>WLWF01003551.1_pt1 | contig 10103 bp, 5 predicted proteins | sample 6718331 | NCBI WGS metagenome assembly WLWF01 (sample SAMN12718692, study PRJNA515312) | sponge metagenome | isolation source: marine sponge | host: Mycale hentscheli | place: New Zealand: South Island, Marlborough, Capsize Point | collected 2003-05-01
TTGATAACCAGTATCAACATTAATTGAATAATGTTTGAACTCTTCTTGATACTTCTTACTCACACTTGAAACTGATTCAAACAAGCGATCATCTAACTCTCTACGTAATGAACTATTTCCAATACTTTCGTCAGAACTCATTGAAATTTGATCAACATTTCTAACTTCGGTTTGTAAAACACCACCAGTCTCTGCTAGTCTCCATTCATCACTATTTGAATATTCTTTGATGATTGCATCACAGAGATCTTCTGGTACAACATCATAATATACTTTTACATAATCTTCTAGTGTATTTGTTCCTGCCTCTTTAAATTCTTTTACTACTTTCTTTTCTTGTAGCATTTCTAGACCATCCTCAGATATAACAATTTCCATGTTATCTGAAACTTGCGGTGTTTCTTCTATTATTCTTTCTTCTTCTAATACTTCTTCTACTTCCTCTGTAATTCCCGCACTTACCGCGGACGGAACTACCGCACCGATTAAGCCCCCTAAAACACCGGCAATAGCTTTAACAGGCGCAGGACCTGGCACTTTTAAACCTGTTTGAAATCCTTTAGCCAAGCCGTAGCCCACAGCAGGAGCGGTGAGGGCCGCGGGCACCGCTTCTTGAACAAACGCGCCAAACGCTCCGGCGTCGTTAACGTCGGCAATGTTGTAGCTGATAACGTCGGCATCACTTAAACCTGCTTTACGTGCGGCATCATAATCGTAGTTACGACGTTGAGCCGCGTACATAGCAATGTCTTTTTCGGTCAAGCCCGCTTTTTGTGCTTCGCGAAGGTCGTATTGAAGCTGCGGATTGTTGTCGAAAGGAGAAGCCATTTTACCTTAGACCCCGTTCAAACATTGCAGGATCAGGTTTATCTATCTTACCTAAACCCCTTTCGTAAGACGTTATAAGCTTGTCAAAATTATCTAACAAAGGAGCAAGCTGTGTTAAATCTTGTCTAGCACCTAAAACCGCTTTTTTGTCAAAGCCCGCAGGTTGTTCTAAAACGCTTTTTGCAACATTCTCTAACTCTTTTAGTTGTGTTCGCATAGTTTGCAGCTTAACAAGACTTCTTTCGTCAGATTGTAAAGCACCTGGTTGTGCTATTTCTTCTGCTAACGCCGCTATCTCCACCGCAAAGGGTCTGCCTACGCTAGAGCTTCGAATGAAACGTTGCGTCATATTGGAGATGGCTTTAAGTTGCTCTTGCGTTTGACCCACTTCTGGAAAGGGCGGGGCACCTATTCCAGTAAGATCACGAAGAGTGTCACCGGCCACGTTAGCAGCAGATTTAAAACCTGATGGAACTCCCGTAGCTTGTTCAAAATCTAACGTTTCGTCTACAATCATACCTGATTGAGATATGGGGTCTTGGCTCACGGCTGGTGGTTGGACTGATTGCATACGACGTTCAAACTCTGTCAAACCTGCGCCACCGCCATTTTGAAATTTTCTAACAGGTCCGCCTTGATTGTATGAGCCACCGATCATGGGTCCGAAGTTAGCTTCATATTGACGAGCGGCATTAACAACATTTGAGGGCAACATCGGCGTTGTGGTTACCCGTTGACCAAATTCGTTCATAATGGTTGTGGGTCGGCTCAGTTGCTCAATAGAAGTAATGATGCGGTTGGTAACATCTGGAGTTGTTTTCCCGCGAGCAAACAGATCTAAGGTTAATTGATCTGTTAACAAACCTTGCATGATGCCTTCACGACTGCTACCAAAAATCTTGCTGTAGTCTGTTTGTAGACCCGAAAGAGCCTCCAACCTATTTGTAACTGCTTGATACTGTTGCGTACCGTATTGCTGTGCTTTTAAAGCTTGTTGACTACGGGCCAACTCATCGTTTATTGCTTGTGTGGCAATCGAATAATTTTGTTTAAAAGCTTGATTTTGCGCTCGCAAATCTAGAGCAGCTTGCTGTATGTCAAAACCAAATTCTTGTGCAGCGGAGTTTAAGTCAAACGCCGTGTCGCCGACACCAAATTTATCAAAGGTCAAAGCAGCAATAAGCCCTCGTTCTCCGCCTTGTGACGCTTCTCTTGCGCGGATATTTTCGTCTAAGGTACGATCAAACCTAAATGCTTCTTGTAAATTAGTTTCATCAAACTGACGCTGCAATTCTTCAAATTGTTTTTCTGTAAATTTATTTTTAAAGTCCGCATCATTAATTAATCTTTTTATATTACGAGCAAACTCGCTTTCTCGTTGATTTATCGTATTTCCTTGTATCTCTAGGTTATGTAGCTGCTGATCATCTTGTAACTCTAACTGACCCACAACACGTGTTCGTATTTCATTTTGGTTAAGTTCACTTTGCAATCTTGCTAAAGCTTCGTTATTTTTAGCTAATATATCAATTTGCGTTAGTTGAAATTCATTTAATCGCCCGTCGCGTAGCATTTGATTTCTCGCGTTAGTATCTACTTCCTCTAACCTAAAACCAGCCTGTTTAATTAATCGCTCTAAAGACCCATCTTCCGTAATTGCGGTTATATCTCTGGTCAAGGTGTCTCGTTGATTTGCAAGTCTTTCTTGAAAAGCCCTAGTGTCTTCCCCTATTTCTCTAGTTAAATCTCGATCTAAAGCAGATTCGCTAGACGTAAATTCTTGTACCCCTTGTTGCGCCGATTCGTTTAATGCCCCGCGATACAGATCGGACAGTAGCCCTCTTTCTGCGGCTATCCGAGCCGCCTCTGCGGATTCTGCTGACTGTAACGCCCCTGCCGCCGCGGCCCGTTCTACGTTACGCATGTCTTGCGCTGCTGCGCCCGCGCTGGCAGCAACAGGCTGTGCCGCCGAAGCAAGTTGTGAACCTAGCGACCTACCTGCCATAGATTGCCCTGTTCGCGGGTCTACACCAGACGCAAGATTTAAACCCGCTTGTGCAATATCAAAATACAGTTTGGACTGTAGGTCCTTTTTAGTTTGATCCGTGTCACCTAATAATTGTTGATAAACAGGCAATCGAGCGTCTACCATTTCTGAAAACTGGTCCGTGGTCGAAGGTGCGCCTAAATTTTGAAATTGATCTAAAACATTTTGTCTAATCGCCCCACCGCCAATTTGAAAATGTTGTACCGGACCGCCCGCATTCATTTGCGGAACCATCTCTTCAACAGATTGACTAACCATCAATTCGCCTACACCTTGCCCCATTGGCGTAGGTGCGCCCATCTCTGTTTCCATTTCTACTTCACCAGCAATACCCTGCATTAGCTCACCAATGCCCGAGTCCATTGCACCTTGTTCAGTAAGCATGATGGTCGGTTGCACAAGTGCCAATACAGATTCGGGCGTGGCAGAAGAATCCGCTTCGCCTACAAAATTAGCAAGCTCGTCATATCGCTCTTGTAACGTTTTATCATTGCCACGAATAGCATCAATCACTTCTTCCGTGCTTCCAGCCGTATCTAGGCCGGTCATCATTTCGTTTAAATACTCTTGACCTAGCTGTTCGCCTTGCGCTGTAGCTGCTTGTTCTGTTACTTGCACCTGCGCTTCAGGTGGCACACTCATAGGAGGGGCCATCATAGCGGGAGGAGGAGCCATCATAGCCGGAGTCATAGGGGGTCCGCCCGCGGCTAAACGATTCATTTGTGAACGCAGATAATCTTTTTCACGGAGTGCCCGAGCATATTCTTCTCTGGCGTCCATTCTTTCGCGACCAGTACCATATGTTTTAGGGGCAATACGATAGATTTCATCATCGACATTGCGAATGGTGCGCTCATCTTTACGCATCATGCCGCCCATGTTTTTGTTTTGTGGGATAACTCCACGAGCCATAAGAATATCTTTTTGAGTAATCTTTCCATCACCAGACATATCTGGGAAAGCACCGCCGCCACGGCTCATAAACATTGGTCTATTTAGTGTACTCATAGCTGTTAAAACCCTAAGTTTAGTCCAGAGGATCTTGCTCCCCCAATTGCCCCAAGGCCCGCGATACCTAAACCGAGAACTTGCTGCGCGGTAGATGGATCTTGACTATTTTGACTTGTAATCGTGGCCTGACTTGTCGGCGTTCCTCTGTATACATCAGAAAGGAAGCCAAGCTGTTGGTATGGCGCGGCCATGCGCTCTACGTTACTACGTCTAACAGCATCAAGTTCTGCCTGTTGCTGGCCTCTTTGCATAGCACCAAGCCCCGTTAGAGTTTGGATGTCTGCAAGATTAGACCGTTGGGCCATCTCACCAAGTCCTGCTTGTTGTAAGCCAAGATTAGCAGCTTGACCACTAAGACCGGCATATTGATTAGACAAACCCGCAATACCCTGTCCAATGTTCTGAAGTTGACCAATATCTGCTTGACTTAATTGTCCGTATTGAAGCCCTAGATCACCAATACCTTGAGAAGCGGCTAAACGACGTTGCTGCGTGTTTTCAAACGCTTGCTGCGCGGCTTGCTGTGCAGCCCCAAAGCCTTGTGCCCGTAAGTTACCGGCTGCTCTGCCTTGTTCTCTTAAAATATTTTTTGCAAGCTCTGATTCCATGATGCCAGAACGCGCCCCACCAAAAGCACCTTGACTTACTGCGTTGGCACGGGCTTGATTTTGTTGTACGCGGCCTTGGCTTGCAATATCGTCTAACGTTTGCTGAACGACCGCGTCTTCGTAAGGATTAAAAAAGTTAGGTGTTTGCGTGGCAGGATCAAAAGTTCCTGTACTAGCCAGCATCCCTTCGCCAGCGGCAGTCTGATATTGATAGGGTATTTCTCTTAATTGTTGAGCTAAACGACCTGATTCTAAAAGATACTCTTGTCCTTGCCCTAACGTAGGGACAGCCGCATTTTGTAATAAATCTTGTGCGCCAATAACTTGGTTTAAACCACCTTGTAAATAGGGGACGTAAGAACCAATGCCTTCGCCACCTAATGCAGAAGCTTGTGCTTCAAGGCCCGTGAGCCCTGCGACTTGATACGCGGGAGGAAGCGACTCTTCCCCCATTCGACTGCCAACAAGATCCTTAACATCTTGCAATAAACCAAGACGATAAGCCTCTACCCGAGGATTTTCTTGAACAATCTGGGTTGTGGTTTCGTTAGCCATTAGGCTACTCCTTCAAACGTTCGCATTACTTCATACATTTTTTTCATTCCGCGTTGACGGTTTCCGTTTCCCGCACCTTTAACGGCACGAGCGGTCATTACAAACTCGCCGTCAGAAAGCATAGCTGGGATGTCATCAGATGTCCCCGTTCCTGGCCCTGATATCGCACCTATCTTGGGCGGAAAGTTAGTAATACTGCCGCCTTTGGCTGCCCCATACGGTCGTTTAGCGTAGGGTCCGCCTTGTGAAAAGATTCTGTATTGATCTGGATTAGCTGCTAACAAATCAAACGCGCCTTGACCACCTAAATTAAACGGATCGACCGGCGCATCCATCTCGGGCGGCTTAAAGCCACCTGTTAAACCTAGAATGCCAAGACCTGCACCCGCTAGAGGTCCATATTGTCTAAGCATATTTGCATTTAAGCCTTCATCAGCAATTTGTGAACTGGCTTCGCTAAGTAATTTAGACAAAGAAACGCCACTATCTTTTGCGGCTGCTTGAACCATCTCTCTTGTTGCAGTGCTTTCCAAACCTAAGTGATCTTTAACAATGTCCATAGGAGAAGTTTTTGTTGGAAAAAAAGCGTCTCGTCCAGCTTGAAAGAAATTGCGATCTCCTGCACCAGTGTCCACAAACATGTCTTTTACAGAGCTAAAGAAACCTGGGGTAGGCCGTATAGCGGTTGACGCAACATCTTGTCCTGCGCGATCTTTTGTCAAATCAATCATACTTTGTTTAAAATCAAACCCATCTGTAACGTCTACAGCGGGTCCTGTTGCTGTTGCGGCAGCAACATCTGCGCCAACCTGTACTGGTGCGAGGGCCGCGGGCCGTGGTGCTGTAACGGTCATCTGCATGTTGGCAGGAATGTTACTAGGAGCCGCCCTGCTCACTTCTTGCACCGCAGCAGGAAGATTTGGTGCGGGGGCAACGGTTGTAGAACCAACAGGTGCTGCTGGTGGAGGTAGCGCAGCATTGGCCGCTTGAGCGGAACCTTGTGCTAACGCTTGCGCTTGAGAAGCTTTTATCGCATCAGGTAACCCTGATTGAACGCCTGATCTAAAGCCAGCACCTAACGTGCCGCCCTGCATCTTAGAACCAATAGCACCTGTAACGCCTTTAAACAAACCTGCGGTCAAACCGCCAATTGCGCCCATTTTTAAAGCGTCTTTTAAACTGCCGCCTTGCGCCAATGTTCCAATGCCGCTACCTAACGCAGAACCAGCAATAATTCCTAACGGCGTCATAGACAGACCCACCGATAAAACTAACGGGGCAACTTTTTTGACAACTTTAACAACAGATTTAACGGCTTTCTTTAAACCTTTAAAAAGTTTTTTTAGAAAAAACTCGGGTTGTCCTGTGACAGGATTAAGAGAATTAAGCTCACTACCAACAACATACTGCTCTGGGTCTATGCCCATTGCTCGCATTTGCTTAAAAAGTGTTTCTTTTAACCGAGGATTCTCGTCAAACACAGCCATTGGCACGACTGTTTCGCCTTCTGCCGCGTGGACCATATAGGTATCTTCATAACGGCCATATTCTGCAAGCTTATCTGCTACCGATTTAACATTACCTATGCCTGATTGAGGAACAAAGGTTTCGTCGTCGTCAGCCCATTCGCCTACCGTCGCTGTTAAAAAGGAGGCCAGACCGCCTTCGGGAACTTCCATTGATTCTGGGCGTACAAAAGCGTTCACAAGTAAACTCCAATGTTGTTGTCTGTATTATTGCTTAAACTAAAGTTATTGTCACTCATCATACGTTAACAACCACCTGTCCAACGCCAGTGGTTGCTACCAGACCAGCAGGAAAAGATTGATTGACTAGGTTAATGTGCAACACACCGTTAACCTGAAAAACTGCTCCAACTTCTAATCCCTGATTATTGTCTTGTAGATCAGTTAAAGTCAGTGTAGTGGCGCGTATGTCCCCTGGGTTTTGAACTTGCTCTAAAAAAACAGAAAACGCACGTAATACCTCTGCCGTGTAGTTTTGGCTATAATCCGCAGGGGCTTGCGGAAATAACGGTCTTACAACTTTACGTGTACTCATTGATCTTTCCGTGGCGCATAGGGATCAACCCGTTTACCTTCTGGCAACGGATCTTTTATAGGTAATTTACCTTGTCGTTCTTCTGCTGCTCGTCGTTTAATTAAGGTCTGCCTAAGATTTTCAAGCATAGGATCGCCTTCTGGTAAATCTAAAGCATCTCTGTAGGCAAATTGTAGGTTGTTAGAATCAAAAACATTTAATTCTTTGACCACACCGTCTTCCACTAATCTTACTGCATCATAGCCTTGTGCTTTTAGCTCATCAATGTCAGCTTTCATGGGCTTTCTGTCTACGTCAAATATCTTTAAATTTTCTTTAACAACAACAGGCATTATGTTTTGACCGGCACCGCTGTTTCTACTAGCCCCCACCGCTTGTATCAAGGCCCTGTTTTCGGCTTCTTCCAAGGCTTGTGTTAAAGATATACCTTGGCCCAAATCTCCAGCGGTGGCCCTTAACGGGGTCTGTATGTCAGAAGACGTACCGTGAAAATAAATGTCATCAGGATTCATACCTTGCGACTTTAAGGCAGCTTTACGAAAAGGACGCAAGAGAGGAAGGGCCGTGGCCCCTGAAAAAGTAGCCAACTGTCGTAGAGTACTAGCCTTGCCCTGATCACCTCTAGCCTCGGCCTCGGCTGCCATATTAAGTAGGTTATTAGAGTCGAAAGCCGCAGAACTAGCTGCGACGGCAGGGTTAAGCTCTGCAAGAAATCTAGCAGGATCTTCTACAATTCCTTCGACAACGGCACTGCCTAAACCTCTTACATCTTGCATGGCTTGTGCGGGGCTGGTTTGCTGTGCGTATTCTACAACAGAAGCAGGTATTTCGGTTGCACCCATAATAAAATTACGAGCTTTCTGAGCTAACGGGGCGATGCCTTGATCGTAAACAGAACGAGCAGCAGATAAGCCAGAAACGTAGGGGTCAGCCATTACCGTCTCCCATCCTGACGCACATCCACACGTTGTGTACCCAAACGCCACTGGATGTCTGTAATGCTAGAATCCACCTTTAATGCAAAGGCGCGACCACGTAACCGAACATACGCCTCGTTAGTAAATTGCTCTACTGGCGTAGTAGCGGTTTGTGTCACTGCTGACGCATTGCTTTGCAAATACTGACCACCTGGGTAGTTACGAGTCTGCAAGGTCATGTTGACGCTTGCTGTGGCGTCTGTAGAGGCATCAAAAGTAATGTCTGGGATCAAACGGCTCAAGAATACAAAGTCATTACCTTCGCCAATACTAAGCTGACTGCTTTCTATAAAGCTGGTAATCGGTGACGCCGGAGAGGTACTGCCGTCGTTTAAACCAAACTCTTGATTGTACAAAAATCCATCCGTGCTTGCCGCCATTGGGAAGTCGTTAACCCCACGATCTAACCAGTAGGTACGAGTCAATGTACCGTAATACCAGACCTTTTCTTCGTAGTTATAGACCACATACTTGTCCACCTCGGTAGAACTGGCCGAAGGATAGAACCACCAGATCTCCGAAAAGGAACTGTTTAAACTCGCCATCACCAGTTCTTTTTGTTCTAAGTTAAAGTTGTTAAAAACAAAAGAGCGTACAGAGCAAGGCAGCTTTTGTACCTGACCGTTGTAGACATAGAACTCTTCGACGCCCATCCAGAACACCGCGTCGTCTACCGCTTTAGCCGCCAAAGGCCCCATGATCGTCGTGTTCTCTGATAGGCGATCAATACCAAAAGTAAAAGGAGGTCCAAGATACTGCATGGCGTGAACCGACACATCTGTAAATACTAGTATTTGTTGTCGCGTTTCTACTGCACACACTATCTCAGACCCTACTCCTACACGCAGGTCACCTGCTGTGTTATCGGCGGTTGCTGTCCATGTACTAACCGATTCTTGACTACTAAAGCGAATAAGCAAAGGGTCCTGTGTGCCAATGGCAGACTCAGAGTCACAGCCAAACACAACAACGTGCCTGTCTCTGTCACTGACCAAAACCTGCTTGGCAACGGTCGGCGTCGTAGCATCAGAGATCAACGTCCAATTGCTTGCATCTAAGCTAGGGTCCGTGGTCCCTGAGACGTTGACCGCGCACTGATAGCTCAGATAATTTATCGGAGAGTAAACGGTATTACCGACTGTGTAAGATGTACCCGAAACCCAAGGTGTACCGCCTTGTACCGCCGTCAAAGGAATGCCTCGGTCGGTCCCCAAAGTATCGGCACTGGTGTCCCAGTAATAGATACCGCCATCACGCACGTTAAACAGCAGGTCTTCGCCAAAATTGTCTTGTGTATAAACCCGAAGCTCGTTAGTGGACGTCGATGTAATGCCCGAGCCCCATGTGCCACGGCCCCAAGTACCGGCTCCCCAGCCTGTACCCGCCACCGCTAAAGTCAGTCCAGAATTAATTTGATAGGCAGAAACAACGCTGCCCCCACCATTTCCGGTGTCCGAGCCATTAGCAGCAACTAACGTCGGGGCTAGTTGACCGTTTACAGTAATGCTTTGTATAGATGTACCGGCGGCACGGGTTTGTATCTCATAGCTGTTGTCGTTGATGATTCGGACTATCTGATATTCTTGGTTAAGAACACCTGCCGTAATAACACCACCTAAACTGGTTGCGCCGGAAAAAGTAACAAAGTCTTCGGCAACGGCACCGTGATTGCTGTTGTTAACTCGCAGGGTAGATTGTCCGTTGGTAGCAACAAACGTCGCGCCGGTTGCGGTCTTTCGCAAAGGGGTAATGTCGTAATACTGACCGCCTTCGTTGATGTAGTACTTGAGAGAAGTGCCTACGCCAGTGAGCTTGGACCCACCTAATGTGACCCATGTGTGCAGAGCGCGGCACACGCCTAAAAAGCTAAAATCAGAAAACTTGACCCAGCCGCCTATTTTTTCAGGAAGGCCAAACCTAAAACGGATCTTTTCGCCATCAAACCAACCGCCCTCGTTTGTATAGGACGTCGTTTCTCTATTAACTCCTGGTCTAAATTGTAGTTTAGTAAGAGGC
>WLWF01003553.1_pt1 | contig 10099 bp, 5 predicted proteins | sample 6718331 | NCBI WGS metagenome assembly WLWF01 (sample SAMN12718692, study PRJNA515312) | sponge metagenome | isolation source: marine sponge | host: Mycale hentscheli | place: New Zealand: South Island, Marlborough, Capsize Point | collected 2003-05-01
TAATGCCTTTGCAGTTTCTTGTAACTGCATTCTAGATTCTGCAGTAATCTCAAACTCACCAGATTCTTCATTAAATTGCATCATGTTTTTAGTCATATCCCCAACTTTTTCGGCTAACTCTTCTGGTTTGTTTCTTGCTAAATACATAGTCTCAAAAGGATCACCAAATGCTTTTGCAATATCACCACCTAACATTTGTAGATTTGCTGCCGCTTCAATTGCCGCTTCTGGTTGATAGAATTTATCTGCCATTTGTAACATTTCACTAACATCCATTCTAAGTTTAACACCTAATTTAGCCATTTCTGTCATACCTTTAACACCATTAGAAAAAGAATAACCTTGCATTGTGTCTACATTTTGTTCTAAAACCTTTATAACTTTTCTAGCGTTTAAACCCATAGATTGTGCAGATTTGTATGTTTCTAACATGTTTTTTTCAATCTGTTCTGTACTTAACCCCATTAACATAAAAGATTCAGTCATTCCAGCAGCTTCTTCAGTGCTCAAATTCATAGATGCTGCAATAGAAGTTATTGTTTCTGCGTCTTTAGACGTTAAGTTACTAACTCTACCAGTTTTTTCACTAATATCTTCATATACGCTCGCTAAGTCGTTTGCGTTAAATCCCAATTCAATCGCAGTTGGTAATGCACCCTTAAAACTCTTTTCTAAAAACTTAGCACTTTTACCTGTCATTCCGATATCTCTACCTAAACCTTTATAAACTTGTGCCATTTGTTGTGCTAAAGCATATTGTTTACTAGTGTTAGTTAAAAATCCTTTAATATCAGTACCCACCTTACTCATCTGATTTAATATCATACCAGTAGCAGTACCTGTTTCTTTATATACGGCTAATAATTCTTTAGATTTTTGTAAAGATCTTTCTATCGCTTTTGCTTCTTCTTCACTATAACCTGATTTAGATTTATATAACTTAAGGTCTTCTTTTTGTGCCTTAATCTTCTCCTCCATTCTTTTAACAAAATCTTTATCGATTTCGGCACCCTCTGAAGAATACTGAGCTTGTAAACTAATAAGTTGCTCGAGTTCTTGTTGGTTCTTTTTTATATCGTCAAGTTCGTTACTCATATTTTAAAAATTACCTATAATTAACAATTTTACCTTTCCATTTTCCTTTCTTTTCTTGTATAGTATCATCCGAATTTAAAACCCATACTAAACCTGATTGGGGTTGTCTTATAGTTGATTTGTCAAAAGAAAATATATATTTATTCCTACCGTTTTTTAATTTTACTGTGTTATTTTTTTCTTTATAACTTCCTAATATTTCAAACGTAAAAGTAGAAGCATCAAATAATTCTACATTGGGTGGTGGTGGTGGATTTGGGTTTTCCCTTTCAACTGGTTCACTAAATTTAATAACTATTTCATCATTAGTTACTATTTTTTCTACAACACTACTATTACTTTTTACATCTTCTTTTTTCTTTTTAATATTAATACCCTTAACTTTCATAACAGTTTGTAATTTACTGACTATATCATCAAAAATAGATTTTTGTTCTGCCCATATAGAGTCTAGGGTAACACATTCCTCATAAGTTTCTTGTCTATCGTCTTTTTTTACAATATCGTCACCATACCTATCAATACAATAATCCCACTTACTTAACATTTCTTTTTGTACTGGTTTAATTAAATCCATAATATCTGACTCATATTGGTCTCTATCTACATCACCAGTATCAGTATCTATATAATCACTAACAAATTTTAAACAATAACATCTACTATGTCCAACTTTTTTACCATACCTATCAAAATACTTTTTCAGAAATAATGCTGATTTTGCAGCACCTTTTACTCCCCTAACAGTTTTAGTTGTTACACGAACAACTTTACCACCAACTCTATAAGTTTTAGGTCCAGCAAGTGCCATTTCCTCTAATTCTTCTCTATTAATACCATCTCCACTAAAAAATTCCATTAAACCTCCAGAAGATCCTTCTATTGCATCAACCTCAACTATACCACCTACCTCAGCATTTGGATCGATTTCTTTTGCTTCACTTAAATGTATATATGAATCCCCAACATTAGGTTTATCATTCTCATATTCTTCACCATCTGCAACAACAGTAAATTTATATGTTTTTATATCTGAATCTGGTATAGTAGATATAATCCCCTCATCTTCGATTAGAAGTTTTATAGTTTCATTAATAGTCTTTATATTATTAGAAAATTTATAAAATGATTTTTCCATTGTTTTTTTTTATATAAATATTTAATTTTTATAAAAAAGTTAAGATTCTTTAGTATTTAGATAATCGTTAATAAAGATTCTTCTAGAATATGTGGGCATAATCATTATATCGGAATAGGAAAATCCTTTACTTACTAAAAAATTTATTTCTTTATGTAACCCCATTAAGAAGTTAGAGTTCAGGCCACCAAAAATTTGTTCCGAATCTAAGAAAGGTACTTACGGACTTCCCCCCATCAGTCCGCGCAATCGTTTTAAAGTTAATACCTGGTGTTATATCATCAATATATTTTCTAATTGACCTAGAGTCTAATATAGAAATCTTTTTTAGAATATTGGAAATCATAATCTTATTTCTTTCACCATCTATAGATTTTACTTGTTGCTCCAACCTAATTAAATCTTTATTAGATAATCCATCAGGAGTTCTTTTTTGTTCCTCACTATCCCTAATTTCTACAATTTCATCATCTTTACCTGTTAATAAAGTAAAAGTAACCTTTTTACCACTTTTAGGTAGAACATACTCAAACTCACCATTTTCATCGGATTTAACAGTTAATTTCTTTTGTTTTAATTCAGATAAATTTATTGTTCCCTCTACATACTCACCCAATTCAGAATCAAATACCATTTGTTTATATTCTTCACCAAAGGCAGTAACCCTTAAAAATACCATAATTGCGGTTCTATCACCTGATAATAGGTTGGAGACATCCATATCTAAATCTTTAACTTTTCTTTCTAATAAAATACTTATAACTTTATTACCACTAGCAATGTTAGGTGAGGTTAGTATTGACTCATCCATTGCAGTTAAATATTCAACTCTAACAGATTTTTTATTGTTCTTATATAATATACCTTGTGACGGTAATTCAATTAAATCATAAGGAGTTTTCAACTCCTCTGGAATATAATTAGGGTCTAAATTTTGATTAACGTTATCCATATTTACTTTTCTTAAAACTTTTATTATTAATTATAATAATAAATATAGAAAAATAAATATCTTTACGAACATTTTTCTTTAATTCTTGGTAGGTACCATTCTGCACAAGATTTTGCTTCAGTCCAACTATTTAAATCTCTATCTAATAAACCTTCTACTTGTAGTTCTATAATAAAACCTGATAATTGTGCCAATATATCATCATCTAACATCATACTACCATCCCTATTAGTGATAAATTCACAATTTTTAATTTCTATATCCTGATCCCACAATGATTGTATCAATGATAATGCGGACTCATATGGTTCATTAACTTCAACAATATCTTCAAAATCAACTTCATCAACCTCATTTTCTTCAGGTACTAAAGATGTACATATTTTTTCTGAAATGTACCCACAAGAAGACAAATACTTCTCTTTAACACAATTTAAGTCTTTACATCCCTCTATATTAACTTGTGCTGCTACACTTTTTTGTGTAATATTCCAAACCTTCTCATCATCATTAACACCGATTACAATACCATTATCGTATTTGCTTAATATTTTAAATTGATTATCAACGTGTTTTGATATTTCTTGTGTATTACAAACTTCTACATTTTCAAAATCATTTAAAGTATCCCAAGTATTATTTAATTCTTCTACAATACATTGTTGATTTTCTGCATTACCATAAACATAATTTTGACACATTTTTTTTACATATTCATCAAAATTAATATCTTTACCATCCTCTGTTAAAATTCCATCTAGCTTACCCTCTTTATCTAATAAATTTATAATTGACTGTAAACTTTTTCCCGATTCTTTAATGTATGTCTGAATTGCTGAATTATTGATAATAATATCCTTCATTTTTTTTACAATTGGTTGCCCATTACTATCTTTGATTTCATCACCATTATATTCGTCACAATTTATATTACAACACTCAACATCATTTAGTGCTTTATATTCATCACATTTTTCTTTTATATATACTTCTATAGCTTCATCAACTAAACTTAATTCAGGACTAATAACATCTGACCATATCTCACTAAATTCCCACATAAACCAATTTCCAATAGGGTTAGCTATTACTTTAGCGCATTCTAAAATCTCTCTGGCGACACCATTAGGGTCAGCTTTTGGGTTTCGTCTATGTATTATTTCTAATTCTTCTTCTGAGTATGTAACATCACCCAATGCCAATTTACACCTAATCCACACATATAATCCAGATGCAAAATAAAGTGCTGGTCCACCCAGTCCTAATCGTACATGCCATTTACCCCTTCTATTAATCTGAGCTAAATCATCAGTACCTTTTTTAAAATTATCTTTAATCCATTTATCTAATGTAGTAGTTTTAGATCCAACAGTATTAAATAAATTTTCTAATTGGTTTTTACTTTTAGTTGATTTAACTATATATAATTGTATTTCAGAACCAGTATCTACCACAAGTGCAGTTTCTAAATCTTTTAATGTAACATCTTTACCTATCTTACGTTTTAATATATTGGGTACTATTTTAAATCTTTTCCTACGTACCCAATTGCGTATCTTCTTTCTACTTTTTACATCAAATACATCACCGACTAAACTATTATATTTAATATCTTGTTTAAATACATCGTATAAAATATCTTTAGTTAGAGGTTTATTACCTACTTTAACTTTTGAACTAGACTCCAATTCCCATTTCCAACCATCCCAAATAGATTTAAATTCTGGATATATTAAATCACCCACTTGTTTACCTTCAGGAATATAATCAACATTAGTATATCTTTTTGCTAATAATTCGTCTATTTCTATAAGATCTTCAACAACAACATCTAAATTTCTATACATATCATTATCTCTTCGTAAAAGACCCATTAAAATACTTGTAAAATCTAATCTTTTATTTCCACTAGATTTTAAATTTCTATTGGCATTATTAATTTGATCTAATGTGTCAGCTATCATACCATTTTGAATTAAAAATTCACTTTTTTTATTTATAGGTAGTAAAATTTCATTGACTAAATCTATTTCAGATAATATAAGATTATCAGGTGGTTTAGATCCAGGTACACCTTCTAAATAATTTTTTAATTGATTGACTTCTGTTTCATTTAAGTTTTTTACTCCATCAAACCTTTTACTTAAATCTATGATAAATGAATTTACAAAACCACCAATAACACTTTTTAAATTAGAAAGTTTAGGTATATTAGCAATTTCTCCCATGCTAACTTTTTTTAATCCATCTGATAAACTATCTATATTATCATTAATCCCTTTAGCGTTAAAAACAGTATCATTAGACAATCTACCACTTTTTAGATTTTCGGGTAATAAATTATTTACACCCTTTAATATACTATTCACATCGAACTTATTCCTTTTTACGGATTTTATAATATCATCACCAATACCTTCTGATATTAACCCCATTTCATTAGACTCATTTAATGTGAATCTATTATCCATTCTTTTAAGGATATTTTTAAATTTATTTATATTCATTTTTAACCTATTTTATCTAAAATATCATCTATGCTTTTAAGACTACTTAAATTCCAACCCAATATTCTCGTTACATAATCAATTGTATTATAACATGTGGTACCACCATCATCTGTCCACATTTCAGCGCCACCACCATTAACACTATTAAATCCTAAAACAGATAAATCTACCGTAGATACATTTCCATTTATAGGATTTGTTAATCTAAATTTAGATTTTACCCCTTTTAAATCTTTATTCATAATTGCAACAACATTTCCATTACTTAATTTTAGTTCACTACCATCTCTTTTACAAATAAAGTCACCTTCTAATTTAATATAGTGAACCCCTATAGTAATAATGTTATTTGGTAAATCTATATTAAATCCTGAACCTGTCCAAACTAAATTAAAAGATCCAAACGGCCAATTTTCTTTTACACAAGAATCTTTAGATACTGTAACACGACCTCTAGTTTGTGTATCACTATTTGGTTTATAAAACATATTAAATCTACCTTTTATTGGTCCACTACCACTATTACTACTTTCATCTCCATATAAATTTAAAATATAGAATTTTCCTGTTAACGTTGGTATTTTAATTCCTAATCGACAAACACCACTTTTATTTGTTAAAGTTAAAGAAAACTCATTATTACGAAATCTAGCATTATTCTCCTTCAAATAATTATAGGGTTTATTTAATGGTCCAACTTTACCTATACAAAAATCACTTTCTGTTTCTTGTTTTATAAGGTAACCTTGTTTATTTAAAAATTCAATTGCTTCATCTTTATCTATATTACCGTCACTATTAGTGTCTGTCGCATATGGTTGTTCATTTATTAAATTACCATATAATCTTTCTTCATTAAATAGTGATTTTATTCTTTCTATCTCCTCGTTTAAATTTTCTTTTTCCATAATTCTATTCTTTAATTAGATTACCATAAAGTCTTTCATTAGTAAATAACGATTTTATTCTTTTTATTTCTTCTTTTATAGTATCATTTTCATCTTCATATTCCTCAATCATTTCATCTAAAGAATTAATTATTCTATCAGATTCAGAAGGTGTATAATCTTTATTAGGGTCTATAATTTCCATCTGTAACTGATTTTTTGACTTCGTTGGTATTTTTTCGTTTTTCAAATCTTTAATAAAATCAGTTAAATCTTTTTCATTTATAGGTTTTTTAAGTGTTTTTAAAAAGTTCAATACTTTTTTATTTGTATCTAAAATTTCATCCTTTACACCCCTTTGATTATTTACTTCTCCAAATAAATATAAAATTATATCATCTAATAATTCTTTTATATTATCATTTTCCGTTACTTTTTTTAAGTCACTATAATATTTTACTATTTCTTCCGTCACACCCATCAAAACCTCAACTCTTTTATTCAGTACTTCACCACCTTCAAGTGATGTAAAATCAATACCTAATTCATCTTTTAATTGTGTTTTTAAATTAATATCATTAAAAATTACCTCTAAAGCCTTTTTAGTTGTATCATCATCACTACTCTTTTGATTCCCCTCTTCATCAAATAACCCAAAAGGATCTATATTATAATTATCGTGTAATTTTTTTAAATTTTTACCTATTTGATCACTACCAAAATATAAACCACCGAAAAGAGATATCTGTAAAAGATTTGCTGGTTTAATTACATCTTTTACTTTTTTACTATTAATAAACTTTTTTAAATCACTTTTATGTGTATTTACAAATTCATCTGCAAATTTTTCGGGTGACATATTTTTAATTTCTCTTTCTAATATTTCTTTTTGCCAAGGATCTAATTTAGCGATTTCTTCTGAGTTAGGTAACAATTTTTTAATTTTATCTGCATTATCCCCTATTTCTTTTACACCATTTTCTAAAAATTCACCTATTGCTTTTCTTTCAGATTCTGATAACTTACTAACTATTCTTTCTATTTTAATTTGAGCTTCTATACCATCTAACCCTTTTATAGCTTCACCAATTTTTTGTAATGTTTTAATATTTTTACTACCACCTTTAACAAATTTAGCAGTTTCACCCAAACCAGGAATTACACCTATTAAAGTCATTCCTGCATTTAATTTCCAACCTTCATCACCCTCAAATACATATCCTAATGCGCTAATGCCGTCTATAACACCTGCAACTATTAAACCTACAGGACCAAAAAACGAAAAGACAATACTCGCAATATCTGCCCAACAATGCCAATCCTCAACACAACCATCAACCTTATCATCGAACCACTCACCCCAAGGTTGTACATTTTGTACATAACAAGCATCATCTATATTTACACTTATATTAATATCATATTTCTTCTTTGTCTCCGTTCTCCCTTGACCTTTCTCTCGAGATTTAAACCCGCCACCCGAAACCACTGCAGGCACTTTTTTAGTAGTCCCTTTTTGATATTTCACACAACACGCAAATGGATTTTTAATACTTGACTGATCATTTGGATCGAAGTAAAAAAACAAACCACCCAAATTACCTTTACAATAATCTTTTAAAGAATATACGGCATTACCACCATGAATTCGTCTGCTATTAGTAACATTATATGATGGTATGTCATAATCAGAGAACATAACAAATTTCGACTTTTTGTCTAACCACCCAACCCAATTAGATTTTTGGCCCGCAATTCGTTTGTTTGTTAAATCAATATAAGATAAAAATTTTCTATAATTATTTCTTACTACTATAAACTCAATAAGGTTATCGTCAACAACACTAATTAACCTTCGCATTGCTTTTTGTCTTTTTTCATTTATACCTGCGACAATTTTTTGTCTCTCTTCTTCTCTATATCTAGTATCATTTTTAGTCCATAAAGCTCTTTGATTAAACAAATCGTTATTTGGTTTGAATCTATTTTTAGTATATTCTTTATCTCCCCATGTATATAAAATATTCTTTTCTTTGTCAATAATCTTAACCAATTCATTATAATCCAAAATAGAGTTAATATCTAAAATATCATTAATATCATTTAATATATTTTTTGGTGAATAATCTTGTTCTGTTATTATATTTTCATTTTTTTCTTCAACATTATCTAAACTTTCATCTAAACCACCATCTGCCCAATTTTTTAAATCTTTAACATCTTTATCTGTAATTACACCTGATTGACTATTTATTAAATCATAAATAGTATTTTTATAGTCTAACCTACTTTGAGTATTTTTACCATATTCCCCTAAAGTACTATATGTCTCTATCTGATATTCGAAATATGCAACCTTTTCCAATAACCAAGAAGGGTCTACACAAGTTGAGGTAGATAAGCTACCAATATCTGCAATGGTTTCACTATTTAATTTAAAATCTTTAGGCGAATCCCAATTATAATAACCACTTACTCTTCCCCAATTTATTATTGCCTTCTCATAATTTTTATACTCAACGTATTTACTTTTATCAAATTTAAATTCACCTATATCTGTTTTTAATTCATTTGGTTCATTATTAAATTCTGATTCTATATAATCTCTACCAAATATATCCCAAGCAATTAAAAAATTAATGTTATCTATCGGTCCCGTTTTACTAAAACCATCTGTAATGTTTAATTTTTTAAAGCTATCATTTATTTTTTTTAGTGAATCGATATCATTTATAACCCATTCACGAAATTTATTTCCGTCTTGTTTACTTTTGATATATTTGTTGTATAACATATCATCAGCGACATCATCGGATAAATTCAATCCTGAATTTGCATATTTTTTAAAACGATCCCAATAATTTTTTAATTCAATACCGCCACCATCTGTTAAATCTTTTAAAAAGTCTTGTACACCTGTTGTTGGACTTTCTTTATAATTAATTATTTTAACAATTTCAGTAATTAATTTATTTATATTTTTGTAACTATTACCTAATTCATAACCTTCTAATTTTAATTTAGTCCACAAACTTTTTGACGTTTTTACTTTTGTATCTAAACCAAAATGATATTTTGCAAAGGCAGAGGCAGTTTTATCTCCCCACCCATTATCCTCCTTTAGTTTGTTATCTTCATAATCAGTCAAACCTTTTTTATTAAGAAATTTTTGTATTTCTTTTACAGAAGGGTTTTTTATAGTTTCTTCTTCATTTAAAAAAACACGTTTATACTGAGATTCCGATATGACAATTTTTTTACCCATACTATTTTCTGTTTGCAATAACAAACGTACCCATATCCATTTTATCTTTGTCTATTGATCTTTGAATAACAATTTTCTTTTTATTTTTATCTATATTTAACGCATCATATACATCATTTTCATAACGAGAAACAAATTGTGCAACTTTACCAGATTTATCAATAAAAGGTACATTTTTTTTACCTCTAAATCTAAATTTATTTGGTTTTACCTTTTTAATTATACCCACAACATTACCTTCGTGTTTTACTT
>WLWF01003556.1_pt1 | contig 10080 bp, 11 predicted proteins | sample 6718331 | NCBI WGS metagenome assembly WLWF01 (sample SAMN12718692, study PRJNA515312) | sponge metagenome | isolation source: marine sponge | host: Mycale hentscheli | place: New Zealand: South Island, Marlborough, Capsize Point | collected 2003-05-01
GCTGCTCCTACTACTGACATAAATTACCTTACTTGTTTATTTTACCAGACTTCTTAGCTTTAGAACCAAACTTACCGTAAGACTCGTCTCTTGAATCTTTTAACTGTCTAGCAGTTCTAGGTTTTCTAATTCTCATAGCGATAGACTCATCTTTTCTAGCTTTGTAGCCTTGTTGTTTTTTTCCAACTTTGCCACCGTCTTTATACATCTTGCCACCTTTCATACCCATGTCTGGTGTGTAGTATCCTGCCATCATATCTTTTCTAGCAGTAGACATTCCGCCACCCATTTTTTTCATACGACCACCTTCTTTGTAACCCATTATTTTTTTAGCTACATCAGGTCTTTTCGATGCTAATTTGTTCATACCTTTTGATGGATATTTACCTTTTTCTCTTTTAGAACTTTTACTTGCACCTGTCATAGATTCAGTTTTTCTAATGTCTCTTTTGTTGTCACTTTTAGTTGACATACCACCTTTAGCTAGAGCTTTTCTAGGTTGTGCTACTTGTGTGTTAAATCTTCTATTTGCCATTTTTATTTCCTCCGTTTCTAAAAATTTGCGTACCCTTTATACCATATATGCTCGCAACTACAAGGATCCAAAGATTGGTAAACCATGAAGGGAGCTGTGAGAACATCTCAAAAAACAATTTTACTTTGTCCATCGCACTTGGATCGTCTGATACGACTGCCCAAGCGAGCACCAACACGGGCAAACTGAGAATTATCAAAACGGCCTCGTCTTTCCAGTCCGATTGCCGAGCTTCTAACAGTTTTCCCTGGTAAGCTTCCTCACCCTGGGCCATCTTAGTAGCATGCATTAACTGTGCGTCTGACATAGCCATCTTAGTTCTCTGCTTGTTAGCATAAATCTTACTTCCTGCAGAGACGGCTAGTTTAATTGCCGATAACCACATGATTTAATACCAAGTTGCTGTTTTATCTTTGTCAGCTAGCATTCTTTTCGTACCTCTAACCTTTTCTTTGTCTCCAGTAGGAATAACGTTTCTTGCTCTTTTAACGTTAGCCTTACTTCTTGGATCATACTCCACATTTTGGCTAGGGATAGACATTTGCTTTGCTTTTTTATAGTTCATCATAATGTTTTTACCTTATATTATCTTTTAGGTCCTTTCAAGATCTTAACATCGGCCATTTTCATCATATCGTTCTGCATTTTGCCAGCTTGAGACATAGCTTGTTTAGTTAACGACGTATCAGCTCGTAATTCTGCTAATTCTTCGTTCTGTTCTAGCTTATCTTCGGTTAAATCTCTATCTTGAACCAGTTTTGCTTTGTCTATGTTGATTTTTTCATCATCGTATTCTTTTTTACGTTGATTTTCCATTGCACGTAGGTCAACTTCACGTGATTTTAGTTTTAGAAGAGGGTCATTGTCAAAAGTAGACGTAATTTTCTTCTCTTCTTTCATAAAATCTTCTGTCATTTCTGCAATCAACACAGCTTTTCTTGCTTCAACAGCTTGTGACATGACTTGTAAGTCATTTGCAGCCTGTGGATTACTAGGTGCCATCTGTTCTAACTGTTTCATCTGTTGTAATTGCTCTCTAAACTCTAATTGAACTTGTTCTTGAGCCATTAGACTAATGTGTTCAAGTATATTTTTTTGTAATGCAGCCATAACAGGTGGGTTATTTCTAACCATGTTAGTTGCCATAAAATTTAAATGCGAAGTTATGTGAGCTCTGTGGTCTTGACCAGGAAAAGCTTGAAAAGGCTTACTACCTAACGCATCAATATTTTCTACAGCTGGATCTTTTGGCATATTTGGTGGCGGTGGTGGTAATATTGCATCAATATTTTTTACACCAATCGCTTCATACATATTTCTGTAAATATTATACATGTTATGCATGCCAGGATTTGCTGTTGCAATCTGCATTTCTGTTTGAGCTAAAGTAATTCTTTGACTCATTGAGAATATGTTTGGATCTGCAACAGGAATAATATCTACCCTGTCATCAAAATCTAATTGTTTAATTGTTCTTGCACCACCGACTACATCGTATGGATATTCTGGTGGTAGATATTTTGATACAATGTTAGCAAGTAATCTAAATTCTTTTTTCATAGCTGCGTAACATCTTTTGTGTATCGCAGACATAACTCTTGAACCTCTTTCAAGTAATGCAATTGTAGTTCCTACAGCTGCACCTTGGTTACCATCACCAACTTGCATGTCAGCAATAGCTGCAAATCTTTGACCTGCTTGTACAACAATACCTAAAAGATTTAATAATGTTGGAGAAGGTTCTTTGTATGGTAATGGAAAGAATGCATCTCGTAATGATCCACCCGGTGCATCAACATCTTTAAACTCACCTGGTTGTATTGGAGAAGCTTCGTCTTGAACTCTAACTCCTCTTTGTTTAAAACCTGCTGGTAAGTTTGATAACGTTCCTGCATCTAGCAATTGACGGAGAGCAGACGTTGCCGTTCTGCTCAATCCGCCAATCATGTGAATGAGTCCAAAACCATAAAATCCTAGTCCTGGCAGAAATTTGAAGTGGACGAAGTATTGGATTTTATTTTTCTTTGGATCATCGGGCGCATAGTTCCTCCTGATAGAAAGAACTGTTCGGGTACTTTCGTCGATAGTTACGACGTAAGGAAGTTTGATACCAGTCGGTTGACCGTCTTGTCCAACTTCCTCAAAACCTTCAAGGTCAAGATTAACATGACATTCAAGTAAAGTATAAATCGGTTGTGGTTTACCTGTAGCTTTAGTCCCTTCTAGGTCTCGTTCTTTTTTAACAACGGGGTTTGTTTCAACCCTACCTGGAGGTCCTAAATCTACATCTCGGTAAAAACCAGAAACTTGTTGCTTACGCAATTCGTTCTCTGGCGTTTTCACTACGTGAATAATTGACTCTGCATCGTCTAATGAGGTAGCCGTGTAGGGTACAACTAATTCGTCGGCAGGAACAAATTTTGAAACTGCTCTTGCCATTGTTTGATCGTAATAAATTTTTTTAAATGTTGAACCTGCTAATGGTAAATGAAATAACATTGAATCGAACTCTGGTTCGTATTCTTCCATCTTATCCATTAAAATATAATTCATGTAATCTTCAACACGTTGTGCTTGAAGATCATTTGCTGGTGTTTGTACTCCAACAACTTGAGTTCTTACTGGTCCATCACCTGGTAATAATTCTTTGTAGGCTTGCGCTTGAAACTGAGTTACTGCTTCTGCAAGAACAGGGTGTGTTGCACCACTTGCTCCTTGAAACGGTTCTGATCTATCTTGATATTTAAATCCTAAAAGATCTAGACCATCACGATAACTTTGCTCCCATTCTTTTCTGGATGCTTTGTAGTCCATGTAATCACCGACCATATCATTACCAATTGGTTCTAAAATATCGTCAGGTAAAATATCTGCAAGGTTATCAAAATGATTTTCTGTTCCAGGTATATTTATAGCTCCCGGTTCAAAATCAATTGTTGCGCCGCCATCTTCTTCTGCTGTGACCTCTACGGGTCCTTTTTCTACTTCCTCCTCTTGAACACTAACTTCCTCAATATCCTCATTTGTTGGGACATCAATTTTTGTTCGCGTGTTACTAGGGAGTCCTTTATCTATGTCTGCCATTTATACTCCTATGTATTTGTAACATAATATTTAAGGTTTTCCAACCCTTGAGAGTTGGGTCCTGATTCTGGTGGTAAAGCGTTTGGTCTTCTAGGTTTTAAGGTAATCAGACCACCACCGGCTGCCATTACCTCATCTTCAAAGACGTCATAATCTTCATCTCTTCTAACGTCTCTTCTAAATCCTTTTACATCTTCAATGTTTTTTAATCCTGCAGTTCCAGTATCAAAATCTCTATCAAATTTATCTCTGTTAAAACTTCCATCTTCATTTTCATAAGACTGTAAACCTTCAGCTATTTCTTTTTCTTTTTTATTCATTTGTTGAATATTTAACTCTTCATCTTCTGGCATCATAATAGTTTCACTGTCTTGAAATTCAGTTGTTAAATTATCTAACTGTCCTAAATCATCTACAAGTTTATGTGCTTTAAAACCTTCTTCGCCCATAAATTCTCTTTTTTCATCATCAATATTTTGACCAGCTAAACCGTATGTTGCATCACCAATCATTCTTTCTTTAGATTCACCTTTACCATATTGGTACAAAGCAATTGGTGCAGCGATAGCTAACTCTCCAAGTAATGCATAACCAGTTCCTTTAGCTAAATTTTTTGAAATGTTAACTATGTTTCTTAATTTACCAGATGGTTTAGAAATTTTTGAAATAGCTGCAATAGCTCTTGCTGGGTTATCATCAATTGCTTTTAAACAACTTGCTGTTACATTTCCACCAACTGCAAAACCAGCTGTTGTAATTGCTTTACATATTGTGCCAAGTTGTGCTCCTTTTAATTTTGATATACCAGATTTAACTTCATCAATTCTTCCTTTAGCAACTTCTATTATTTTTGCTTTTTTAGATGGTGTATTTGCTTTTGCAAAAGGTGTTTTTGTAGCAGGGTCTATATTTAATCCTGCATATGATTTTCTACGATTAGCACCAACCATACCTTCAACTGAAAGAGGTCCTGTCGAGGGTTTAGGTATAAGTTTACCATCTGGACCTTTAACAAGTATTTCAAAATTTAAAACACCTTTAACGTTTTTTGGTCCGCTTGCTTTTCCAACTCCCGCTCCTTTGTATTTTACTCCAAACAATTCGTCGGCTTGAGAATAATTTCTTGCAATTTTTGTACCTTTGGCTTGCAGTCTTGCAAACTCATCTTCTTTACCTTTTATAATTTTACCTGCGTCGTCAATCAAAGAACTTCTTTGATTGCTAATTTTTTCTAATTCATTTTCTGCAATATTTAAAACACTTCTATCAAATTTTCCCATTACATTTCCTTGGTTTAATTCTGATCTTACAGGGTACAGTGTTTCTAATGTTTCTGCTTTAAATTGTGGTCCTGGTTTTCTTGGGTCTAACACAGGATTTTTAACACTGTGTGAAGTATCTAATCTCATTCCAATTTTTTGATTTCTAATATCTGATTTTATTTTAAAAGGATCTAACATTTCATCTATTATTTTTCTTTTTTTTGTTTTTGTACCTTGAGCCATTTCAATTAAATTTCCTTCACTATCAATGTAGTGTCTAAACCCTAAATTTTTCATAGCTTTCTTTTTTGCAGCGTCTGTTGATAATTCTCCCATAGGAAGTGCAGCATCTATTTGGTCATAAATAAATTTTTTCATAGTTGGTTTTGCAGGAAAACCTTCTGCTTTAGCAACTGCTGCTGTTATGTCATTAACTGTGCTTGGCTTATAGTTTTTAAAATACTTTTTTCTAAACGCTTCTTGATCCATAACACCTGCTTGTTTAGCATACGATGATGCTTCTTTAGATGCCTCTGGAAATTGATATCTAAATTCTAAATCCGCAATAAAGTTTGCTTGTTTTTTTGGATCTTTAAAAACTACATCTACAACTTTGTTGTTTTGTTTAACCAACACTACTTCTTTGTTTTTAAAATTTTTTAATTTTCTAGCTATCTCTGATTTCTCACGACCTGCTACTCTATTAATTGCTTCTTGTCTTAATTTTTGTCTTTCTCCAGCACCCATTCTTCTCGAAATTACTTCACCCTTTAAATTAGTATCAAGTTGTTTTTGATAATTTTCAACTAATTTTTTGTAAGTTGCTTCGATCTCATCTTGTTTGTCAAACAATAGTTTTGCATCATCAGCAGACGAAGCACTTTTTCTTTGTGCTAAATGTTTTTTAATTGCTGTTCTTTGTTCTCTGTGAGAGTCAGCATAATTAATACCCATTTCTTTAGCCATACGGTCTATGTTTTCTTTACCAAAGTCAGCGTAATCTTTTGCAACTCTTCTTAATGATGCTTTTTTACCAGCTACATAAACACCACCTCTGTTTCGTGGTGATAGGTTTGGTATCTGTTCTTGAAACTCTGCTAGTAATTCATATAAATGTCCTAACTCATCTAAAGATTCATCACCTTTTATATTAATTTTAAAATTGGTTTCAAAAATATCTGCGTATTGTTTTTTTGTTGGAGGTGCTCCAGGACCGTCAAGATCAAAGTTAGGATTAAAATTAAATTTTCTTAATGCACCACCTTCTTGTAATGGCACACGGCCACCTTGTTTCATCTCCACTACACCATCTTCGTGAAGGTAAAGTATTTCATCTATTCTGTCCATTACTCACCTAACATATGGGCTAGTCCACCACTAGCAAAATCTTGTTTGACATTTTTCTTAATGCCTACAAACTCATCAAGGTTTGTCGTACCTGAATCTATACCCTCTTCAAAACCTTTGTAATAAGTATCACCGTCACCCATTCTATATTTCATTTCACCTTCAATAAATTCATCACCTGTTCCTCTTGGATTCATTTCATCTGGCACACCTTTTTTTAAATAATAATCTGCAGGCATACCATTGTCAGTATCAAATCTTACACCAACACTACCACTATCTAATTCATATTCTAAATCGATATCTTTTCTTGTTGGGTGTTTGTATGTTTGAATTCTATCTGATTCTTTTACAAGTTTACCTTCGTTCATAATTTTATTTACTAAAGGCATAAAGTGTTCTGGCATTCCTGTTGCATCTGACTTAGCAACTGTTTCAACAACTTCTGTTACAGCTTGTGATCTTGGTTTGAATATATTTATTAATCCTGATTTAAGTCCAGCGATACCCGCTCCACCTGCTGCCATCATTTTTAAAAATGCTCTACGTCCCATACCACCAGCCATAAAACCTGCACGTCCCCCATCTGCAAAATCATCTGGGTCTGGCATACCTCTTGTTTTTTCTGATAATCCTTCAAGTGCTTCATCGTAAAGATCCATCTGTTGTCTTTGATCTAAATCATAAAACTCTTTACCAAATCTTTTTTCTGCTAAATCATCTGCAACAAGTTGTGCATTATATTTTCTATCTCCAGATACAAATCCTGGTGAAGCGTTGTCAATTGCATCTTCTATATCTGGATCAAAACTTTTTGTAAGTTTTTTATCTCTTAATCTTTGAGCTGCTTCTTTGTTTTCTCTTCCCATTCTTGTAGCAATCTCTGCTTCTGTTTCTACCACTTCTTCACCACCCATGGTTCTTGCTCCCGGTTTTATTTTTCTACCCTTCATATCCATGATCGTAGCTAATTGTTTCATAGCTTTATCTTTTTGTTCTTTGGATTGTTTGACGGTAGCGTCGATTCTATTTAAAATAATTTTTAATTCTGATTCGTCTTTGATGACTCTTGGGTCATAACCGTTACGAACTAATTTTTCTGTAATGATGGATTCTTGAAATCCTGACTGCATCTGTCCTGGTAGTTTCGTGATCCCAGAACCTTGGTCCTTGGATAATAGTTTCATTACAAATCTTCTAATGATCGGTGTCATTAATAATAATTCCTTTTACGAGCCTTTTCGTTGTTTTGTGTTACGTAATCTTCGGGGTGTTGTAACAACCCGCCCTGCCTAAAACGCATGATTGCTTGTGTCGTGCTGTCGACGTAGTCATCATGATCTCCATACGGAAACGCAGCGCATTCCTCAATTACTTCTTCAGCAAACTTTTGATCTGGCGCCCATATCATTCCAGACTCAAAAAGTGGTGCGCATGCATTTACTCTTGCATGTTTATCATTTCCTCTGCTCGGTGTAAAGTTAACAACTGGTATATCCATTTGCCTTAACTCATACGTCAAAGGTAAACCTGATGCCTTTGATTCTACTATAACTGTCTCCGGTTTCCAATAAGAATATTGCTCTAAAGCCATTCTTCTAAGCTCTGGAAACTCATATCTACCTTTAATAGCATCTAATAGTAGTAATTGAGCTGGTGCATCCTCTTCAGGATACCACAATCCCCATGTCGTTATCGCACTGTAATCGGCTGTCTCCTTTTTTAAAAATGCTGTGTCGTAGCTTTGAATGACGTGATAAAGCGGTGGTATGTCATCACCTGTATACTTAGCCCACCATTCTCGTTTTAATATTGCACCTTCTTCACTAGTTGGTTGTTGCATCCACTGCGCATTCCATTTGGCCGTGGGCAGTGTTGCTTTGACCTTTTCTAGTTCTTCTAGTTTCCAATACTCTGGCCAGACTGGTTTAGTTACTTTTCCGTGGTCCATGATTGCCGGAAATTCGACCACGTCCCACTGATCAGCTTTCGCTTCTTTTTGATTTGCAATCAATTGACCGGTTAGATCTTTGATAGACCAACGTGTCATTACTAAAATAATTTTTGCTCCAGGTTGTAAACGTTGACGTGGACCTGACGTGTACCACTCGTAAGCATTCTCCATTGCAGTCGGTGACATGGCGTCTTGCTCTGAGTGTGGGTCGTCAATGATTAATAAGTCAGCACCCCGTCCGGTGATGGCACCGCCGACACCTGCTGCGAAATATTCGCCACCTTGTGCTGTTTCCCACCTACCAGCGGCTTTACTATCTTCTTGCAGTCTTGTTTGAAATATCTTTGCGTATTCTTCAGAGTCAATTAAGTTCTTGGCTTTACGACCAAAACGAATTGCTAGTTCTCCGGTGTGAGTTGCTTGAATGATCTTGAGTTTTGGATTACGGCCCACCATCCACGCAGGTAGTAAGTAAGATGCAAATTCAGATTTAGTATGCCTAGGGGGCATGTTTACAATTAGTCTTGTAATTTCTCCTGTTGCAAGTTTATTAAATTTTTCTGCTATGTGCCTGTGATGGGACCCCTCTACAAATTCTGGCCAAACGCATTTTACAAAAGATAGAAAATCATTCTTTGCTTTTGACTGTATCTTTTTTTCTGCGAGCAGAACTTGCATTTGTTTAAATGTTTTTCGAACGTCAGCAGGTAGTTTACTTATATCTATATTCTGTTTCATAAAAAAATTTTTAAAATTTTTTTGCACCATCTTAGGTGTTCATAATGTTTTTACCAGGTAAAACTCTGTAAATCAAGCAATACAACCTAGAGTAGTGGGACCCCTTTTATTTTTATCGGGTATCGGTTTTATAGAAGTTTGGTTTTTGGGATTGGGTCTGGTACCTCTATGAGATGTGCCCAGGCCCGTTAGGGCCTGGGCAAGAGAGTTAGTCTAGTAAGACCATGTAAGCGCTAGCATTCATTCTGCTAAACTTATCCAATCCTTTACGCACAACATCATAGTTGCCTACTATTTCTGCGCCTTTGATTATGTGATAAAGAGCATACTCTTCTTTATTCAACATAGTTGATTCACCTGAATAAGGATTAGTTGTTTTAATTGTTCTATTATCTTTCGTAGTCATGTCCTTGAATATATAGGATAAGTCTAACATTGTCAACCCACTTTCTTTTCAATGTTCCAACTTGAATAATAATGATTGTCAGTATTCTTTGTGGGGTCCTTGATTGGTGTTTCCAGGGGCTCTCGTCTTGGCTCTAATGCAATGGCACTTATCCAATGTTTATTCATAAAGTCATTCCAACAACCTTGGCTACAAAAGTGGGACCAGACATTGTTATTATTCCAATTAGTCAGCCTTATTCTTTTGGTCCTTAATACTTTGTTACCTTTGCTACCTCTTATTCTATCCAATGTACTTCGCTCGTGGCAACTTGGACCATGACACCAATTATAAGTCATCTGCCCCTCACCATTTCAAGAACACAGATTACAATTATAAACATAAATAAAACTTTAATTTCTATTGGCATATTCCTCTCTTTCTTCTTTTTCTTCTGTTAAAACACCAATGATGTATCGTAAGTTTTCATATCTTAACTCACAACCAAACTTTACAATAGTGTCCATTTTTTTAGTTTCATCTAACATTTGTTCTTCTGTCATTAGTGCCTCACTTTCCAACTTGTAGTTGCAGTTCTATAACCATGATTATCTAAATCATAATAGACATAATAAGGTGTTCCATTTTTAGCAACACCATATCTGCTTTTTTCGTCATGCTTTCCTTGTCTTGTTATGTGCTTCTTATGTTTAGAAGCCCAATAAGTTATGTAAAATGTTTTAGTCATATTTCTCTCTTTCTGTTATGGGATAAT
>WLWF01003558.1_pt1 | contig 10075 bp, 7 predicted proteins | sample 6718331 | NCBI WGS metagenome assembly WLWF01 (sample SAMN12718692, study PRJNA515312) | sponge metagenome | isolation source: marine sponge | host: Mycale hentscheli | place: New Zealand: South Island, Marlborough, Capsize Point | collected 2003-05-01
TTACCGCCCAAATTTTCTACATCTTGGTGTACGTGTTTTAAATTTTTCTTGACACCTGAAATGTGTCCATACAAAGATAAAATGTGTTCTCGTGTTGTTTTAGGTTCTATTGCCATTATGTTAATCTCGTATTTGTTCTTCGGTTTTTTACAAATCGTTTTTCTAAAGGATCCAATAATACTTCTTCTGAGGCCGTAAGTCTAGTTACTGGATCTATATTTGTATTCTGTAATCCTACACCAAATCCTGCTGTAGGAGCTACCGCTACAGGAGCTGTTGATGTTATTGTTTCACTTACTTGATCTACTAAATTAGGAATAATAGATATATCAAAAGGATTTTCTATATCAGGAAATAAATCTCCTCTTAATGAAACTGCAGACAGTTCATCAGATATAGAATCAATAATTCCTTGTGCTTGTTCATAAGGATTTGCTACACCTAATTCACTTGCTCTAATTGCAAAAATGTTTTGCACATCTTTAGAAATTTTAAGTGGTCTAAACATACCTTCGTTTAAAAAATTAAATGCTTTTCTTTCACCTCTATCAACCATTCTATTTGAAATAGAATCTTCAGACATTCCTAAAGTTTTAGCTGCCTGTATATCTTGATAAAGTTCTCGATTTATTCCATACAAAGCTCTATTAGCATTGATGTATGCATCTACTACTTCTTCAGCACTAACTACGCCACCTTTTAATGTGGCTGAAGTAAATAAATTTCTAGAATTTCTTACACCTTTTTTATAATCAGAAACTTTATAATTAAAAGATTTTTTAGGATCTACATCAACTCTTCTCATTCCTAAAATTCCTAAAGCTTCATTACCAAATTCATATTCCTCGCCCCTTTCACTAAATCTTCCTGTACTATCTACGGGTACCATTGAAAGACCCAATCTTTGTAATTGTTTCCAGTTAAGAGGAGCTTGTGCTTCGATTAAATGACCGAGAGCTTTATAGAATTTATCACCATTAGTATCTTCAGGATTCCAAACTCTTTTACCTGTAGAATCTATTCCATTTCTTCCAAGAACAGGTGCAACATCTTGCAACGCTTCTGTCCAAATAGATTCACTAATAAAAGGAGCTCCAAGTTCTTTTGTAGATTCAATTAAACCTAAAATAAAATCATCCATAATTCCATCTTCATCAGCTCTTCCTGCCTCTACTTTGTTAAGAACAGTTTGAATTGGTCTGGTTAAAGTATCATAAGCATTTAAATGTGAAAAATCTATGTATTGTAATGTGCCATCATCTTTTCTAAATGGAATTAATACTGAATTTTTAGACCAGTCCGCAACGTATCGTTTCATTGCATTAACTTCATCTTCAGTTATGTCGTAAATAGTTTTTGTAGCTGCACCAACACCTAATGGTATCGCAGTTGTAGTAATAGCCATACCCATTAATCTTTGTCTACCTCTTCCAGCTAAAGGTCTAACTACCTTATCATTAATTATTGTAGAGTAATTAATTTCTTTTAAAGCAGTATCAACAATATTAACTCCTGTTCTTAAAATTTCTGCAGGGAAAGCTATAAAGTTTCCTAATGGTAACTTTCTTAATCCTTTAATAAATTCTGATACATAAGAATAGTTAGGAACAGTATTTCTAACTAAATCAGCAGATAATTCATTTATAGTTCTGTCATTAAATAATCTTTTAACTCCATTTATATCTGTAAATTCTTGACCTAGTCTTAACCCTGCATTTTTGTAAGCGTTTGTTATTTTTGTTTTCTCTCCTAAGAATGTAAATATTTTCCAAAAGTCATCCTCCGCTGTATAAAAATCTTCTGCCCCTTTTTTAATTTTACTAAATCTTCTTATTAATTTATTTAATGCCCAATCACTATTGACATTGTTTAATATAGAACCAAAGTTAGAATCTTGTAATAAATCCATTACTTGTTTTAATCTTACGTTTGAATTTACAACTCCCAATCTTAATAACTCTTGATAGAATTCATTATTCTTTTTAAATCCACCTGGACCTGGAGCTTGTAAAGAGTTCCAAGCTTTTTTAACATCATCTATATTTCCAAAAGGTAAATGACCATTGGCTGCTGCAAATGAAGTAGCAGATAAAAAGTTTCTAGCGTGAGTAAACGGAGCTAAAACTGTTTTAGCCATTTGAGAAGTACCTTTAGGATATAATACTAAATTATTATAAATTTGAGCAGCTAAACTTTTTGATGCTTCTTCTGATTTCATAAAAGTCTCGGCTACTTCTTTAAGTGCATATTTACCAGCAATAGGATTAGATATTTTTTGACCAGCTTCTGTTAGATCAGCTATTCGAGCTTTTTCAATATCATCTACTCCTTTTAAAGGTAAATTAGTATCTATAAATCTATCTATTACTCTACTTGAATCTGCTCCTCCTGGAGCAATTTCTTTAAAATCACTAGCTACTCCTCCAAGAATTTTTTGAGCCTCACCTTTGTCTTCAAATAAAAAAGGAGATTCTGGTTCAGGACCTGTTCTAGGAGGCACTGTAACTTCTTTGTTTGTTTTAGGATCTATTGTTTTAAATCCTTTGTCCCATCTATTCCAAGCTGTTTTTAAAATATTATTTTTTATAACCATTTCATCAAACGCTTGTCCACTTCTAACCTGTGCAGATAAATTAGTTACTCCATCTACTAATGTGCTCATTGGATTTTTATTTTTACCTAATAACCTTTGAATGACTAATTTGTCTACTTTTGTAAGTTCTGATAAATTACTAACTTCCGTACCAATAAATTTTTTGCTAGCATTATCTAAATTACTTCTTACTGACTTAGTAAAAAATTCAGGAACACTACCTAATTTTACTGTACCTGGTTTAACTTGTGATTTTGTAATAAAACCTTTATCCATTGTAGCTTGTCTCCAAGTTTGATCTACTAACTTTTCAAATACATCATCACCAAGTTGTCCTGGTTCTGGTTTTTTTCCAGGAGCCGCAACATTATATCCTTTTTGTCTAGCCACTCTTTTATAATAGTTAACAGTTTTTTTTATAATATCATCTGTTGGAGGATAGTTTTTGGCTACAGTAACTTGACCTGCGTTATTTCTAAACACACTATAACCTCTGTCCACAACATCATTTAATGAAACTTTTAAAACATCTTTAAACTTATCAAATGACTCTGGTGTTAGTCTTCTACCTATACCGGTAAACATTTCACCAAACATATCTCTACCGTCTGTAATGGTATCAAATAATTCTCGTCTTTGTTTTGTGGTTGCGCCGTAGTCTTTTAATTTTTTTATAAAAGCTTTTCTTTTTTCAGGATTAACTCCATCAATATCTACTCTAACCATTTGTTTAGGTTTGCCTGTTTTAGGATCTATAACTTTAGTGCTTTCCATAACTTCTTTTCCTGCAGAATCTAAAACTTTTTTTCCTTCAACCTTATTCCATTTAGCAACTTTGTCAGGTAATGGACTTCCAGGTTTAAATTTTTCTAATAAACCAGAACCTGTTTTAAATGGTGAGTTAGTTAATGGATCTATTCTTATTTCATCCACTGCATTAAACAAAGGAATCATTTTACCGTCCTTACCACTACCAGATACCATAACTTCTTGCATATCTTCTAATAATTCTTTTTGTATTTTTGGTGAAGAAATTTTATTACCAATAGTTTTGTTATATTTGTCTGCAACTGCTATTACGTTGTCATCAATCGTATCTCTAAATGTTGCAACTCTATTAAGATCAGCATCTACATTTCCTCTTCGTGCATTATCAATTAAAAATTGATTTATGTTTTTAAATCCTTTAGCTGTTACTCCTCCAGAAACTGTTCTTAAGAATTTATCCATTGCTAAATTCATACCTGTTCCTTCAGGAGCTTTTTGAAATCCTTTTGCTTTTCTTATTGCAGATATACCTGATCCAACTCCACCAATAGCTCCAGCAAACACTGCACCTTCTGCTCCAAATTTAATTCTATTTAATATTTCTGAAAGAGGAGAATCAGTGTCTCTATCTATTTGTGTAGGTCCACCCATAAAATCTCCAAAACTTCCTGTTTCTTCTACATCACCTACAAAAATTGCATCGGTTGCTCCAGTTGCTAAAGCCCCTTGTCCTAGTCTTCTAGCTTTTTCTGCAAAAGATAAATAAGTTCCAGCTTCTTTAGCTTTTAATGTAGCTTTAGCTAAACCACTTCCTATTTTAAAAGCAGGGGCTCCAGGTACACCAAGGTTAATAATAAGTTCTGTAATTTTTCCTGCAGCTGTTGCGCTTGCCGCTTCATCGAAAGGGTTTATTTTATCAAAAAATGCTTCTACTGAATCTGCTCTATCTTTGTCTACACCTAAATCTAATAACGTTGCACCAAGGGTTGCCACTCCTTCAAAAATTTTAAATATACCAGAAGGGACACCAGCAGCCATTGAAGCTAACCAACCTGAATCTTCACTACCAAAGTTAAAATCTTCGTCTATGTTATTTGTTTTTGAAGCGTTATTAATTGTTTCTTGTTTTGCTAGGTATTCTGCTAAAGTAGCCATTAGCTATCTCCTATGATTTCCAAAGTTCTCCAATAGAGAACACTTGTATTCCTTCTACGTTACCTGACCCATCATATAATACAATATTTTTTACACCATCTTCTTCAATAATATTATAACCAGTTTGTAATTTTTTTATTTTGTTAGGTTTGCTTAAATCTTTTATTTTAACTTTATCATTTCTAAAAACTCTATTGGTATCTTTTTTTATTCCTATTAAATATTTAATAGCAGCATCACTGTTTGCGGGTACATCGGCTTTTTTACTAATTTTAAATAATGCTGTTTGTACGTCATCAGTAGGTTGAACATTTACTAATTCACCTCTTTTACCGTAGTCATAATCAATTTTACTTTTCATAACCTCAGCTTGTCTTTCAGCTGCTCTACCACCCATAAAATCTTTAATAGCAAGTGCACCGGCAGTTTCATTAATTTTTTCTGTTCTACTTTTTCCTGCTTTAGCTTCTGCTTTAGTAAAGGCTTTAAATTTTTCACCAACAGTATCGCCTTCTGCTCCAGAAAATCTTAACAACATATCTGAAATGTCTTGACCCCTTGCTTTGCTTTTACCTAATAGATCCGCAAATAATTCTTGATTTGCTCTAACAGCATCTTTAGCACTAATTTCTGGTGCTTCTTCTTCTCCATTTAAATTAAGGTTAGGTATTTCTGCTAATTCTTTTATTCTAGCATCATATGCTGCTTGTGATAGTTCTGCATTTTCTTCTAAATTTCTTCCGCCTATTTCTTTTCTTTTTTCTTGTAACTCTAAATTTCTTAAATTTTCTCTAGCTTCTTCATTGCCTATAAAAGTTTTAGCAAATTTTGCTTTTTGTAAATCTGTAATTTCTTCTTGTGGTTTTACAACTACCTTACCATCAATTTTTTCAGTTGTATCAAAATCAGTATCTAATATACTTTCATCTATAACAGAACCTTTGTCATCTACTACTTTTTCTTGACTTTCATCTTTAACACCTACAACAGAGGTTTTATCATTTGAATTAAAAGAATCAGGTAAGTTAAACATAAAAGGAAAACTATCAAAATTTTTTAAATTTTGTTTATATGCATTTAAAGATGCTTCTGCATCACCCGCAGTTCCAGGGAAAGAATCTTTTAATCCAACTCTACCACCATCCATTAACCCGGATGTAATCCCCGTTCCACGGCTATCTACCGGGCCACCTCTAAACATCGGTCTTCGTAAAATTTTACTCATTATCCAAATAATCCTAATTTACCAGCAATACCACCAATGCCTGCTGCACCTGTTAAAAATTGTGACATAGGACTAGCTGGTGCTGCCGGCGGTGCATATCCTACTGTTTGAGTCGGGAATGCGCCTGGTTGAATTTGCGCAAGTTGTTGACCAATCAATCCTAATTGTGTGAATGGTTGGAACTCTGCTTCTCTTGCTGCGATCTGTGCTGCATCTAATTGTGCTTGATCAAATGCTTGTTGCTGTTGACCCATTTGAGATTGATAAGTTCCAAGTCCTTGTCTTGCAGCTAAGTCTTGTGCTGCTGCTGTTTGTGCTTGATTAAAAGCTTGATTTAATAACTGTGCTTGTAAAGTTGCTCTATTCATTTGACTACCTCTTGCTGCTTCTGCTGCAAGTATACCTTCTCTACCACCACCATAAGCTCCCCTTTGAATAGCTGCATCTCTTCTTTTTGTATCTTGTATTGCTTGGTTTCTATCAAATTCTGATAAAGTTGTATCAATAACTTCTTGTTGATACGGTGACATAAATTGTTTGTAGGCATCAGGTCCAACTAAACCTGCCATTGCAGGAGCTGTTGCTGCTGCTAACGCATCTGTTTGTGCTGTTGTTCGTGCTGCTACTTTAGGATCATAAGCAGTTGTATCAATACCTGTAAATGTAGAAGGTACTGCACCTGCTCCTAATTTATCAATCGATTTTAAAAAGGCTGTAAGTGAACCTTCTATAATCGGCGATGGTCTTGTTATTGTAGTTGTTTCAGCCATTATGCTCTTGCCTCCAGTTTATTCATTACATCATACATTCTCTTTGCACCTTCATTAACACTACCGCCACCTGCTGCTCTAACAGCATCTGCTGTCATTACAAATTCGTTTTTAGAAAGTCTTGCAGGTACATCATCTGCTCTTTCTTTTTTACCTATGGGTACAAATCCCCCACCTCTTAAATCCATTTCTTTACCACCAAGATTCATAAGTCCACCTTCTTTCATTTTAATCATTGTAGTATCAGGTTGACCTTTTTTATTTATATTTTTTACTGAATCTTTTAAAGGTATTTCCGTTGCCATTATTCCACCGTTAGCTTTAGGTTCACCATATTTTTCAATATAATCTTCTTGAGATATATTAGATTTACTACCTGTTATAGGATCCATAATTTCATAAAAAGCTTCATTTCGTCTGCCGCTGTCTTCTTTAGAATAAAATTTAATTATAATAGGTTTGTTGTCTATTTCAGAACTAGATTCTTTATTCATTTGATCTGGTGTTAAACCAGCTAATCCTGCATTTTTAAATCCTACTCTACCACCAGCTTTGTATCCTGCTGATGCGATTGTGTCTAATATTTCATCTTCACTAAAGAATCCATATGCTTCCATTGCATTTCTAATTGCAAGAGCACTTGCTGCACTATCTGCTAGTCCTGTTGCTTCTTCTAACGCAGCGTCTATTACCGCTTGTTTGTCTATTAGTCTTTGTTGTGCTTCCATCACATCACCAGTTGCTGTTGCTGCTGGTATTGTTGCAGCTTTTAATCCTGCTGCACTAAATGGTTTATCTATACCTGCTGCAAACATTTCTGATCCTTTTGCTAATCCCGTTAAACCTACATCTGCTGCTTTTGTAAGGAAACCTCTATCTGCTAAAATTTTAGCTTGTTGTGCTCCAGAAAGAGCTGGATCTATAGCACCTTTAGTTGTCATACCTGCAAATGTATCTGCTGCTCCTGGTGCAGTCATTGCACCTGACAACGCTCCGATACCAGCTGATAATAGATTGATGTCACCCTCACTACCTTCTTGAGATAACTGTCCTAAAACATTTGCACCACCACCTAATAAAGATCTAGCTGCCATTTGTTGTGCGGCTTGTGTTTTAAATAATCCTGATGCAAATCCAGTTCCAAATCCAGGAGGCATCATAAATGGAGCAAATGCAGCTACATATGGTAATGCTGGTTTGATTTCATTAGGTATTATTTTATCTAATACCTTCGATACTGGTTTGAATATTTTTTTAAATAATCCCATAGTTTCTCTTTATATTGTCAATATTGAAGCAAGTTCGCAAGGCTTGTAAAAAGGCGAGTGTATAACAATTTACTAGGTTTTTCCACATTCGTCAACGATTCCTATAAGTTAGTTTTGCTACCTAAAGGTAATCCTTGTATCTTAACGTGGACGTTTCTAGATATATCGTCCTGTGTAGTATCAGTAACTGGGCTATCTACATCAGCTTTAGCCTCTGCATCTGACAAGTATTCTCTACCTGTTTTTAGATGTTTTATAGTTACTTCTACTCTTGGCTTATAAACCTTTACTTTTTTACCGTCTATAACCTGATCTTCAAATGATTCTTCTTGCTCTACAAATGGCATTATCTATCCTCTCTGTTTATTTCTAATATAGATGCAATAACATCTACTTGACCACTACTTGCCTGTACTTTTAATATCTCACTTTCCTTCATAATCAAGGGTTCATTTAATACTTGCTCTCTTTGATTGGCTGACAAATTAACATCATTATCTACTACAAAGATAGCAGAACTTGTATCTACTAAAGTAACTTTAACAACTGCTGCACCACCATTATCTTCTGCTACTAATAATGATTTTACAATAGCTCTAGAGTTTGATGGCACTGTATATAGTGTTGTTAAATCTGTATTTGTTAAACTTGTTTTTTCGTTCTTATATATATTTGCCATTAGCCTAATCCTAACCAAGTAAATCGTTCTTGATCTTCTTTTAGTTGTGTTAAATAAGTAGAGTTTAATTGTTCAATAATATTAGTCAACGCTTTGTTAATTTGTCTTTGGTTATCTTCACTATATTCTTTTTTAGGTTCTGGTAATCTTACTACTATCTTTGCCATTATCCTCTTCTTCCATCTGATTGTAGGTCCACTTGAAACGTACCAAATCTCCACGATTCGCCGGCACCTGTGTTTTCTATTTTAATATTTGCATAACGTCCTCTAGCTCTGGTATCAACTTTAGTTGTACTAGATGTAATTATAAAAGGACTTAAAGCAGTAGCAGAACTTGAGTCTGCAGGAAAATCTTTAACAGATATAGTTACTTGATTATTACCTATTAATACTTTGAAGTTTGGTAAAAATCTACGCATAGCTAGAAAGACTTCACTCTGATCTTTTTGTAAAGAAAAACTAAATGATTCTATAAAAGAAGTTAAAGCTGTTGTACTACCATCTGGATTAACTTGATCGGTTCCTATCTCGTGTTCAAATAACACTGTTTGACCTAAACCTGTTTCACCTTGAATAACAGGAAATGTTCCTGTAGCTGTACTATTATATGCAGTTGCATAGGGTTTTGGATATACTAATGAATCAATCCAAGTTGTTCTAATAGAATTTGTATTAGTACCTGTATACCAATTACCCATAGGTAATCGTGCATTATCTTGTCCATAATTATAAACTACATATCTATCATTAAATGCAGAACTAGCTGTTGGGTACCACCAAACAACTTCTGTAAATAGATTGTTTATACCTGCACATATTTGTTGTCCTTTTGTAGTATCAATGTCATCGTAAATAAAATCTTCAACAGAACAAGGTAGTGTATTGACCGTACCATCAAACGAGAAGAAACCATTATTACCCATCCAGTACGCAACACCATCAATTTCAATAGCTGCGTTCTTACCAATCAATCCACAGTTAGTACCTACTTGTTCAAAGCCAAATGTAAATGGAGCTCCAACAAATTTCATTGCATACAATGCATTATCAGTCCAAACTAGAATGTTTTCTTTTGCAACTAATGATCCCATAATTTTTGTTCCATCTTGTAATCTTTGTGTACCAGCTGTGTTAGTTGCTTCTGGTGTATAGTTATTTATATCTTCATCAACAGAGAATCTTATAAGCATATCATCTTGTGTTGTAGGGGAGCCTATTGTTACTTCAGTTCCAAAATGAATTAAGTGACGTGTTGTTGGTGAGATAAGTGTTACTCTAGTTGCACTTGGATTATTTGTAGTTTCAAATCCTGATGTAGATGTTGATGCTCTAGTTCCTGTAGGATTAGCAGCTCCTGCATTCCAAGTAAAAGTTTTACCGTTTGCAATTGTTGCAACTAATACTTCACCAAAATTACTTAATGACCAAAGTCCTGGTTCAAGAGTTACAGTCGATGCTTGTACTGCACTACCAAATCCCGTAAAATTAGTTGCGTTCTGAACAACAGAGTTAGTGCTATGTGCCTGACCATTTGATGTACCAGCAGTTGCTGTTCCATTTGCACCTCTAGTAATACCTAAAAATTGTGTAGAACTTTTTGATGTATATGTAATTA
>WLWF01003560.1_pt1 | contig 10072 bp, 6 predicted proteins | sample 6718331 | NCBI WGS metagenome assembly WLWF01 (sample SAMN12718692, study PRJNA515312) | sponge metagenome | isolation source: marine sponge | host: Mycale hentscheli | place: New Zealand: South Island, Marlborough, Capsize Point | collected 2003-05-01
GTATCGGCAGTGTCAGACCGCAGGTAGTTTGCTGCCGCTACACCGCCAAGCTGTGTTGCGTTAGAAGCAGTACCAGTCAACGGGCCACTAAACCCATCAGCAGTCAGCGTGCCCGTAACGGTAGCTCCCGTGCTCGACGTGATGAGCTTCTGTGTACCGTTGTGATACAGCTTCGTGCCGCCCAACCGTTCGCAGGAGATGCCCCACTTGCTGTTTGCATCGTCGTACAGTCCGAACTGTGAACTGGAGCTTGACGACATGAACACGGCGTGCCCTGAGATGCTGTACCCCTCGTAGCCGCCAGCGCCAGAACCAGCCGTTTGCACGGTCCCGTAATCGCCAGTTACAGTCTTGATGCCATCATCCGTAGTGCCAATCAAAAATTGGCTGCCACGGATGGTACTCGTTGCACGAATCTCACCTGCAACGTCCAGCTTGTAACCTGGGGTCGTGTCTCCAATGCCAACACGGTTTGTTGACACGTCTACAAACAACGTGCCCGAGTTGAAGTTGGCGTCCTCCGAGGCGGTCAGCGTCGTGGCAGCGACAGTGCCGCCCGACAAGTTCGTCGCAGTCGTCGCAGTCAACGCATTACCGTTGGTGCTGTTTTCAATCGTGCCAGTCGTCCAAGCAGACGTACCCGAACCAGTACCTGCCAACACACTGTTCGCAGCCGGAGTCGAAGCCCCAGTACCAACCTTGTCCTCAATCGCGTTGATCGCCAAACCCACGTTCTGATGCAACGAATGATGAGCAGGACCACCATCCGTAGACGACAACGCCTCATCAGCCGACGGATGCGTACCATCACCAACCGTTGAAACGTCATCAACCGCAGTAGGAAAGTTAGTAGCCACGAATCAACCTCACGGAGTCAGATCAAGAGTGAAGATGCCAGACGCGTTGAACGACAACACAAAGTCACCAGACGACGACGACTTGTCCGCACCAAAATCAATGTACGCAATCAACGGATCGTTAGTAAGCGAATCGTCGTAGATGACAGCGCCACGAGCCGTGATCGTAGAAGAAGTCCACGTCACATCGGCAGCATCAAACGTGATCGTGCCGCCCGACTGCGTCAACGTGACCGAAGTCAGCGACTCGCCGCCAGCCGTGTAACCAGTACCGGACACCTCGTTGGTGACATCCGCCTTGAAATCGTGCGTCCCGAAGTTAGGGGTGTAGGACGACGTGACCAGCATGACCTTAAACCGGTCAGCGGTCGTGTCGTCCAGGTCAAGGGCAAGATCGTTCTTTAGTGCGTTGAGGAACGTAATGCCGTACAAGCCGCTCGCCATTAGCGCTTCTTCTTCTTGCTAGCAGCTTTCTTCGCAGCCGCCTTACCCTTCGCCGTGTAAGCGTACTTCTTGCCTTTAACCATTGGCATAACAAACTCCAAAAGAACGTGAAAGAGGGGTCGAGCCACGCACCCGACCCCCCTTCACACTACACCATCAACGCTTATCAGTTAGCGCCGATGCTGGACGAGGTTTCGATCCGCTGGAGCGAAGCCTCACGGAAACGGTTGTAACCGACGAGGTGGTACCAGCCGACCGTCTGGAAACGACGGAGGCTGTCGGTCACCGGACCGAACACGACTGCCGGGTTCTCACCGAAGCCAGCGCCACGGCTGTGAGCCTTGGCGAGAGCCTGCTTACCGCAGATGACGGTGTTGTACTGGTCGACGTTCGAAGCGCCTGCGTCAGCAACAAGGTCGATGCGGGGCGTCTCGATGAAGTCCACGCCGCCGAAGGTGCCGATGCTGCCCATGCGGACACCGGAGCCGTCCTGGCGGATCTGGTACTGAATGATGTCAGTAACAGCGGTGTCTTCACGAAGGTCGAACGACACGTCGGGGTGGATAAAGCCGACGTACACGCCGCCGTCCATGGTCGGAGCGGAGTCGCTACGCAGGTTCGCAACGGACTTGCGGATCAGCGACGCCGTAATGGTGTCGCCGGCAGCAAGCTCAGCGGTAGCGGTAGCGTCGCCGCCGTACAGGACGTTGGTGCCGCCAACAAGGACACCCTGAACGATCTTGTCGATCGAGTTGCCCATGTTGTAACCGATGATGTTCGCAGCGTCAGCATCCACGTTGAGGAACGAGGTGCCACGAAGCTTCGCCGTGGTGGTGACAGCGTTGCCGTACTCGGCAAGGGTCACGGTAACGGTCGAGTCGCCAAGGGCAACAGCGGTCACATCCGAAGTCTCGGTCAGGGCCGAGGTGGCCTGCGAGAGATCGTTGTAGATGTTGAACTGGACAGCGGAGCCAGGGTGCGACTGGTTGGTCGACTTAACGTCGGCAACCATCTCGAACATCGGCTGGCTACGCAGCGCGAAGTAGGCAAGCTGTTCAAATGCAGTGGTATCCGAAGACACCGAAGAAGCCTGGGTGTAGGCCATGAGTGGGGTCCTTTCCCCTCAGGCCCACCTCAGCTACATCAGACTGCTGCGTTCCAAGTGTGGCCGTGAGATTCCATCAGCTCTCGCAGTTCGTCAGGGTTCTTTGTCTGACGAATCAACGTATCGAGTTCAGGATTGGTAACAGGGCCAGCATCGTCAGCCGCCATCGCGATCCGCTGCTCAGCCCCATAATCAACTTGGGGTTGCTGCGCCTGCACCGGCTGTCCGGTGAGGCCCAGTTCGGCAGCTTCTGCACGAATAGCGTCCGCAGTCATTTCGCCGTCGTAGCCCCGCATGAAGTACTGACCCTGCTTCGAGCTTGGATCAACACCTGCATCTCGGAACGATACTTCGCGTTGCAACTGCGCCAACTGTGCAACCGCCTCGTCGCCGGCTTTCGCACGGTCCTCGAGTTCACGTCGCCAGTTTGGCTTCGATTCTTGGCTAACAGAGTCTTCAGCCTCGGTGGGCATTTCATCTGTCATATGTCACTCACCTTCGATACGCGTCTACAACGGTGGAATGCAGACGGAGAATTGGGTGAAACAGCTCACCCCGTATGGGGGCCGATTCGTCTATGACGATACAGACGTTTGCATATTTATGTCAAGTGGCGCGCCCGAGACCTGACACGCCGCCACGCGCCATCAACGCCCCAGCTTGCCGCCGGCCACGCTGCTGACGCTGCTGACGCAACTTCGCAATGTCGGAAGTCGCCTCAGAATCCAGCCCAAACTCAGCCGCAGCAAGCTCGCTAGAAGTCACAGCTGTGTCCTCGCCCAGCAGCTGCTGCGTCATCGCACGCTGCCCCTGGAGCCGCTCAGTGACTTCACGACGCTGCACGCCCAGGTTCGCCAAACGCTCCGCAGTGCCCTGCTCGAAGCCGCTCCCAAGCGTGCTAATGGCCGCAGACGACAACCCAGCAGCCTCGAGCTGCAACCGCTGCTCAATAGCGCTCGTGCCACGCTGCGGGTCCAGGTAGAAAGCAATCAGTTCGCCTTCGTCCTCGACGCCCACGCCGTAGAGCTCTCGCAGCTGCGCTTTCAAGTTCGGGTCAGCGTTGCTTACCGCAGTCGCAGCAAACGACACGCGCTGCTGCATTTCCTGAGGCGACACATCGTTACCGATAAACTCGGCAAAATCGTCCGGCGAATCGTAGAACCCTGGCGGCAACCCGGCCATTGCCATCGTGCTGCGATAGTTGTCTTCGAGGCGGATGTAATCTGCAGGGCTAATCGCCGGCAGTCCTGCTTGCCGGCGTGATTCCATGCCTGCAAACCGCTGCTTGAACGCGTCGGTTTCCTGCAGGGCGTCCATGACGGCCTGGGTGCTTTCGTCGTTGACCAGCATTTGGTATGCGAAGTCAGCGAGCTCGCCTAGCCCGTACTTTTCCAGCTTGTCTCGAATGATGCGGTTAGCGTCTTCAAGTTCTTGTGCTGCTTCGGGATCCATGTCAGGAGCCGAAGCATCAGGGTCTACACCGAATCCACCATCTGGCCTTACAGGCCGATCTAGGGGAGGTCGCCCAGGGCCGTCAAACTGCGGGTTAGGCCGATTTGCCAAAATATTTTCAAGGGCCTCTTTCCGATCATCATTGTCATCGGAAATCGGTCGCCCCTGATTAGGAAGACTCGGATCAAGCCGTCGCGCTTGCGGAAGCTCTGGTTCAACATTGCTCATATCGCTACCTCACCAAACACACGACCAATCTCAGTCGTCAACGAACGAGCCGCATCACGACCCTGCTTAGAACGCTGCCACTCGTTACCGCCACGAACATGCTGCCGCACTTCGTACAGATTCATTGGACGAGCAGGCCCACCCTCAGGCGGCATGAACTGCACAACCTCAGGGAACTCGTTGTACACGTTTGTAATCGGACGCCCCAACATCTTGCTCATTTCGTACTTGTACGTCTCGAAATACTCAGTCGGAGAAATGCCCTGGTCGATAGCGTTTGCCAACGCCGGGTGCCTTTCTTTCGCCATCAGCTTGAAGTACTGCTCCATCTCCGCAGCAGTCTTCTCGCCCGTGTACACCTGGCTCGCAAAGTTCTGGGCAGCTTCGTCGCTAATCGGCACGAAGTACCTGTCTGCCAGGATTTGCATGTCGTCAGCTGCAGCACCGAACTCTGACGCAGCCGGCGTTGCTGTCGGATCAAACTTGAGCTCCGCAGTCAGAACGCCACGGATGTACTCCTGGTCGTCGGTTTCACCAAACCGCATGATGTCTTCAGCAAGCTTCGACACCTGCTCAGGCGACAACGACGCCCCAAGAAACTGCAGCTCTTTGTCCAGCATGTCCGTAACCGGTTCGAGAAACTCGACCCGTTCGGGATCCGATATCTCCGCCCATTGGGTGTCGAACTCCCGCATGGCTTTGTCGGTCGACTGCCACCAAGAAGTGTTTTCAAGGATGCCTTTGACACGCGTCGGCGCAACGATGCCTTCGTCAACAATGTAATCGAGGACGTTCTTGGTTTCGACTGCGCCGGGGTCGTCAGCACTGACGACTGTGCCGTCTTCCGTGATGCCGACCATAAGGTCTTCACGGTTCTTTTCCAAGAAGAACGAGAAACCGCCGAACTGAGACGCAAGAAGTGCTTCTACGTCAGATTCTGTGGTGTCTTCTTCAGGCTCCGGCGCAGGGGGCCGGGGCGGCGTCGGCGTCGGCGTCGGCACAATGTTTGTATCCGGCGGCCCGCCAACAGCAAGAGGATTGTCGCTCATCGTCTACTCCTAATCACATCCATCAGAATGCTCCCAGCAGTTGCCTCATCCATAGCTGAGGCTTCAACAGGCGCAGCCTCACGAGCAAACTCTTGCGCTTGAGCACCAACATCAATGCTTCGCTGCCCAGACCGCTGCAACCCGTGAACCAGCCGCACAAACTCCTGCTGCTCGGATTTCGTACCACGCCGGCCAGTCGCATTAGCAAACGCATCTTTAGCAACCGCTGCTAGCCCGACCGGATCATAAAGCACAATACTGGGAGCTTCTTCTGCTCTAATTTCAGCTTCGCGTTCGTCAAACAACGCCTGCAGCTCTTCCGTGGTCAAGTCACGGTTTTCCGTCAGAATGTCAAGAAACTCGGCTGTCGTACCAAAACCACCCGGGCCAGCTTTGATTGCTTCTTGGAACGTCCGTTCCAACGCATAGTTAAACTGCTGCATGTTGACTGTGCCGTCGTCGTCAAACACTTCGTCAATGTCTCGGTACGCGCCATTGACGTTCAAAAACATGTCCATTGCCAAATACTCGAGGTTGCGCTCCGGCAACGAATTGACAATTTCTGACCGGCGTATCGCCCTGTTACGGTCAGTCAACTCGACTCTAAGTTGCGTGTCTGAGCCAAGAATTTCTAAGCCTTTTGTAGCAAGCATCACCAATTCGTTTTCATTGATGCCTTGCAGGCCAACAGACTCCAACAGTTCGTAGCTAATGCCTTGTGGCGCAAGAGCGCCAACTTCGTATCCCAACACGGCGTCTGATGGAACAACGCCAGTCATAATGAACTCTTTGTAAGCGTCGTCGATACTGCGAACCGAAAACCCAGAACCAGGAGTGAGCGACACACCGCCAGGGCCTGACGGGCTATAACTTGATGATCCTTCTACAGGGCGTTGAACGCTAAACGTCCGGTTCTCGTCTTCTGGCTCGAGATCTTCAACACCATTAGTCATTAGTAACTCCTGTACTCCAACAAACCGCCAAAGTCATTCGTATCCAAGAACGTCTGCGGCAACAAACGGTCACGCTCGAAGAACCTGTCGTACACATGAGAGAAACCAGGACGGTCGCCCAGTTTCTCTGTTTCCTGCATCCAGAATCGTAGCAAATCAGCATTTGCCCTAGTTTCGATGTTGTCCGAACCGCCCTGCATTTTGCGTGCAGTCAACTGCTCCTGCATCCAGAAACGCAGCTGGTAGAAGTCCAGAATGTGATCTGCAGACGGACGCTGCGACAACGTCTCGTCCTGCAACACCGCAGCAAACCCTCTGTTGATCTCCCGACGCGTCATCATCGAAGAACCCAAGTTGTTGTACTCAGCAGCCCAATCAGGATACTGGAGCTCCAACTTGCGGATCTCCTGCTGCTTGAAGTCCGACACGACCTGCACCGGGTTCGCTGCCACACCGTTAGCGTAAGTAAACTCTGTGCCGGAACCCTCGAGGCCCGCAGCGTAAATCTTGTTGCGTTCGATACGCTCCCAATCCTGCAACTCGAAGAACTCGTACCAGCCACGGCTGATGCTCAACTGTTCTGCAAACTCTGCAGGAGTCAGCACTTCGCGACGGTTTGCGTCTGTGCCGGCCCCCATCCCCATTTGCTTCTGGCGCCAGTAAACGTGCGTCGAGAACGAGTACTCTTCGCCGGCCCCGCCGATACTGCCCGTAATCCAAGCACCGATCTCGGGATAAGCCCGCACCAGTGTTTGATTCTCTTCGAACATCAATTCCGACTGCAGCGACGCTGCCGTGCCGTCGTTCAAACGAGTCATGCGTTGCGTCAACGCAAAGAAATCCATGCCGTACTCGTCCAAGAACCGCCGGGTGCCCTCTCGCTGGCCGTGCTCCCGCTGCAGGTCTCGGGCAACTTCGATGAACTCGTGGAAAGGAGACAGAAGCGTTGTCGAAGACGGGGAAAACAAGCCTTGGTAGATTCTGAACAGGTTGAACTGCTGAGCACGCTTGTTGGCTTCGTCAATCCACGCGTTGAACTCTTCAGGATTGCCTAGATCGATGCCCATGCCGTCGAGCTGTGCCTGCGTGTAGATGTCTTGCATCATGCGGCCGACGATTTCGTCGTTTTCGACAGCACCGTCAAAGAACAAGTTGTAAGCCGCCTTTTGGTACGCCGGCAACTGCCCAATGACTTGCTGCTCGAACATGTTTCCGTCTGGATGCCCAAACGGAAACATAAAGCTCACTACGTCTTCAAGGCGTGGTTCTTCCTTTAACGCTTCACGCACAACAGCAGTTACAAGCGGGCCAGTTCCAGGCAGTGTGCCTTGCAACGCAGTGTTCAAACCGTCCTTGCTCATGCGGATATCGCTGTTTTCCAAGAACGGAGGAATAAGCTTGTCTCGTAGACCTTGCGGCAAGCTATCGAAGACTGTTGGGTCTTCTTGGTTCAAGCTAAAGACCAGGTAGCGGGCACCAGACTCAGGGTCTTCAACCTCAGTCAAACCTAGCGTTTCTGCTTCCCACGCCTTGTCGTACAGACGGTACTTGCCCATCACCTCGGCTGGCTGACGGATCGCAAACCCGGCCCAGCGACTAAACACCTCGGCGTACGCGTTAAGGAACGCAACAGCGTTGCCCACCAGTTCAGACATCCGCAGGTTTTCTGCAAGGTCGTACAGGATCGTGCGAGTTTCTTTCAATGCAAACTTGCGCGCGCCTTCTTCGATCTCGTTGAGCTGCCGTTGCGAAGTAATAACTTTGCCATCAGCATCAACAGGCAAGAGCTCGACCCGGCGTGCCGCCTCGAGCTCATAGTTTGCACGGAAGAACGGCATACGGGCGAGGTTGTCTGTCGGCATGGTGCCCAGAATGCTGTAGATTTCGTCAACAAACCCTCGACCAGTCATTCTGGTCTGGTTATTTTTCGACATGTTGGCATGCGACTGCGGGTCTGGGCCAAGCGACCTGCCGAAGTGCGGGTACAGCGGCGCTAGTTCGTCACCGCCGCCAGTACGGATCTGGTCAATAAGTTCTGAGCGGGTAACCTTTTCTCCTGCGCCTGACGCAGGGCGACGCAAAACGGGAACATCTCCAATCCCTTTTTCGTCGACAACAACAAAACCAAATCGCCCGTAGTACTCGTGCAATTCAGAACGTGCTTGCAACGACAACGACACGTTTTGTTGATCAGCGACCGCAACTACCTCGTTTAGCAAACGTGTGCCATGGCCTTGGCCTGGCGTGCCAGCTATGAAATTAGAAATGAAACCGTCTTGCGACACATACAGAGTTGCGCCTTCGTTGTCGTAAGAGCTCTCCGGCATCTTGCCAGTTCGACTGTTTACTTCCTCAATAACGTCGTCCAACGCCTGTCTAACTTCAGGCCACTCAACCTTGCCAGTCATGGCACGTTCACGAAGCTCAGAAAAATACGCAGGAGGCAACACGTTGTCGTACTCGTTGATGACGTACTTAGCCGCCTCGAACAACTCGTCAGAATTAAAGTTGTCGATTGACTGCGGAGAATACAAATCGTTGAACACTTTGTTGTCGCTCAACATCAGGTCAACAAGGCGCTCCGCCCGTTCGCTGGGAGTGCCGACGTTCGTCCAAACGATTTCGTAAAACTCGTTGGTAATCGGTTCGCCAGTGTAGAGATCCATCATGCGGCTCCACTTCTCCGCAAACATGGCATCATCTACTGCAATGTTTTGGATGTCCCATTGCTTCCAGTCGACGTTGTAGAACCCTTCCAGTTCTCGTTTTGACGCCCGATGAGCACCAGACAACAAACTGTCTCGAGCCTTAGACGCAGACACAAACCCACGCCACTGCTCAACAAAGTTTGGGTCATCGCCAAACGCATTACGCAGGTTTGCGCCACCCAGGTTCAAATTGGGAAACCCGGCCCTCTTCATCAGAGTCTCAGCAGCTTCGAACTGGTTCTGCGCCACACGCGCCTCAGGAACCTCTTGAGCAAGCTGCTCAATAAATTCTGCGTCAGTTATCTTGGACCGGGCAGCACGAACCGCAGCCGGGTCGCCAGCTGCTCTAATCAACGACGCTTGTGCTTGCCGGCGCAACACCGCCGCATAGTTTAAGTTGGCTGATCGACGTGTTTGCGTCGTAATGCGACGATGCCGGCTCAACAAGGACCAGCCAAAGTAGCCAGCCCCCATAGCAGTGTCTGCAAAAGCTAGACCAAACAGGCCGCCCTTGATGCCGCTGTTGACAAGGATCTGACCAATGTTTTTGCGTTGCGTCAAAGCTCTGTTGCGTACCCGCCGCACTGCAGTGTTGAACTGACGCTTCGAAGCCGACTCGAACAACGCGTGGTAGTCGACTGCTTCTCCCACCTTTGGCGGCGGAACATCAAGAATGTCAAAGAGCTCTTTGGCGATCAGGGTTACGTCGCCGGTCGACTCCATGCCTGCTAAATATTTAGTTGACAGATCTCGACGCAAGTCCTGGTAGCCAGCCAGCGAACGACGCGCTGTGATCATCGAACCCATTGTGATCATCATGCGGAGCTGCTCATCAATACCAACTCGCATAGGCCACTTAGGCGTCAACAGCATCGACCCACGCCAAGCACTATGAGCTACGTCGACGCCTTCCTTCAACGCTCTGAAAGGCTTGTTTCGAGCTACTGCTCTTGTAGCTCTGGCGCTGTACTTTTCCATGCGCTCAACTTTGCGCTGCACAACGTCGTACCGAGGCAACACGCGTGAAGTTCTGACCTGCGACGGCGACATGCGATACGTCATCAACACATCAGACCCGTCTTCAGCGATTTCGTGAACCAACGCAAAATCGTCTTCAGCAACGTCAACAGCCGCTCGTTGAGTGTTCATGTCGCCTTGAATCGACACTGCGCGTTCCCGGGCGCGTTGTTCCATTCCGCCCAGAACAGTTTTGCCTTCGTGCATATCCTGTTGCCGCTTGTAATCGTTCCCAAGCGTTGAACGACTCAACGTATCA
>WLWF01003561.1_pt1 | contig 10070 bp, 9 predicted proteins | sample 6718331 | NCBI WGS metagenome assembly WLWF01 (sample SAMN12718692, study PRJNA515312) | sponge metagenome | isolation source: marine sponge | host: Mycale hentscheli | place: New Zealand: South Island, Marlborough, Capsize Point | collected 2003-05-01
CCTTTGGTGGTAGAGCATCAGGACCTGAGCCATTACTGGACTTGTTTAACTTTGCTACCAACCTGTTTAAAGATGCGGTAGGTCGTAAGCTAACTAGCTATGAGTGTCACCGTATGATGTGTAAGATAGCAGAGGTTGTAGTTGTAGGTGGTGTACGCAGGTCTGCTCTTATCTCTTTGTCTAACCTAACTGATGAACGCATGCGTAATGCTAAGTCCGGTCAATGGTGGTCTGATACCCCTGAGATGGCATTAAGTAACAACAGTGTATGTTATACAGAGAAGCCAGACATTGGTATCTTCATGAAGGAGTGGACTTCTTTATATGAATCCAAGTCAGGTGAGCGTGGTATCTTCAACAGAGAAGCAGCAATTAAACAAGTAGCTTCTATAGGTAGACGTGATACTGACCACCTGTTTGGTTGTAACCCTTGTAGTGAAATCATTCTTAGGGACGGACAGTTCTGTAACTTGACTGAGGTTGTAGTCAGAGCAGAAGATAAACAGAAAGACATCATGCGTAAGGTTAGACTAGCCAGTATACTTGGTACCTTCCAAGCTTCACTGACTAACATCAAACGTCTGCGTCCTAAGTGGGTACACAATACAGAAGAGGAAGCATTACTAGGTGTGTCATTGACTGGCATCATGGACAATGAGTTCATGAATGGTAACAACACAGACAGAGGACACTATGGTAAGCGTAGCCTACCTGACTTCTTATCAGACTTAAAGAAAGAAACTGTTAAGGTAAACAAAGACTGGTCAGAGCTACTAGGTATTCAACAAGCTACTGCAACTACTGCTATTAAACCTAGTGGTACAGTCAGTCAGCTAGTAGATAGTGCCAGTGGTATACACACTAGACATAGTGATTACTATATCCGTAGAGTTAGAGCAGATGCTAAGGACCCTATAGCACAGCTAATGGAGGACCAAGGCATACCTGCTGAAGCTGACGTCATGAAACCTAACAGTGTGAAAGTATTCTCCTTCCCTATGAAAGCTCCTAAGGGTGCAGTAACTAGGAACGAGAGGAACGCTATTGAACAACTAGAGCTCTGGCTTACATACCAAAGGTATTACTGTGAGCACAAGCCTAGTGTAACCATTAGTGTTAGAGAACATGAGTGGATGGATGTAGGTGCATGGGTATACAAACACTTTGATGAAGTGTCAGGTGTATCTTTCCTACCTCACTCTGACCATTCATATCAGCAAGCACCTTATGAAGAGTGTGATAGAAAGACTCATGATGAACTAGCTTGGAAGATGCCTAAGGAAGTTAACTGGGATTTGATTAGCGAGTATGAGTTGACTGACCAAACTGTTAGCACTAAAACCCTAGCCTGTACTGGCAGTGTATGTGAACTTGTTGACTTGGTTGAAGAAGAGAGGGATATAGAATGATAGAAACAGCCTTACTTATTTTAGCCTTACAACTTTTAATAATTAAATTGGGAGAATAATATGTGGTATAATAAAGGAGTAACACCAAAGAAACTATTTAACTTAGCAATGCTAGGGGTAGGTAGTGTATCAGCAGTGTCGTTGGTATATGTTGTTATGTTTCTGGATGCCCTTCGTAAAGGGTGGCTAGTATAATGTTAAACTTAAAAGGAGTAGTTATGAAAGATATGATTAACCAAGTTCTTGAGAACAAATCACTTACTGTTTTTCTAGGTGTAGTGATTGTTGCATTAGTATTCGGGTGGCTCGGTGCACCTGCTAGTGCATAGAATGTTTAACAGGGGTCTTGTTCAAATGGATAAGACCTCTTTACTCTACTTAAAACTAAGGAAACATTATGCCCTTAAACGACAGCAAAGACATAAAAGAATTAAAGAAGTTTGACATTGACTTGTCATTCGGACAGCAATGGGAGAAGTACATTGATGAAATGTTCTCCGGTGCTAAGACTTGTGAAGTAAAAACAGAACGTGACAGATGGGCACAGACAGGGAACATCTGTATAGAGAGCCAAAGCTATGGCAAACCCAGTGGAATAGAAGCAACTGAGGCTGACCTATGGGTACACAACTTAACTCTTGATAACGAGCTAATTTGTAGCCTTGTGTTCCCTGTTGATAAGCTAAAGGAAATCCTTCCTCAGCTTCCTAAGAAAAGTGTAATGGGTGGTGACAATAATGCAAGTAAGTTACAGCTAGTATCGTTAGTTAAACTTATGACCTTGCTTACTTCTCAGAACCACTAAGCATACCTTCTGCCATTGGGGTAAAGATACTTGCTCCAATGCCCATCTTTGAAAGATAAGTAACCCACTCATCAAGAGTTAAACTATCAGGTTTTAATTCTGCTATCTCTTTAACTAATGCAGTTTGATTGGAACTCATACCTCCCATACCGGCAGGCATAGCAGGTGCATCACCTGTCCTCATTGATTCCATTACATTAAACTCATCAAACAAACCCGACCTTTGTTCGCTTAAAACTTTCTGTGCTTTAGTAAATACTTTTTGCTCAGGAGTAACTGCTTTTGTTTTTAAGTAGTTCTTGAACAAGGGAATAGAAACACTCAAGCCATCTTCACCTGCGGGCATACGTATGTTAAACAAATCTTGTACGTCACTAACAAATTGTATTGCTGTGTTGTCAGGAAGAACAGCAGTCTGTAGGTTAACTCCTCCTAGTTCTTTAGCAGAGCTCTTAAAACTTTCACCAAACCATAACGCACCATCTTTAATTTCAAAATTAGGCGGGTCTTTCATTTGTTTAGTTAGATAGTCTTTCATCTGTTCAGGACTATCAAAGGATTTGTTTCTTTTTGTTAAAGCTTTCTTTACTCTAGCATCTACCTTAGCATTTGTATTTATTTCATTAGCTATGTTTGCTGATGCTTTACTAGCAAAAGTTTTCTTAACAAACATCTGAGCTTTATCTACATTAAGGTCTGAACCCCAAGCATTTTTGATTCTATCAAAAGCAGTAGACATTATGTTATCTGCATTAGGAAGTCTTTCCATTTCCCAATACTTAATGTATTGCATATCAGAAAAGTTTTCTTTACTTAATGGAAGAACTCCAAAGTAATTCTCATCCATAAACTTTTCATCAAGTATGCTAGACGGTGTGCCTTGTAATTTATTTTGCATGAACTGCCAAGACAGTTGTCCTTGTACTTCTTTACCTGCTTCCCTAGCTAACTCTCTTTCATCTAAGCTTGGAGCATCTATGGCATCACGTTGTCTAGTTAACTCAGCTACTTTAGCTTCATCGCCTTGGTTAGTAGCTCTTGTTATATTTTTGTTTAACTTTAAAAGTTCTTTTCTTCTACTTTCTATCTCTTTAACTTTAGAACTTTCTAATGTTTTAATAGTTTTTTTAGCTACGTTTTGTGTGGTTCTTGATATACCAAACTGTTCTCTAGTCTTTCTAGTTACTGGATTTAATTGTTCCATAACCATGTTATGTGCAGTCTTTATTCCTCCAGTAGCAACTGCTTTTGCTCTAGCAGGACCACCACCATAAAAACCGGGAAGATTATTAACAGCATTAACAGCAGTAGACCTAGCTAATGGTACGCCCATTTCTGTATTAGAAGCTTTAAACAAACCCTCGCCTATCTTAGTTGTAGCCTTATCAAATAAACCCTTGATTACAGGAGTTAATTCATTAGCTATCTTTCCTATAGCCATAATTTAAAAGTTTACCGAAGCGTCTAAATCTAAAGGACCAAGCATGCCTGTTGAAGATGGCATTTCTTGAGGTCCTGTTACTGAGATTTCAGGGGAAGGGGAAATGTTTTCTACATCTTTTAATCCGTAGTAAGTTTGTAGGAAGTCATCTTTATCTTCTTCCTCTAAACCATATAACACTTGCTTCATCTCTGACTCATCTAAGCTACGTAATTGATTTACAATTTCTCTTTCGTTATTTCCTGTACCACTTAGGTTCATTAAATAATCATCTCGTTTATCAGGATTACCTATGTCATCAAAGATTGTGCCTGAGTTCCAAGAGAAATCACTGTCATTACTAAACATTCCTGCCATTTTATTTTCCTTTTAATATAACCAGTTAGCCATTAACCTACCAATAATAGGTAAGTTCTGGAACATATCCTTACCTGCTTCTTTCATATCTGAATCCCAACGTCTACCTCTAGCTAAGTTAGTTGCTATTTGCCCTGCTTCTACAGCTCCTTTAAACACAGGGTCTAATGGTGGAACAGGTATTGCTGCTGCCCATTCATAAACATCACCACCTCTAGCCATTTGGTCTACGTCATACTTACTTAGGAAACCTGTGGACCTGTATAGGTTTGCATAAAAAGTGTCCTCAAGTTTTGTATCTCTTCCTAATATTAAATCAATAACTTTATCAGCACCCATGTTAGCTGATGTATAAAATGCTGCTAACTTGGCACCATCTTTCATTGCTTTTCCTACGTTACCTCTACGCATTTCCTTAAAGAAGTCTTGTCTAATAACATTAACGTGCTTCATAGCAAATGATTGTAGCATGTACATCATACGACCATTAGGATTATTAAGATAACCCCTAGGCATTTCAGATAAAGTTACTGGCTGTATTTTACTTAGCTTCATAAAGGCTACGTCTTTCATTAAAGGTGTAGGAGTATCTATTGTCCCTTTGTTAAAAGCTTTAAAGTCATCAGCAGCTTTTGCAGCATCTTCTGCTCCTAGTATAGATGACCATTCATTCATGAATTTAATTCTACCCTTAGGAGATTTTATTTGTTGACCTGCTTTGTATATACTTGAGTTAACCAAAGCACCTTTACCTAAAGCGTCAACAGAACGAAAGCCTGAGTATTTAAACACAGCATCTACACCACGTTTAGTTGCAGTATCAGAAGCAAACTCCTCAGCTACATTGTCCAGTAACCCCATCTCTTTAGGAGTTAACATCTTACCCCTATTCATAGTAGCTATAGCACCTTTAACACTGTTCCTTATTCCGTTAGTATAAGCAGCTGCAGCTAAGTCACCAAACTGTCTAATAGCGTTTGATGGATGACCAAGCAATGTCATGTATCCTAGGTCTTTAGACTTTCTTAGATGCTCATTCATTTGTTTAGGTCCGTTAATAAACCTAGCAGTTAGGTATTCCTTTAATGAATCAACATCGTTTCCACTAATCTTACCCGCCTTTAATTCTTTAGCTATGTAGTTAGCAATGGTCTTATCTATGTCACCGTCTACATCTATATTCTTTGTACCAAATACTTTGTATCTTTGTACTTCCTCCATAGATTCCTTAATGTATCTATGAGTAGCTTGCCATGGTTGTTGATATGCTTTAAGCTGTCCAGCACTAAGAGTTTCTCTTACCCTAGCCTTGGATGAGCCTGCTTGTTGTATGTTTCTATTACCTGTTGACTTTAAATATCTTGATATAGCTTTTTGTAGTGTAGCTTCTGTAGCATTCTTAGGGTCTACCTTGTAAACATCTTTAAGAATCCTATCAATAGCTGAACGCTCACTAGCTTTTGCACCTGCATACCATCTTTCATTACTAACTATTTTACGAGGAGAATAACCAGTTATTTTTGGAAGGTCTACATTACCTGCTGCTACACGTTGGTCATAAATGTCATCCATTGCTCTTCTGTATAGCTTCCAGTCTTTAACCATGGCTGTACCTTTTTTACCAGTACCTTTTAAGAAACTTGTTATAGCGTCTACATCTTTCTGTGACTTAGAGTTAGACATCATTAGCCATAGCTTATCTTTTTGAGGCTGACTTAAAGCTTTAGTTCTAAATGCTTTCTTTAAGAACGGGTCAACCATAGTAGCGTAGTTGTGTGAATCCTCAAACAAAGTTCTTTCAACTTGCTTTAATTTACCATAAGTTCTTGGTGATACTCTTTTTATACCTTCTGATATAGGCTCAATAATATAATCAAGACCTTTACCTAATGCTGTTTTAGAACCTGACTTAACTACTTCTTGTGCTGATGAAGTTTCTAATGCTTCTATTGCTGATGACTTAGTAGGTAAGTTTAATTTTTTACCTTTGCTGTTTGCTATTGCTTTATCTACAGCAGAGTCACTAAGTCCTAAGTTCTTTTTAGCTTGTGTTAAAAGAGCAGGACCTGAATTAATTTTATCACTCTGTGCAGCTATAATATTCATTTCATTTTGTAAAGCTCCTAAAGTTCTGTTTGCTTTACCTTTACCATATAGCTGAATACCTTTACTTAATGTGCCACCAGTAGCTGCTGCTATACCAACAGTGAGAGGGTCTACTTCTCCTGTATCTCCCATGCCATACAAAGCTGCATCTGCACCTGCGTAAGTAGCAACTGCTGCAGGTTTTGCCATTGTAAAAGCAAGAGTAGGTGTAGTTAAAGTACCTGCTACATTGCCAAGCACATATGCAGGAGAGTCAGGATTAACATTAAAGAACTCATCAGTAGATTTAACAGCGTTAGCTTTTAACTTTGTTATTCTTTCTTTAGTAGGCATAGCATCCCACTGCTCATCAGTTATACCTAACTGTTCTTGAGCACTCATGTAGTTCCAGCCTTCCTCTACTTCTTCTGTAGCTGCTACATCTCCTTTAATTGGTTGATTTAAAAACCAACTAAATTTATTTAAAGTATTAGAACTTAAGTTTGCTCTAGCTATTCTACCTAGGTTTGCCCAATCAGCGTTTTGTAAACCTGACATAAAACCACCAATAAGATTAGAACCTTCGCCTTCCGTAAGTTCTTTAGCTAAAATTGTTTCTTCCTCAGGAACAACAGTAATGTTAGTAGAAGGTTTAGTTAAACCTAGTTGTGATATGTCTGTAAATTCAGCCATTAGTTATAAAGATTATTTAATTGGTTAACTAAGTTTTGAGTAATGGTTCCTATTTTTCCGTTAGGGTCCTCAACAAGAGTTACTCCCGGAATAATTAATCCTCGTCTAGCATAGTTTTCTATTTCATCTTGAGCTACAAACTTGTCTGACCTACCAAAAGTTTTATCTAGTGCAGTAATAAAGTTTTCTCTGCTAAACTCATAACCTTTAAACCACTCTAAAGGATTTCCAGAAGTAAAGTTTTTTGCATTAGGGGTATATACTTCAGGCATTGCTAGTATTTTTTCATAATACCCAGAAGCTTGTCCCGGAGTAACAGCTCCTCTTGCAGTTGATAATGTGTTGTCATAAGTTTCAATAACACCACCTATGCTCTTAGATAAAGCTTCTGTATCTTCAGTTCCTAATCCAGCAGGAGGGTTGTCTAAAAAGTAACCCCTAACCAAAGCAGAACCTTTGCCTACTTCTACTACAGGTTTCATAGCTAATGTAAGTTCTTGTTCTTTTGCTTTTTCTGCTTGCTCTATATTAGTTGTTTCTTCTTTTCCAACTTGTAATTCAATACCTTGTGTAGAAACAATGTTCTGTCTTAAATTTTTATATTCAGGTATGTCAGTATAACCAGCATCTTCAAGAACATTAGCAACAGCAAGCATGTCTGATGAAGTTGTTCGAGGCATTCCTTGAACTAATTCTGCACCTTCTTTAATTCTTTGTGCTTTATCAAAAGCTATTTGTTCAGTAACACTTAGTTCGTTAGGGGCATCTTCATTTTTTCTTTGTGCTTTATACAGTTCTATCTTAGCATTATCTAACTGCATTGCTCTGCTTTGATTAAGCATGTTCATACCTTCATCATAGAAACCACCTTGCCACATAGCTGATGACATTGCTTGTAAGCTTTCAGGATTCATAGGGTCAAAGTCAGGAACACTATCAATAACTGCTTGATAGTTTGCTTGCTGTACTTGTGCAGGTGTCTGTCCTCCAAACATCTGACCGCCTTGATAGCCTAGTTCAGAGCCAATATTAGCCATGCCTTGTGTAATAGCTGCCCAACCAGTAAGACCACCAGTCTGAGATAACTGCCTTCTTTGTATAGCTTCGTTATCTACTGCTTGTTGGTATTTATTTCCAAATAATCCTGTTGCCATAATTATGTCCTATATATCTTCTTCATAAAATTTACCATAACTATCATCTACTACGTAGTAATCTTCACCATAGACATTAGTTCTCCCCCTAGGGTTTCTAGGGGTTAATACTTTCCCCCGTGAATGTTTCCCATAGAAGCTCCCGGAGTAAAAGGTGTTGGAGTATAAGCTGGTCTACTAAACAAACCAGCAAAAGGATTGCTAAAGTTACTAAAGTCTTGATTACCAAAGTTACTTACTGCATTAGAAGCCATAAGAGTATTAGCACCTGCCTTGTTAGTAACAGCACCACTAATCATATTAGCTCTGTTCCAAGCATTAGCTCCTCTTAACTTAGCTAGGTTCATTGACTGACCTGCATATTGTCCCGGTATACTGCCTATCTGCATCATTGTAGCAAGGTCTTGCATTTCTCTTTGTCGCATAGCATCTTGTGTAGCCTGTGCTTGCTGATAAGAGTTAGATAATAGTCCAAGTCTTTGCTGTCCTTGTGCTTCCTGTAGTGCCTGCATCTGACCTGCACCACCTGTACTACCTAGTCTACCTTGTTGTAGTAACCTAGACTCTTGAGCTAATGATTGCCTTTCTTGTTCAGGTTGTAGTAAACCTAGCTGTTGATTGTACAACTGTTGTTGTAACTCCATTGGGTCTAAGTCTTGTATCTGTGCAGCAGTTTGACCACGCCTGTCCATGTATTGCTGCATAAGATTCTGCATGTCTTGATTAAGAAACTCGCCTGTGTCAGGGTCGTAACCTCCAAACATACCTGTATATTGTTGTGGCAGGCTTTGCTGATAAGCCATATTAGCTTGGTCTGTCGCTGCTCCTACCGCTTTCTTTGCTTGTTTGTTAGCATATATACCACCTATAATGCTTGCTGCTGCTTGTAGCCATGCCATGTCTTATTCTCCTATTTAACTGGTACTGTGACCGTTAGTTACTATTGCTGTTCCTGCTGAACCACCTGAGCCACCAGAACCTCTTCCATCATTTCCATTAGGTGCAGTTTGTCCTGTAGAACCTGATTGACCTACTGCTCCTCCATTTCCTCCAGAGCCTGCTTGTGCATCACCATCTACATCTGCTCCTCTTCCACCTGAACCTGCTCCTGAAAGAGTTCCTGCTGAACCATTAGCAGAAGCAGCATTACATTGTGAACCGCTACAAGTAGCATTTCTTGCTCCGCCAGCACCCATAGATTGACCGCCTCCGCCACCACCGCCACCGGCATGGTCGTCATCAGAAAGCCATTGGTCTGTTCTAGCACCACCGCCCCCTCCTCCGCCACCACCGCCACCTTTAATTTCGTTGGAGTTGTTGGTTAAAATAATATCTTTTTCTAAGTATAAAGCTGTGCCACCGTTACCACCTGAACCGCCATTATTAGCAGGAGAGCCACCACTACCTCCAGAACCACCTGCTCCGTATATATAGCCATTATTAATAATTGTTAATACACCTGCTACACCACTACCTGTTCTTAATGCAGGAGTGCCTGTAGAGTTAGAGTAAACATAAACTCCAGAGTTAATGACTACATCTACATCACCTAGTTTTTGGTCAGCAGTTAATGCTGTATCTAAATCTAATTGGTTTGTATTACTTGAAACTGTATAAGTAAATTTTCTTTGATAAAAAGGTTTCCATGCACCACCTTGTTTTATGCTTCCTGTTAATACTTCTTTCCATGTACCACCCTGTTTTACAGAAACTTTTGTTGGTTGTTTCCAAGCACCTGAGTGTTTTATGTTTAAAGACTTAGCCATGTTAGCTTGCTACTTGATAATGTATGTCACCGTCTGAACCGCCTGAAGGTGCACCTGTAGTTACTGTTCTAGTTCCATAACCGTTAGAAGTAGAAGGTAAAGTATCTGCTGCTATAGCTGCTGTAACGAACGCTGTTGTTGCTACTTGATTAGTATTAGTTCCTGAACTTGCTGTTGCAGCAGTGACTACTTGACTTGTGTTTGCTAAGTCTGCTTTAGAGTTAACAGCAGTTTTAACTGCAAGAAACTCTGTATTAAAATCACCACCACTGACTACTTTGTCAGGGTCTGAGTCTGCTAAAGCATCCTTACCTGACCAAGATATTTGTAAATTATAATCACTCATCGTATTTTCCCTTG
>WLWF01003565.1_pt1 | contig 10061 bp, 24 predicted proteins | sample 6718331 | NCBI WGS metagenome assembly WLWF01 (sample SAMN12718692, study PRJNA515312) | sponge metagenome | isolation source: marine sponge | host: Mycale hentscheli | place: New Zealand: South Island, Marlborough, Capsize Point | collected 2003-05-01
TAATACTTATCGTTTTCACTAAGTATCATATTGCGACACTGAAGGTTGAACTGTGTAACATCTTGAAGCAGTTCGTTGTCCTTTGAAAATGAGTTGTTGGTGTCGATAACAAACATTTTAATTTGGTGGTGTTTGGTTGACTCTGTTAATATACTACCTTTAAGGCAGCGTGGGGGAAATGGTGGACAGTTTAGAAAGTGTCATAACGATCATAGCGGTCTTGGCGGTGTGCCTGCTTAGCTTTGCGCTGTGCCCTGCGATAGTTCTTGTTTAGTTTCCTGCCTTTATATGCTGCGCGGTTCTCATACACTGCGTCGAATTCAATTACTTCGCTGTAGATTGTGTCGCTGTAGTTGTTCATTGTAATGTGTGTACGTGTGTGTATATACTGCGTGCACGCATGTTATATGCTGCGCAGTATATGTGGGTGTGAAGGTAATATGTTGCGCTGGTTATATTCAGCTCATGAAGATGCTGTCTCCCATGATGCTGCCCATCCACTGAAGGATTTTGTTGATTGCGCCCTCTTCGCTCTTGACGGTACACTTGCGGAACTTAGCGGTGTCGAGTCCACTTGAGGTGAGCTCTAGCTTCAGCTTGCCACCCTCTTCGCGAAGGAAGAAGATGCCATATCGTGAGTTGTGGAAGATTCCATTCTCCCATGCCTCAGGGGCTTCACAGCTCACCTTGAAGCAGACAGAGGAGGAATTACCCAGTGTGGACTCAGAGCGGAAGAAGTGTGGGGCAGCGGTCATGTGCTTTGGTTGTTTGGTATGAATGTAATATAACCCACTAGCGGACCAGTGGGGGGTTTAGTGGACAGTTTACTGAACTGGCACAGCGATCATGTCAACTACAAGACTTGTGATATCCTCCACGTCGGCATCTGCTGGGTAATACTCCCAATTCAATTCGTCGAGATCTTTCATATTTTCAATCTGATACCGTAACTCATCTTTAACCCATCCACTATACTCGGCAACGATACGATGAGCGAGTGCAAGTTTTTGGTCGTTAGTTAGATTCATTGTTTTTTAATAAAATTAATTGTTGTCTACGGGGAGTTCAGCCTCTGGATCAAATGAAAATGCTCCATATCCTAAAGCATTATCTTCTTCAAAGACATACAGCATGATGTCTTTAACTTTGTCGGTAGTTTCCAGGTAGTGGTGTGTAAGAATTGATTCATCACTGTCTGTTGTCCACTCACCGATGATTGCCGAGGCATTCTCTAAAGAATCCTCTTGGAAATGGTGAAGGGCACGCTCAGCCATATCATGTATTGTGATAGCAACCGAGGTATGTAAATCACTCATGCAGTTTCTCCATTCAACTCAGCCAACTTGGCTGTTGCTAAACATTCTAACACAGTCCATAGTTTTTGACCAGAGATGAGATTGTCGTCGCAATAGAACTCAGCGGTGTCCTCAAACAGTGCGGTGATCTCTTCGAGTTGGGTGCGAGTCATTTCCATGAAAAAGGATGCCCTTTGTGTTGATGAATCAACTATAGGGCATCCAGGTAGGAATATTCAGTTTTGTGGACAGTTCACCAACTGGCACAGGGGGAGTGCCTTAATTAATAACAATTAATAATAAATTGAAATTGAAAGTATATTAATTATACTTCAACCTCAATCTCCGAATAGTCGTTAACATTTACGTTAACGGATTCGTCACCTTCTAATAATAACAACTCAGAGAAATCGAGATCACGGATATCGAAGTCATCATAGACTTCCAGCTCTAGAGTAACTTTAATAGCTCTCTTATGGGAGTATGAAGTATGCATGGGAGGGTGGTGGTGAAAGGATATTATAGCACATTCTTAAGACATTATGTAAGGTATGTTCAATCTATTCTATACTGCGCATCCAAGCAAATGGGTGTGGTATATTTCCTGCGTTGTGCTCCTGATATTATATATGCTGTGGGTATGCTGCGTGTACACGTGTACGTATACACTGCGTAACGTGTATTATATACTGCGTAACATGTGTTATATGCTGCGCAGTGTATGCACGCTCGCACGTTATATACTGCGCGGTATATACCCACGCGCAGATTATATGTGGCGCTGTATAATTACTTCATACGTGATGACGGTCAGCCATCTGTTCATAGCGATCTTCGCGGCGCTCGTCTTCTTGTTCATCGTCAGCTTGGAAGAATGTCGCAGATACGAAATCTGAGAAATCCATACCAGTTACATTATCTAAATCATCAAAGAAGTTCTCACCTGTAATAACACCTTTGCCCCGTAAGGCTAGGTCTTCATCGGACTCATAAAAATGTGTCATTGTGTTGGGGGTGTGTGTGTAGGTAGGTAGCTCGGGGTGAGAATGGATCTCATCCTTACTTGACTATTATAGTCGTTATAGTCACTGATGACTAGGGAGAGAATGTGAAGACTTACACTGTAGTAGTATACACATTCTAGCCACTTTCTTCAGTGTCCACAGTATCTATGAGCGAAATTCCCATAATGAAGGGTGCTGTAACCATTCGTAATACTATGATATTTATACAGTTAGCTGAGAGTTTCCTGAGAGAACCTTAGAGTCCATTTGGCGAGGTCTGGGGGTAAAAATTGTGTGGGTCTCCATGTTTTTCTTGACGATCGATCACAAACAGGCTAAGAGTGCGACGGGGGCGCAGTTTCTGTGGACCTTTATGGCACTCTATGGACCGTAGAGACCAAGCTATTAGCTATAGTGTAGTAATGGTTATTCTATTGAATGTTCTATAGGTAATATCAATGAATACTTACTACATGACTACCGAAGGTAATGCGAACGTAGTCGAACGTAGTGAGACATACGTGAGCATTCTATTGAGTATTCTCTTACATACCCCTATGAGTATCCTATAGGTAATAACAATGAATACTAGTTACATACCTCTAGTAATGATAAGAATAATAATTTATTTGATACGTACATACATAATATAAAAGAGGGGCTTTTACACCCCTCTTGATAGTCTATTCAATTGTAGTCAGTTACCTGTTACTCTAGCTGTTATACTTATCACTAGACAGGTCACACTTAAGGCAAACGTACTGAGGGAGAGCAATAAAGTTAGTTGACTAATCATAACATCGAATGTGTTCTGTCTTAATGATTTATACATTATACCATAGACAATATAAAGAACACAACCTGGTTTAAACACATATTTAACAATACTTTACAATAAATAGAGAAGCGGGTATTTTATCATGTACAACATCTACATCATCAAACACAAGGAAACCGGCTACAAATACTTGGGTTACGACCAACGCCCCTTAAACAAAGTATGGCGTGATATCATTGAAAATTACGAGAATTGGACCGTTCCCCTGTGGAATACCATTAAAAGAGTCGGAACTACTCAATTCAAGATCAGTATAGTAGAAGAAGTACAAGACAGACTACTTGAATCTCGCATGGAATATTGGACCGCTAAGTACACACCAGAGTACAATCAAGACGTCTTTGATCACGTCACACGTAGTAAGAAACCTAATAAGAAAACTCGTCGAAGATGGGGTTATCAACGTGTACACAAACCTAAAGGTGATCGTATCAAGAACGTCATTAAATGTCGTAACTTAGAGACAGGTAAGCTTAAGACATTACACGGATGGAAAGCATGTGCTGACTTCTGTAATGGTGACTTAGCAAACATTAAAAGAGCCATACGTACTAATGGTAGTGCGTATGGCTATAAATGGTGGATTTATAAAAAGAACGAAATTAAACGTTCTGTCTATGGTGTAGGTAAAGAAGGACAAGTAACTAAGACCTTTGACTCTATTAGTGATGCTATGAGAGCATTTAATGAAGAGGACAAAGGTAAAGGTATCTGTACTTCAATCAAATGGGGTAGTCGATGGAAAGGTTACTTATGGTACTATTCAGACTCACAATACAAATACAAACAAGAGGGCAAGGAGTAGAATAAGCACTAGTGCCAGTAATACAATAGCAAACTTAGCTAATAATAATACTAAGAAGCATAGTGCTAGGAAAATAATAACGAGTTCCATTAGATACAGGAGCAGGGGAAATCAGAACAACCAGGGCAAGCATGAGGAGCATAGTGGTGAACTGGTGTGAATACTTTCTTCTTAGGCTTACGTCCAAAGATCATACGATCAGCGGCAAAGCTTAGGTTAATACACACAAAGGCACCGACTGGAGCTGCTTGATGAAACTTCCAATCCCTTTGTGTCATTAGAGTACTTACAATAATGGCATTGAGTCCTGCTCCTAATGTAATAGCTCTTAGCCAATAAAGACCGTAACGTTTCATCGCGTGGGGCAGTAAGTAGCAACAGCAAGGGCAATACCTTCGGCATCTTGAGTACCAGCGGCTAAGAATGCCTCTAGTTCTAGGTAGATCTCATGGGAGTCTCTGACTCCACGTTGATAGTAATTGAACATGATAGGCAATGCCTGATTACCTAATTGATCAATCACATACTCAATGGATGGGTATGTTAAATTCATTTTTAAGTCTTTCTTACCATCAACACAGTCTTGTACTAAGTGAAATGTCTCGTGACGAATAGTATCAAGATCATTATCAGTCCATGCGTAGTTAGGATTACCTCGTTCACCAATAACACGGTTGTCTTGACATACTACTAGGTATGCTTTATCATCCTGTACAACATAGGCACCATCGAAATCATCATCATCACATACCTTTGGGTTGACAACAACATCAATACCTACATGGTCCTCTAGAGCTACTAGTAGGTTTAAATGTTGCTTGATGTCTGCTTCTGTAGGTGCCGCAATCACAGGTGCCGCAATGGTTGTTAGCAGTAGACCTAGAGTCGCTACGATAGTTCCTTTGATCATTGTGCGCACCATGAGATAGCAATAGAGTTGACGTAAGATTCTGTGTTGGAGCCATAAGACTTCCAAGGTGAGCCATCAGTGTAGCAAACAACTGAGATACGCTCAACCCCGTTTGGTCCCTTGACCACGATGAGGTCTTCACCACCAGTGCCATTATCAACGGCACAACCTAGATCGGCGTTAGCTCCAAACCTTCCACACATCATAGGTGCGGCTGATGCTGATGGTGCTGCTAGAGTGAGAGCAAGCACCGTTAATAAGAGTGGTCTCATTGGTGGTGTTCCTTGTATGAATATAGTATAACCCACCTAGGTGAGCTATGGTGTGTCTGTGGACACTATTTGAAGTGTCTATTGTCTATGCGTTGACTTGAGCATCTTGATATCATGCCAATCATCGTTGTATATTACTAAACAACAATCGCCAATCATATTACTGTCTTTCTTTCTGATACACAGAGTAAGATATTTATCACTAACAAATCTAATCTCACCTACATGTCCATCATATACAACTTCAGCCCCTACAGCAGGGGAAAACTCATTATCACTTACCACTTGGGAATGCTCCTCTGTACATGGCTTTGAGTGTGGCTACTTCTGCTTGTAGTTCTAGATTCTGTGTCCTTAGTGTCTCGATCTCTGTTGTAGCACGTTCACCACTTGCCTCATCTCTAGCAGATGCGATATAAACATACTCATCCAAAAATAGTTGAGTGGCTGTCTCTTGATCAGGAGCAGTGATGAACTGTCCATAACGGAGTTCATCCATAAACTTAACTTTAACGTGGTATGTCTTGAGTGATTCAGTCATAATACTTGTCCAGGGCAATTTAATAATACTGTAGCTACGGCAATCTCTTTAAGTCCTTTACCATTAACAATGGCATTGCGAATATCTTCAGCAGGATACTTGTCATGCATATCAGAGTATGCTAAGAGTGTGGACTTAGTATCATCCATACCTTGTGACTTGTATTCACAGAAGCGGGGAGCCATTGTGTTGAGTAAAGTCAATAAAGAGAGTTCAATCATGATTCAAAGAATGTGTCTAGGTTGCTAAAAGCCTCTTTCTTTGCTTTCTTAGTTGTGCGGGGGGCACTCTTGGTCTTGGAAGCTGAAATAGTAGGTTTTTTAGCTTTTGTTGTTTTAGATGCCTTGGTAGCACTAGCCTTCGGGGCAGTGGTTTTGGCTTTACGAGTCCTTTTGACCTTTACGGCAAATGGGTCACGGGATAGAGCAGGTTCTCCTACTCTTACATGAATCTCGCCTTCAGTGATTCTATAACGTTCAATGTGTTTAGTCAAGTGATCCTCACATTGAAACCAAGCTGTCTTGTTGAATCCTTTCTTACCATCTACATTGACAGTATAGAGACGATAGTGGAATCCACCATGGGGAAATAGTTCCTCTTGTGTTAGCTTGACTGGCTTCTTCTTAGCTGGCATTAGATGTCACAGGAGTTGTAGTATGGATCAGTTGGATCACTGATTGATCTGCAGATATCCTCTCCTCCACTATTAAGTTCAGCAAGGAGTTTGCGTACCTCGTTGTCTTCTTGGGGTGAGAACTCATTGAGTTGTTGGTTCACACAATATGTGATAATATCAATCTGTAGTGATGTTAGTTCATATCTTCTTGACGGTGAGAATGCTGGCATCAGTCTACTTCCATTGTTACGCTCATTGTACCATACTCTGCTCCATCAACATAGTCAGAAGCATAGTTCTCCTTCACATAACGATAGAGAACCTCATAACGTGTCTTCCAGATATTATTCTCGGCATATGGGTCATTGATGTCGGGTACACCAATAGAGTCCATGATAGCAACACCAAGCTCACCAACTAGGTCAGGGCTGACGTGTCCGATGACTGAGACAATAGCAGGCTCAATGGTATTCATCAAGCCATCAATGAATCTACCATCCTCAGACATATACTCAAAGACTTGTGGCGCAATGACCTGTGCTAGCTTAGCGATGGATTCTTGTGATAGTGTGCTCATTTGTTTTTAAAGATGTGGAGGTAGTTTTTAATAATATATGCGACATAGATCCAAGATGCCACGACAACAATTTCAATCATAAGTCTAGCACTAGTTGTTCAAAGTGTAAATGGTCACAGCAACAGTCATCATCGTGAAGATCGAGCATATCAACATCGACGTGCTTGACAAGATTATCGAAGAGGAAAGAAACGAAGTCATTGGATTCCTGTGAGGTCACTGTGTTGGTTGTTTGATGAATATAGTATAACCCACCAATGCTAGGCAGTGGTGGGTCAGTGGTCAGTTATTGTACTGTCTGATCAGGTCTTAGGAACGTAGTTCCAAAGCTTGGGCTTGATGCTACCGTATCCATTGCGGATAGAGATGACCTTACCACCAATGGGTGTGAGTTTGTCATAGTATGCGTCAAAGATGTCTACTGTCTTATATGCTCGGGGTGCGTCGTAGTAGGTCTCACCACCGACGGTGTACTCAACCAAGTGAACGTCAGTTGGGAGTGTCTTGTTCTCATCAATGATATCCTTCTCAGTCGTGTTGACGATGAAGATCTTGACACCACAACGGTCAGCTAGGATGCGATCCTCATCACTCCAGGAAATTGCGTTGGATTCAGTCATTGTGTTTGAATGCGATGGGTTAATTATAGTACGTTTACCGTACTGTATGTATCAAGGTGGACAGTTTATGATGCGGACCTGAACCGCTGGTTAGTAAAGTTGGCGCGAGAGAACTCATAGCGATCAACCAACTTCATTGTACCATACTTGTTTGAGCGTACGTAGCCCTCTTGCTCAGCACCCTCACCATTGATGGAGCAGTCCGGGCAGTCATCATAGGTGATCATGCTCCCTAGCATCTGCTCCTTGAGGTCTGATACGATGATGTAGGCGTGTGCTAGTGCCTCATCTTCTAGGATCAGCTCCAACAGGTCAGGTGTAAGCTGCTTACCCTCTCTGATGAACTGATTGATGATGATCTTAGCCTGAGCAGCTCCCTTAGGGCTCATTGGCTTGATATTAGCGAAGACGTTTTTAAAGAGGCTAGGAGCGTCTACAAAGCGTTCAGTACAATCTACGGTAGGTTGGACAAAAAGCACGTTCTCGTCGCTCTCAAGCGTCTCTGTGAGGGGCTCAGCGACTGATCCCTTGATAGTATCGCCAACGTAGCGTGTGTGGGGGCATAGAATGATAGCACTGTCGATACGATTGGCGAAATCATATGTGATGGTGTTAGGTGTGTAGTATGAGCTACCACCAAAGCCGATGAAGTCACCTTGATAGATGCCCTCAGTGCGGGGGAGGAAGTCAAGACAGGCTAGAAGGATGTCAACTAGCTCATCACGGTCACCATAGAATCCAGTGATGTCCTGTGGTGTGTAGCATATCTGGACCTTGACCTTGTTGAATACTGATTTCTTACCAACAAAGAAGCGACCATTCTCGGGGTTGATGCCCCATACGATAGCAACAGAGCCATCCATCTTGACACTGATGTCTGATGGTGTGGAGAACCAGTCAAGCACCGATAGGTCACCCGTGAGGATGGTGTCTTCTGGATGCTCAATGTGAAGGTTCTTGGTCAAGGCGGTTCCTCGTTTGGTATGAATATAATATAACCCCCCACGAGGTGTCGTGGGAGGTTTAGTGGACACTATGAGAACTGACCTAGATCAGCCCCTTAAAGCGTGGTGCGTCTGTAAATGTAGTTTGTGTTAGGTATTGTGTTGGTAGTCTATCAGTCCAGATATACTCTGACTCGGTGCTGTCCATGGTAGGAGTGAACATCTCATCAACCTCTATTTGATAGCTTACTGCTGGTGTGTGAGTAGCACGAGCACCCTTAACCTTATCAAACATATAGTTAGAGAAGCCTATCATTTTACCAACACCACAGAACCTACCAACCTCTCTCATTTGTAGGCGACAGGCGGCGAGTGTGATACTCTCATCCATTCGTAGTCTACCACCAACGATCCAATAGTCACCCATAAGTGGTTGTTGGGTGCGTCTCAGTAGTAGATACTGACCCTTACAAGATATGAGCCAGTCTACACAGAAGACCGGCATACATTTGAGGATCTCTTTGTACTGTTCGTCTGGGATAAAACTCATTTGACTGTTGTGCGGAAGATTTTACAGATTCTTTCCATTCCAAACTTTCTATCCTGTGGTTCCCAATATAGGAATGATGTATGTTTATACTTACAATTAACAGTAGCTGAATGAGTATACCATTTATTCTCTACATCAACATCATGAGCATTATATGGCTTGACGAAATCTATTACAGGGAACAATGGTGGGTCACATACCGCACCATGATCACAACGTGTTGACTCATCATATAATACAGATGGTTGCCACGTAGTTTTAGTCCCCGTAACTTCACCTGTACGGATACTAAACTCAACACGTACTCTATCTGGGGAAATCCAACGACTACGGTCAGTATGTACTACAAGGTATAGTTTTTTATCTCTACGTTCAGCGTGTTTATGGCTAATATCCCAATAGTATACTTTACTTTCCCCATTCAAGTGCCATGGTCTGGCTTCTACCGCTGGTGCTAATGTTGCTGATGCTAATGTTGCTGTTGCTAGTAATGCGAGTGATTTGTTCATTTCGGTGCTCTGATGTGTTCTCTACAGTGTAAAAACCGTTGCCATTCTTCATATGTGAAGTTGTCTGATGCGTAGGGGATACCTACAACATCAGCACAAAACCTATTCTTTGCTTCAGACTGCTCAAGTGGAGTGAGTAGTTGTGCCATCAATACTAATTCAAGCATTATATAACAACTCCCCTGTTTGTTTGTTCATTTTACAATGTGTAGTAGGTAAACCTGAGTTGAATCCATTCCTGTATTGAATGGAGAAGTATTCACCACTATCAACCACAACATACTCGCGTAGCTGGTCAATGTCTGGTGACTGTTGTTGCTTACGGTGGGTGTGAAATGCCTCGGTGAGGTCATTGGCTAGCCCCTCGGCTAGCGTGCGTGCTACGGTTTCTTCCAACATTAGTTTGCGTAGAGGTAGTGGTTACACCAGCCAGCACGAGAGAACATCTTCTCACGGCTGATGGGGTCGAGCATATTATAGCGTATGCCCTTCGCTGGTGCCTTGAATGATGCTGGCTTCAGCACATCGCCCGTCTTAACGTCCACAAAGGCGTGTATGCTACGGTTGGTGCCGTGGGTGG
>WLWF01003566.1_pt1 | contig 10060 bp, 13 predicted proteins | sample 6718331 | NCBI WGS metagenome assembly WLWF01 (sample SAMN12718692, study PRJNA515312) | sponge metagenome | isolation source: marine sponge | host: Mycale hentscheli | place: New Zealand: South Island, Marlborough, Capsize Point | collected 2003-05-01
ATGGACTTTATACTTAGTGAGTGTTATAGAGTTGTAAATTATGGAAGTATGAGTTTTAAACTAGGTAGTAATTACTTAGATAAATATTAACTAACCTTTGTCTCCTCATAAGGCTACCTGGACTCCGCTATAAGTTTAGGTAGCCTTTTTTATTTACGCTGCTTGGTGTTCTGCGACCACTCTCAAGAGGTCATCAGCGTCTTCATCCATCCCAATTTCTCGAAAGAATTTAGCGTGTAGTTTCAAATGCTCGTCCTCTGTCATTCTCTTTTCTTTCATCTCTTGCATCGTATACTGAATCAAGCGTATAAACCGATGTTGATTCTTTCTGTCCTCCGCAGTTAATTCGCCAGTAAACTCATCTAGTACCACAATATTCTGTTTGCTTACACGAATGTTGTTCAAGATTCCGTACACAACTTTAAGTGGTGGTAAGTAACGAGTTCTACATTCGGCAACGATCTGTCCCCAACCTTCCTTTACAACCTCATCATCATACGTAGCGAGAGCGTTCCTCCATTCCTTGCCGAGTAATTGATTCTTCTCAATGCTGAATGTCTCAAAAAGGCTGATAACATAGTTGTTTGCTTTACTTGTCTCCATCGAATAACTCCTTATATGTATTTATCTTTTGGGGGGTTATTGTCCCATTCAATGCTTGGTACTCCACTGCATTACGACACCAATTACGGAAAGCTGCTTTCTTATTCTTATAACGCTTTCCATGAGCAAGTTGATAATCTTCCCACTTCTCAAACTCCGTATCTATATCTAATGTAGGGTACTTAGCACTAAGACCTTCAAGTAGTTCTTTAGGTTCAAGTGATACTTTAACCTTATTTCTACCTTTTGTTAAAGGTTTTCCTTCTCTTACAATCTCATCCTTTCTAAAGCTAGTCAAAGAATAGTTATTCTCTAAGTAGTAATTAGATATATAATCTCTTATAGTATCTTTATATATAGTATCTAAGTAATTAGATATATAAGATATTATATATTTATTATTACAAGAAAAGGTTTTATTTTATGAATATAATGATGAATTATTAGATGAAATTAATCACATATCTATTTGTAATGAAAACTGCGATGATACTTTTTGTACAAAAATAGAAAATAAATGTGTATTTTTAATTCCAAAAAAAAATCTTATGAATGGCTTTGATAATGAATTATATTATTATTTTAAGTTGGCTGATCAATTGTTAAGATATACTAGAATTACACAATATTTATTTGATTCATCTAAATTCCTATCTATTGGCAATCACTATTATCAGGTAAATGAAGATGAACTATTACTTTTCAGCAATGATATAAATCAAGAATTTTTTAAACATTTAAATTATAAAGATATTAATTCTTATAAAACATTTAATACCTATGATATGACTAATCCTATTAAATCCAAATTCTATAATAATAAAATTTTGAAAGATGATTTAAGTGATTGTAATAAAAAAAAACAACTTATTTATGGTAAATGGAAAGATAAATTTAGTGCTTCATTTAGAGAAGTTGTTTACGATCAGAATAAAGAATGCGGTTGGTTGCTATTAACTACTATTTCTGGTAAGACTATACAAGAACTTAAAACTATACTTGTAAAAAAATATACATCATATGAGGACCAAAAAAAAATACTTGGCATTTTTAAAGTAGAAGGTAAATCTTTATTTGTATCAAACATTTTAAGTAAAAATTATGATTTACAAACACTTATTTATAATGAAATTTATTATATTACTAATATTGATATATGGGTTATTGCAAATGAATTAAATTTACCTATTGTATTTATTACTTCTACAAAACTTAAAGAAAACAATAAAAATCTATTAAGTCTTACTAAATCTGTTGATACCTATATATTTATAAAATGTAGTGCTATACAGAAAGACTTACCAAATAAATATAGTGTTATCATTAATAATGATTATAATATATCTGCAAATTTATTATCACAATCTATTAATGATGCAATTGAAACTAATTGGACCTCTTTAGATGACTATATTAATAACTTTAAAATTGCCTTTAAAAAATTAGTTGTAAAGAAGAAGGATTCGTAATATATAAATGATTAAAATAATTGTTGCCATAGTATTTGTATCTTGAGTCCATTCTTTATCTGTTAATAAACATTTTTTAAATCTTTTCTTCAAATAAATTAAAGCTATTAGAGTTAATAAGCATAAATACAGTAAATATTTTGATTGTAAACAAATGCCAAGCACTACTGCTGCGTATAATATATTATCTGCAAATAATAATAAATTTTTGTTTGATTTAATTTTATCTATATAAATTGCAATATGTCCAATTACACACATAAATATCCATAGTTTATCATAAGTTGAACTAATATATTTAAATGTTAATAGAAAATATACATCTATAATGAATGCTATATAAAAACATATATATTCCATTATAATATTTCTGTACTTATATTTTGTATATTTTTTTCTTTATATAATATATAATGTTCGCGTCAGATTCAAGTTCGGGTTCAAGTTCTGGTTCAAGTTCGGGTTCTACTAAAGGCACTGGTGAAAGAAAACACGTTGATTCAGATAAAGACTTTAATACATGTCTAGCTTGGGCTGGTGGTAATGGTCCAAGAATGGCGGAAGGTTATACTGCGTTTGCAAAGAAAAACTGCTTTGCTAATGATAAAGGAGAGAATTGCGGTGCTACTTGCATTGATTTAGAAGGTAATGCTAGCGAAGAACATTGTAATATTAGTTTACCTACATTAGAAGACTGTTCCAAGAAATGCGATGACTTAGGTGCGTTATGCGATGGATTTACTGTCAATAGATATAATTTAGTAGAAAGAGAATCTGGTTATCCTGGTTGTAATTCATGTCAATTAAGAAGAAATATTGATACGACTAACTGTGGTGATGGAGACTGGTCGTTTGGATTTGATACATATGTTAAAGATGGTAAATTAAAAGCACAAGGGTTGCGAACTGAAAAATTAACTAAAACATGTCCTTATCCTGTTGATTTTACAAAGGGTAAAGGAAGCAGTAGTGGGTGATGCGTCTAAGGTTTCTGCGGAGTTATCGTCTTCTACCCCCAATTCAAATATGTGCTGCTGTGTGGGAAAAGGCAGCAAGCCGGTGAAGCCAGAAGATTGTGTAGGAAAACCTTTCTATAAAGGTTGCAATCCTGGTGTGCAGGGCTGCACCGATGACTATGGCAATAGCGGCCAGTGTGTCTTCGATAAAACATACTGCCGAAGCTAGTGAAGATAAAAAAATGAAGCCTTGTGAACCAAATGATAATAATAAGTTATGTATAAATTGTACTGAATTTCTCTAAATTGTAATCAATCATATATATTTTCTTGAATGTATATATATGATTAAAGGCAAGCAGCTATATAAAATACACAACCATTGTAGTAAATGAAGGGATTTATGTCATTCTACAGTTAATTGAGCTTTAGATACAACTAAAGATCATAGTTACTGTAATGAAGAACTATGTACATTTATTAAATGTTGTGTAGTGTGTGAAAAATTATATGATTGTATATGTTGTTGCTGTTGTAATAGTGAATGCGTAGGTTCAGGCATGATGTCTGAATATAAAAGTCAATGTAAAAAAATGATTCAATGTTGTGAAAAATTAGTAAAAACACTACCAAAAGATAAATCATCCTACTTGCATTGCAATAAATTTATTAATATGTGCAAACAGCATCATTCAACGACTAAAAAACATCATAATAAAAAGAAAAGAACTACTAAGAGAAGATATAAGAAATAATTTAATTAATTGGTTTCAAATGAATAATAACTGTGAGGACAACGTGGAATAGCATCAATTAACTCCTTTGGACTTTTTTTTAACTTAAAATAGTATACTCTCTCTATTCTATCATTATATACCATTTCAAACATCCAATCACTATTTCTTTTTTGTAAATCTACTAAAATGTTTATAGCATTCTTTATATTCATATGTAATGCTATCATGGTGGCGGGATTACGATGATTATCTTGCTGTGCCAATAAGCGTTTTGTTTCATTACTTGCATTAAGACTTTTTAGTGTGTGTAATTTTAGTATACCTATATTATTTTTATTTTTTTTATTGACTTGTTTTACAAGTATATAATCAAATATTCTAGTATTATCTTTTTGTGGTTCTGTCTGTGTTGCAACATCAGTAAATTTCCTTGTCTGTTCTGATTCCACGCCAAACATTTCTTTCATGTAATAAAATCCATCATTGAGTGCTTCCATGATTTTATCACTAAAAAATAAAAAAGTATTCAATTTTTTATTTTTACATATAACTCATCTAAAGTATATAACTACCAAACATGCAGATCAGGTCCCTATTCTGATCGTGGTAGGGCTTAACTATTCTGTTGAAGTACCTGACACTAGATTCATGATCGAAAGACTTCAACCACTGCCACATTGTATAATTATATTTATGTTGGTTAAAAACATCCGTCAGTTCAACAGCCGAACTTCGTCCATAAGTATCTGCTGATAAACTGTCTAACATGTCATGCTTCCTCCTTTGTTGCTCACATAGTATAGGACACATCTCGCGGTAAAGGTACGGACGTCGTCCATAACGGTCAGGACTGAGCTTATCCAAAATAGTTTGTTCTTTATCTAATATTGAAACTTCTCCAAGCATTTCTTGCATATAATTAATAATAAAAAAAGTCATCAATTTTTTATTTTTCACTAGACAAAAGCATTATTTATCCTTAAATTTAAATGCTCCTCCTACTGTTCTTCCATTAGCAATATTTTTCAAAATATATCCATCAAGAGTAAATGTGCTTTCTGTTGGTCCTCCTTGCTTTTTAGGCTTAGGATCATCTTTGTGTGAGACGGAATGACACATCTTAATTTTATTTTCATTGAATACAGATGAAGATACACAGGCAACATGTCCTGTATCTACATCCAGATTAAACCTATTATTTTTTGGTTGCAGGAATGTATCAAACGCCCAAGCGACAATTGAACCTTCACTCAAGTTATTGAAATCTACTAATTCAAAATAGTTATACATACTTTCATGCCATAATGAATCGTCTCTGGCAAGTAGTGCAAAGTGCACAGCCATGGGATAACTAGATTCCATATAAATGTCATATGTGCGCTTAAGATAGGCTTCAATCTTTGGAATACTTGCCCGAATTGCAAGTGCAGCATCGCTATTGAAATGAAGGATTGTAAGCCATATAAAATAGCTACAATCAATATTTTTATATTCAATCAGATGAGGATTTCTAGAATTTATCTTAATTGTATGTGCATAATTAGTTGATGGTAGATTAAAATCCGGTTTAGGATAATATTTTGTAAAATTATACCAAGATTTAATGGTTCGGCAACCTTGAATCTGATCTAGAGAGAGTGGTGGATGAGTGAGCATCTTATCTAAAACTAAGTCTAAAATTAAGATTCAATTTTTATTTTCCATAGATAAAAAATAAATATTTCTAATAATAATATATAGATGCCGAAGTACAATCGCAGACGAACACAAAGAAAAAGGAGTAGAAAAAACAGAACATTAAAGAAACCCAGAACAGGATTAAAAAATACAAGAAATCAATTGTGTAGTAACAAAAAATGGACTGTATGCTGTCCTCATCAAAAACCAGATAGTCATGGTAGATACGCCGCAACAAATGAAGTCAGTACACTTTTATATAATGGTAATCAATATCAGTTACATACTTGTTGTATGATGTGTTCGAAAGCAATGAATAAACTAGCCAACTCAAATATAGGATTATTTAAAAAGAAATATAAACCAGTTGTAAAGAATGGATACTTAAAATTATCAAATCAATGGACGAAAAAATGCGTCCAGCATCTAAAATTATTAAAATGAACGATTAATATAAATGGTAATAAAATAAAAAAGATAGTATAAGATAAACAAATCATAAATTACACTTACAGGATGAATATATTTTATAATTTTAGATATATAGATATTAATTCTTTATAATTCATTTGATTACACTTTTTTACCCCATTTTGTGTTAATAACTTTCTCCATTCAATCAATTTTAATCCTGCATCAAAATTGCCACTATGTGGATTATTAAATATATTTATATAAATATTATCATAATGATAATAACGCCTACTAGTAATAGATTCATAATTCCAATCAAGATGTTTTTTATTTAAATAATGAAGACTAAATGCTTTACTTCTACACTCTACTTGCCACAAAGGACTAAAACTATACACTTCATTATATTTTGATTCGCCATTATTATATCGTGCATGCTTCATCCAAGCTTTTTTACATTCTGTTGCTATTTTTTTCATTTTACATCTAATAGCAGATGTATTATTAAATTCAAATATAATATTCCAACATACATCAGGAATAAATATTTTACATGTGATTTTAGACATAAAAAATAAATAATATAATTAAACCATTCAATTTTTATATTTTTAAATAGGCTTGAATTAATTCTTCCTTAGTTCGGTGTTGTTTTATGATTACATTATTTCTTTTTAATATAGCTTTTAATTCAGTATTATTTAAATAATTTAATAGTTGAATAAAACATGGAAATCTAATTTGATAACCAGAATACATGTGATTTCTAAAATGATATTTACTACATTTATTTCTAAATGTTAAACTTCTAGGATACCAAAATGGATTAGTAGTACACATTTTTCTTTGTACGGTCCTTGCTTTTTCTTTAGTATGTGGTGGCATATATGGACTTTCACTTGTAAGCCAGTTATTATTTATTTTATCAGCACAAAGTATTGCAACTTTTTTTTTCTCTTTTCTAACAGTCGATGTATTATTAAATTCAAAGATAAGTTTCCAACATACAGCAGGAATAAATATTTTACATGTGGTTCTTGACATATAAAAAGTAATAATATAATTTAATTATTCAATTTTTATGAGTATTTTTTAAAAAAAAATATATTAGTTTATTATATTTTTTTTAATTTATAGGTTGTACTTTGCTAACATTTCATTGAATTGTTCTTTTGTAATAGTTCCTTCCATATATAAATCACTAGCCTTTTGAAATTGTACTTTACGAATATCTGACTCAGCAGTCTTTTTATTATTATTCTTATGATTCATAGCTCTAGCTTGCTTATCTTTCTTGATTTTATCCTGTAGTCTGGACTTAATTTTGTCTTCAGTCTTATTTTCAGTAATTGATTTCATAATCTCATCTTTTGTATGTAGCACACCATTTCTTGAAGTTGTAATTGAATACTTATGTTTATTATAAAATAGGTCAATTGTGATAAGCTCACCACATACTTTGTAGAATTTATGTGCAAGAGATTTATGCTTTGGATTGCCTACAAATTCACCCGTTTCTGGATCTTTATAATTTTCAAACTTAGCCCATTTCTTAGGATAAACACGATGATAATTTCCTGGCATACTATCAAAACAAACATATAGTGTTGACCGTTTAATATACCATTTTAAAAGTGTGCCTCGTATTACAGATTTTCTTTCTGCACTTACAATGTCACGAATTCCATTATTAAAGATTACATGTTGTGTTGGAATTTCATCTAGAGTTTTACCTTCAGTAAGTGTCATATTTACACGAAATTGTTTATGATTAGTTAAGATCTCTAATAATACTGCATCAAATACATATTTGGTTACTCTAAAGTATTTAATATTATTAAAGTGAATTCCGTTGATTTTTTGTAAATAAACTCTGGAGTCAACATGATTAATTTGTTTTGATTGCTCACCAAATCCAGCTGTATATTGATTGCCTTCAACCGTATCTTTCCATTCTAGATATTCAAGATATTCTTTATCTGACCCCCCTTTTTTTGATTTTTCTAACTTGTCCCTAATCATTCTTCTATTAAATTCTTTATCACCAATTTTTGCCCTTAATTCCTGCTCACGAATAATACGCTTTTGAAGACCTCTAGCTCTATCTTCTTGTTCTTGTGCCTTTTTATTATTAAAGATATATGTGGTATTTTGTCTGTAACTTTGATAAGGAGTATCTTTATAGCAATTAGGATAATTATGATATGCATCATATGTAGGAAATTGACTTCTAAACTTAGCCCAGAATAGATTATCAATATCCTCTTTTAGTTTTTCAACATCACCTTTATTCTCAATAAATGATCTATTCATATCAAAGCAATTTCTCAGACTATCATAAGCATTTTTTCTTGCTAGATACATTGTTTCTTTTCTAGATTTAGTTTTAAGGTCTTTATCAAACCAAGTAGAATTCTTTTTTTGCATATATAACTTATATTCATTTTGATACATTTCATAGTTATTGCTTTTCATAATTAATTGTTCTTCAGTAGAAAGATTATCGCTAGAATTAAAGATAGATGTTGTAGCAATTTGAGCCATCTGATTTATATTTTTAATAATCTATTTATTTCAATTTTTATTTTATATTAATAAATTATATTATTATGTATATATATGACTAAAGCTAGGACACTAACTGCAAGAGGTATGGCAGCAGCTGCATGCGCATCAACAAATCAATCTATCGTCCATTATAACACAAAATCTGACTGGAAAGAAATAAAAAACGAAGTACAACAAAAAAGAATTGAAGAGATAATGATTAAAAATATTTTCAAAAATAAACTAGATGAATTTAAATTGGATGATAAAGGTATTTTTGATAAATTTACATTGGCTGATAAAGGTATTTTAGATGATAATGCTATCGCTCAGGCTCTAAATGATAAAGGTATTTTTGATGATAAAGTTATTGATAATTATTTAAAACACCTATCAAACCCTAAAAAAATCATAAATAGACAATCTATAAAAAAATATGAAGACCTTTATGAAGCAGTTATTAGAAACCGGAGCACTAATCTAGGAGAAGAATTACAAAACTATTCAGGAATGTTTGAAAAAGACTGTTTAGAACTTTTTAAAACAAATATTAAAGCTGCATTAATAAAAATAAAAAATACAGAAGATCCAAAACCACAGCCTACTGGATATAAAGAAATTCATGAAGCTTTAAAACTAACAGCTGGCGGCGCAGATTTAAAAGAGTTATTGAAGAATATTGGTGTTGATACAACTCAGGCTGGCAAGATTATAGATACTATACAAAATATAAGTGTTATAGAATTACCAACAGAACAGCTAACTGTATTGTTAATTATTATTTGTAGGGCAAATGGATTTATAGGATTAACTATTAGAAAATTAGCTGATTTTATAAATTTATTTGATGAAAAACCTGCTGCAAATAAAGATAGAGCAAAGAATATATTTATTAGATTATTTAGTTTTTGTATTAATGATAACCCATCAGATTATAACAATTCAAAAGAGTTATTTAGAAAAATAAGCAATATAAAAGAAACATCAGAAGAAATAACTATACCTCATGGGTTTGAACAATTAATTAAAGATTTAATGATATGTAGTAATTATTCAGCTGAAGAACAAAGTCTTGGAGTGAGTCCTGTTTATAATGACAGTAAAAATACATTAAGTTATTATAATAAATACAATAATAGATTATTAGAAAAAACACTAATTGAGATAAAAGATCTATTATCAATAAACAAATCACAGATAAATACTATACTATCTGAAAATAATTTTACTAAATTACTAGATGAATCTGCATTAGTAACATCCTGGTGCACTAAATGTCAAGAAAAGATACAAGAGAGCAGTACGAGCAGTAGGAGCAGTAGGAGCAATGCAAAAATTAAAATAACTAAATTATATCAAAGCAAAACCGATTTTGGAAATTATATTAAGTATTTTATTCTATTTTAGAGAAGATAGACAGTTATTTGATTTACATGAATCAAAATTAGAAGGAGATTTAGATTGTAAAGTAAATAGCACAAATACACATTTAAAATTATGGTGTCCTCCAAATGATAATAACCGCACTATAATTAAAAAAAATTGGAAAAGATATAATGAATATATAGAAGAATTAAATTATAGTAAAAAAAGAGACAGACCAAATAGTTTAAATTATGCAGAATATTATTATTATGGCAATAGTGATCAACAATTT
>WLWF01003568.1_pt1 | contig 10054 bp, 12 predicted proteins | sample 6718331 | NCBI WGS metagenome assembly WLWF01 (sample SAMN12718692, study PRJNA515312) | sponge metagenome | isolation source: marine sponge | host: Mycale hentscheli | place: New Zealand: South Island, Marlborough, Capsize Point | collected 2003-05-01
TAGAAAGAAGAAGAATACGACGAAGACGGATACTTTAGATATCAGTAATAAGAAGAAAAAGATTAAATGATATATGCCAGCAGAATCAAAACGTCAGAAACGTTTAATGGGTAAAGCATACGCAATTAAAAAGGGAGATATTAAACAGAATCCTAATCAAATTAGCCATTATCAAGAAGCCTTTATCCATCGTTCTTATGTAAAAAAGAAAATCTTATCTTTTGGAAAAAAATCATCGGGACCAATAGAAATATCTGATTGTCCAGATGATTGTCTGGATTTATTTCCAGAATCAAATGAGAGACTGGAATTTCTTGGAGATTCAATAGTGGGAAGTGTGGTAGTAAGTTATTTATTTAGAAGATTTCCAGAAGCCGACGAAGGTTTTATGACAAAATTAAAAACTCGGCTTGTAAAAACGGAAGCATTGGCTAATTTTGCTAGTTATCTTGATCTCGGTAAACATATGGTTATTTCTAAACATGTTGAGGAAAAATGCGGGGGAAGAGATAATCAACGTATGTTAGAAGATTTATTTGAATCATTTATTGGTGCGATGTTTCTTGATTTTAGTAATGTAGAAACAAAAGAATCAAAAAAGATGGGCTTGTTTTATGGTCCAGGATATTCTATTTGTGAGACCTTTATTATTAATATTATAGAGAAAAGAATAGATTTTGAAGATCTTATTATGAATGATGAAAACTACAAAGATATCCTACTAAGACATTTTCAACATACCTTTGGAATTACTCCTAAATACATTGAGATAAAATCTGATGGACCCGCTCATAAACGACATTTTACCATGGGAGTATTAGATAATAGAGGAAATATCATTGGTAAGGGGGTTGAAAAATCTAAAAAGAAAGCGGAACAAATCGCATCTAAAATGGCTCTAATTGAACTTGGTGTTATTGATGAAAGCTCTAATTAACCATGTATTGGAGTCTCAAATAATTCCACTGTACTATTATTAGTATAGTAATAACCTAATTGATAAAAATCGGTCCGTTTAAGTGACCCATATCCAGCATTAATATATTCATATAATTCTTGGGCGGTTTTCCCATTAGTACTTGGATTTGATAATTCTACTGATGGTAACATAATACCAGTTATTAGGGTTAATGGTATTTTGTCAGTATTATTTATATTATTAATCCATTGGGAATCCGGACCATTACCACCCCCAGTTACCGCGTCCTGATAGATTTTTTTATATGCGTCTACTACAGTGTTTTTATTACCAACAGATTTAATCCACTCTGTATAAGATCTGCTATCTGTAGAGATATTAATAGAGTAGGCGTCTTCAATGTTAAAACGAGATTTTATTAATTGTTGTTCAGCCACTTCACCCTCTAACCATATTGAACCATTTTGATCAAAATTAGTAGGATTAACATAGGCTTCAATTTCAAATCCAGTACCCCAATTTTCTAATAAACTTTTCATAAATAAGTGTTTATTATTTTCTTTAACCGCTTGTTTTAAAAATTTATCCCAAATTAATCCCTTAACCATCGACATATTTTTCATCACGGTATCACGGTAACATGGATTTACGGTTTGTCCATTATTAGAAGCTGATAATGTCGGATTATAAGCCTTATTTGTATTATTAGTTCTAGGACAATGGTATTTCGCAGTACCAACCCTTCCAGGACAAGAACGATCAATAGGTGGTGAAAATAATGAGCAATCACATGGACATGGATGATGTCCGTGGTGTCCATGATGCCCTTGGTGTCCATGGTGTCCGTGGTGTCCATGATGCCCATGGTGTCCATGATGTTCATGTTTTGGATATTTACAGATTGGATTATTAAATGAGAATGGTAATTGGATGGCATAACCATCAATATCAGTTCCTCTATTAGCCGTAATATTAGACAAAAATGGAACGGTTGTACTTCCTGTCGTATCAGCATTAGAATTTCCGTCCCATAAAGATACTCCTGAGATATTATATTTTGATAAGGCGAAGCCACCTTGATTACGTGACTTAATGGTCGGAACTTTACTATTTGGTTGGTAAAATGGATCTACATAGTCATGGACATACCATAAGATTGGGAGTAGAGCACTCTTTGATATTAGACTTGCCGAGTATGAGGGGGCTAAATTAGATAGAAAATTATTCCATAAATTAGGGGTATTAAACTTAAAATTTGGGCTATTAATATAATTTTTAATAGACTGAATAGATGCGGTTTGTTGTCCGTCTGTCCCTCTAATTGGAAGGGCATAATCGCGGTACTGATTCCAGATATCGTAAATAATAGGTCTATTTACTCCGTGATTATCATTTTTCGGTGTATGGTATTTATTAGCTTGGAGTGTCTTACAACACCCTTTCTTTTTAGAAAAACCTGGCATTTATAACATATCTTGATAAATAAATAATATTTATCTGGAAAATGAAATTTTTGGGTTCCTGCATCAAAAAAAATAACTAGACTATTTAAATAATAAAATTGTCTATATATTAATAATGTCTCAATGGGCACCCAAGACCTATTGTATCGGTAAAGTAGATATTAATAAAACCACTACTTACCTTGGCTATAAAAAATCGGAAGCACATCTTGAGTTAAAAAAAAGTATTATGTCTGGTCTACTTGATAAAGCCCTATTTTGGGCAATTGAACTTGATATTTCTGGTGGAGCGACTAGAATCTACGAGACTCTGTGTCAAATTGGTGCGACTGATATTAATATTACAAATCCAAATTTACCGTCCCTACTATGGCAGGTATATGAAATACGTCATAATATGGTAAAAGATGTTAAACGACCATTAGAAGAAAATTTTCACGATTATCAATTACTGAGAAATCATTTAGCACAATTGGTTACTGTGTTAACTATTTCTCCCAAAGCCAAATTAGCAAAATTACCAACATGGAAAAAGGACCAACCCATGGATCTAGTTAAAGTTAAAAATAGAATTAAACGTAAAAATTTATCTGAAATTACCGATATTGTAAAAATTAATGATTTAAAAGAGGTATATATACCTTTAAATGAGATAGATTGGTGTATTAATAGTCTCAAAGACGTTTCACAGGCAAAAGCACACTTTTTGTTTTGGGTCGGTTGGCTATTGGAAATGGAACGTCGTTTTCCAAAGATACAATATTGTGCTAACCGAGAAGTACCTGATATTCCAGCTAATTGTCGGGGACATACCGCCTGGCCAATTTGGCAGATTATTTTTAAAAAATTAGAACACAACCAAATTGGGATGGGATTAACAAACGCAGTAGTCTCCTTATATAAATTATTTAGAACTGGTTATACGAAATCCAAACGTAGAAGCCGAATAAATTATCTAATATACGCGGCACAACTAACTATTGGCTCTGTTCCTCCTATTGATTTCTCTCTACCTATATTCCCAAAAATAGATTCTAGTATATTAGCTTGTGCTAATGTTAATCAAATATATAAAAAAATTATTGATCAAAAGCGATTAGAAAAGACCCAATCCGATGGAGACGTAGATCAACTAGTTCTACAAACAAAACCCGTTCTCTATGTTCCAAGAATAAAATAGGTCTCTTTTATAATTGGTCATAATTATAATTAGCTAAATAATGACAACTGGCTGAAAACGTTGAAAGTGCGTAGGCTTCCTTTCCTTTTAAGCCTTCTGGTAATAACTCGTCAATAATTTGAAATTCAGTAAATGGGTGCCTAATATTAGACTTGGACAAATTACTAACAAAGGCAATTAATAGGCAATCACATCCTATAAATTTTTGATCCGCAATTAGTGTACAGGTTTTTAATAGCACTGCTACCTTTTGTGATGCCGTCTTTTTATCAACTAAGGTATTAAGACAGTTTATAATATTACTAGATGTCTCTATTTCAGGTTGATAAATTAATATTTTTTTTTGATATTTACGATCCATGGTCTGGTTTTTAACCTGTGCGATTTTATAGATATGTTGATATAGACTCATCATTAATACCGCCTCTGATACAGTATAAATTGTGATAACAACATCTGGTTTTAAAGTGTCACTGTCTTCTGCTAACATAATTTTATGGTATGGATATTCTAATAACATTTTTATAATATCCCTTACCATAGTATCTAATGTAATTCTTATTAATTTTATTTTATCATATGTCTCTGTTTTTTTATAGTAGGTGGTAATTAAATTTTCGTACCACTTTTTAAACCAGTGATCTTGTTCTAGTAAACTAGCAAATAGGTTTAATTTAGTTTGAAGGGTAATAATTCCATCCGTATCAACTGTATTTTCAGATTGATCCATAAAACATCCAGTTAAAATCTGATAACTAGATGGACTTGGCTTTCCAATATATCTAATTTTATCTGCTTTATATCTATTATTGACTATATTACCAGTAGTTATGCCACCAACAATCGTAATCACCTCAATTAGAGAGGTGATTCCTATACCAGCATGGATCGCATGACTTAATAGGAGTCCGATGGGTCCCCCAATTAATCCACCAAGTAAACAAAATACTATTCTTTTACCATACCTTTTACCATAACTAGTTATAGTTTTTTTGGGTAAAAGGTTGTCATCGTCTAATTTAGAATATTCCATCATAATATTTAATGACAAATACTTGCTACTATTAATAACTATTAACTTAAGTCATTTACATAAACTTTTATAACAGTAGTAAATATCATAACTAGCATACCTACCTTAGCTATATGACAACATAAGACCGTTTAATTTTTTAATAGATGAAATTATTTCAGAATATCTAACGTTAGATAATCCAAAATCTATCAGCTTAATAACACCATTTAAACAGCAGACATTTCTTGGTAAAATATCATTAGGATTTAGTTGTTTATTAATTAGGACACGTCTAATATCATTTACCTGTTGTCTCCAATTTTGGGGTGATTTTCCAATAGTTTCAACTGTCTTACCACAATATGACATGTAAATAATTAAGTTATTAGGATCTGCTGCGATTAATTGAGGAAAATGTTGATTTCCTATCACTCGTTTTAATGAATTAATCTCATTTTTCCAAAATACATAACCATTCATGTTATTGTGTAATTTTTTAGCTACAAAGAAATTATCCAATAAGAATACCCCATTGGAATAAATATTCTGATTTTGAAATTTACGTAGTACTTTCCGTTTTGATATGTATTCTAAGCGTCTTTTATTATTCCAACTATTTATCTTATATAATTCTCGTTTAATTAGTTGATCTATTTCTGCCTCTGTATATCTAGTTAACTTTTTCCGATCTCCTGTTTCATTCATTTAAAATCTTCGTTATTTAGGGAAAAATACTTTTTTATTAAAAGGTAAACTTAATGATTACAAAAATAACTAGCGAAGTTTTAGAAAAAGTCATTGAGGAACTCAGAAAACCAGAAAATATGTCTAAAATTCATATTGGACTCGTAGATCCTTTAATCCATTACACTTTTAATAGATTATATCCTTATATTATTGTGTCCAGTGTTATCTTTTTATTAACATTTTTATTAGCAATTACCATATTATTACTGATTTTAAAATTTAATATTTGCGGTAAGGTATCCTAATTTAAAATCTCTTAATTTAAGATCACTTATCATTATAATAACCCGATGGACTATAAAAATGTAATGAAATGCAATTATCCGTATGCTTGTTAATCATCTTATGGCAACCTAAATTGTCATCTATATAGCCACATTGGTTTTCCATCAATTGGGTTGACTGCTGCTGTTGCTTATTATTATTTTTCCTTATTTCCGTTAAACTTCCCTTTATTATTTTATATATACATCCTCTAGTTGGATGTTGATGATAAGCAGTTTCTTGTCCAGGTTTCCATGCCAATATATAACAATCTAAGTAAGGATTTTGATAAATCAGGTTTCTGGTATAATTGCTATCTGAAAAGTGACAACATTTATCAAGGTCATTAATAATAATGTCATGTCCAAGTAGTATCGGTAAACCATCTGATAATTTTTTTGTAGTATCCTGTCTAAGAATGTCAGTAATCCTGTCAAACACTTCTCGTAATTCCATATATCTTTATTTTTAAAATAATAGATAAAAATTGATACTCCAAAAAGTTAGTTTTTGATAAACAAGATAACTATTATAAAAATTTATGAGTTTAACAAGTCTATTAAAAGACCATGATCAATTAGTTAAAAATAAGACAGAGCAACTTTCAAATAGTCTACTTGGAGACATTATTTCAAAATACACCAGTCAACTAGAAGAAAGGGTAGATCCAGAAGGAAAAATCCCATTGGACCTTTGTCTACAATTATTAAAGGATTCTGTGAATCTTCACAAAATCTATATCGGATCACCTACTAAGGATACCGATGTCCTACCAAGTAGATATCGGGATAAATATGATAACAGGGCAAAACCACCCCAAGTAATATTAAATACAGAATCACTATTAAATAAAGGTAAAAAGGGGAAAAAGGGGAAATATAAACCTTTAGCTAAACTTTACAGTAATATCATAGAATCTAGTGAAAGTGATGATGATCATGATGATGAGATAGAACCTGAGTCGGAACCGACCGTTACCACTACAGGCAGTCAAAAACCTAAAATAATATCACCATCTAGTAGCCTCAAACCTATTAAAATAAGTAAAGAAAGTTTAACTCCTATTAAACTAGATGATAATGATCATGTAATTAACACTGATATAAAGCATTTACTTGATCATCAAGACACAACTACCCATTATAGGCATCTTACTACTAATTTTGTCTTTACCCAGACAAATAATGTATGGAGGGGGATAGGTATACTAGAAAACAACATATTAAAAAGATTTTAAAGCTATCATCATTAAATATTACATTAAGATGGTCTCTACTAAATATCAGTGTTATTTTTTTCTGTTAACTACCATGCTTAGCTATGGTTATGCCTGCTCTAATATTACCGATATCAATAATATAAGTAATGGTAATACTACTTGTCACCTATGTCAGGATATTGTCCAAATAATTGATGCTGAGATCCGCATTGCTAATGGTAGTATCGCAATTATAGAAGATGTGGTCCGTGCGTTCTGTCATACTCTACTGATCCCCGCCTCAAAAAAAGAATGTCTCTATATTTTATCACAATTACAAAACATTATTAATTGGTTAATACATGGTATTTCCCCAAAGGATATCTGTATTAAATTGGGTTTATGCCAATCTTAATTATTAACAAGTAACTGTTAATTTCTATTAATAATAGGCTAAAATTTTATTAATAGAAATTTTTTCTAATAATAATATATAAAAATGGAGTATCGTTATATTATTAATCCCTTGACTAATAGGAAAGTATCCATCCAGAGTAGAAAAGGTCAAAGTATCCTTAAGGAATATGTTAATCAACTTGGAGGTGGAGAATGTGCGGTTAATGTAAAAACGGGTAGATGTGGTCGTAGCCCAAAACATACTTCTTATCCAGAATTATGCGAAGATGGTCCACCAACCAAGGGCGGGCTTACAACCTGTAGAAAAGTAAAGGGTGCTAAAATTCCCTCCTTAGACGCAAATGCCCCAGCATGGGAACCTTCTCATGACCACTCTGATGATTCTGATGTAGAGTCTCATGATGAACACGTCTCTAGATCTAGAGGCAGAGGTCGTCACGACCCTGATCCATATGATAGAATGGAACATCGTCGTAGATCCGGAAAGCGTGGTGACCATGAAGGACTCGCTAGTCTTGGATACGGTGGAGCCGTAGGTGGTGCTAAATCCGCCTGTGCCGGTCATGTTAATGAGCCCAACTGCCCACCTGGCTGTAAAAAGGTAACGGTCAGTAAGGGTGCCCGCAGAGGACAAACCTACTGCCGTAAATCCCCAGCTAAATCAGCCCCTAAAAAGAAAAGCTCCTCTAAATCCAGCCGCCACAGCTACGATGCCTATGATAGACACGAAACCTACCGTAAACCAGGCAGACGTGGTGATCATGAAGGACTTGCTAGTCTTGGATACGGTGGAGCCGTAGGTGGTGCTAAATCCGCCTGTGCCGGTCACGTCAATGAACCCAACTGCCCACCTGGCTGTAAAAAGATAACGGTCAGTAAGGGTGCCCGTAGAGGACAAACCTACTGCCGTAAATCTCCTGCTAAATCAGCCCCTAAAAAGAAGAGCTCCTCTAAATCCAGCCGCCACAGCTACGATGCCTATGATAGACACGAAACCTACCGTAAACCAGGCAAGCGCGGTGACCATGAAGGACTCGCCAGTTTAGGCTACGGTGGTTAAATAACAACGCTAAATACGAGAATAAATAGTATCTTTACATAGTGGACAAATTAATTGAGCCTCCTGATCACTTTTAATATTCCATTGTTCCAGTCAATTGGTATGAAATATATGATGACATTTTATACGAATTACTTTATCTGATTTCTGATATGATTCTAGACAAATACTACATGTTCTAGAAATTTCTTCACCATCTTGTCCGTCTAATTGTATCAATTGAGCATAGGTCATTTCATTTACAATTTTAAGGATAGGAGTGTATTTACGTCTTAATCTTGTTGGAATACGATAGTTAGAAGGACCAAAACAATCACAACAATAGATAAATACATGACAACAAAGCATGACTAGAAAAAAAATCATAAATACCATTGACATAGTATATTTATGATTACTAGGTTGATTACCATCATTAATTTCAGTATTGGTAATATTATTAATATTATTAATATCCATTGATGGTATTAATTACTCTAACTACTTATCAAATTACTTTTATATTTCATTTTACAAGGAAATAATGGTTTAAGTAAACTTTTTATTTCATAAATATATTAAGTCCATAATTTCGTAATAATATATTTATGAAAATTAATGGGATGTCATAATAGTAAGGGATATCAAGTTAATAATTTACAAGTTGCCAATGGTATCGCCAATCAAGGTAGTCGCGTTACCTATTGTTATACTAGATCTCAAGGGGGAAATAATAATTGGTACCAGGGGTATGTACAAAAATGTTGGAGTAGGGGCTATTTAGATATATTGTTTGATGATGGGGACTATTGGAATGTAAATAGTGAAGAAGTGTTTCTTTATCAACCACCTCTACATAATAAACCAGTAAATATAATACCCGGAGAACCTTGTGTGGTAGTTGCTAATCAATCGGTAGCTATGCCTCCATTACCAGCACCAGTCGCATTACAGAATTTAGCCCCAGTTCCAGCACAAGTAGTAACTCCAATTCCATCCCAAATACCTATGGGTGTAGTGGTAAATGACCCTAATATAGTATCTACTAAGCCATCCGCGCCCCCTTTTTCACAATTAAATACCAATGGATCTTATGATCTGGATGTTGATGATCATGTAAATCAGTTTGCGACCACACCACCACCAATCTATAGTGAAAATACTTATAGTCTGTAGTATGAACCTACTAATCACCGTTTATAGTTTCATCTTTTTATTTTGTGCCAATAAATTTTCATTAACTTGGTCTACAATAGTAGTTAGGCGTTTTAATTGTAGTGCTGAAAATTTATTATAGCAATAGAGACCAGTAAATAAATCATCACTATCGTTTCCAACTATTCTCTTTATCTGTAATAATAATTCATATGATTTAGTATCTATTCCTGTAGTTTCTAGCTCAAGTCCATTTAGCAATTTACCAATCAGATGTGTAATAAATTGACTTTTAGAGGTTAATTGGTCATGTGTCATGCAATTTAACTCTATTAAATTAGCATCTGAAAAGGTATCCAGGAAATTCTGATATCTTCGCTGATTAGTTATTTTAACTGGGTCATAAACGAAATTAAATCCGGACCAACAATTAGTTGGACAACTTTCTGGTCCAAACATCGGATGAGTCGATAATATATCACAATTATCTGGTAATAATTCAAGCATGGTATTTTTCGCATAATCTTTAATAGATAAAACATCTACTACTAGTATATTAGAGAGATCACATATGGAGACTGTATGTTTAAGTACCTTATAAAATGCTGGTATACTAACACTGATTAATAATACATGTAATGGTTGATTACACATTGC
>WLWF01003570.1_pt1 | contig 10051 bp, 12 predicted proteins | sample 6718331 | NCBI WGS metagenome assembly WLWF01 (sample SAMN12718692, study PRJNA515312) | sponge metagenome | isolation source: marine sponge | host: Mycale hentscheli | place: New Zealand: South Island, Marlborough, Capsize Point | collected 2003-05-01
TTAGTAAATACTGCAGAGTCTTGCCACATAGTTCTAGAAAGTGAGCCCACAGTCCACACTGGTCTTTGTGGTGATGAATCAAAATAATTATATGCAACCATTCTATTTACAACAGAAGAACTCGCTTGTGGATAAAACCACATGACTTCACCGAACAAGTTATTTAGACCTGCGGATATCATCTGATTACCAGATTCAATATTTATATCATCAAAAACAAAATCCTCTACTAAACAAGGTAATGATTCTAATTTACCAGCATATCTAAAAAAACCATTCTCTGACATCCAATATGCAGCACCATCAACTTCAACACATGCATTCTGACCTGCGAGACCACAGTTAGTTCCTACTTGTGAAAAGGCAAATGTAAACGGTTGACCAACAAAACGTTGTGTAAATAATGCTGTATCGGTCCAAACATAAATTGCATCACGACCTCTAATTGCTCCTCTGATCTGTGATCCGTCGGCCAGTCTTTGTGTACCAGCTGTATTGGTTGCCGTTGGTGTATACGTATTTATATCTTCTTGATCCGAGAATCTAATAAACATATCATCTTGTGTAGATGTATTTCCAATAGTTGTTTCTGTTCCAAAAAATACTAAGTGACGATCTGGTGTTGATACAACCATGTGTCTTGATGCGGTTGGTGCACCAGATATAATTGTAGCTCTTGTGTCTGTTGCATTTGATAAACTAGAGTCCCATTCAAACACGGCACCATCATGAATAAGACAAATAGCTTTATCACCAAAATTATCTAATGACCACATACCGGGTTCAAGAACTAAATCTCCAGAAGCAGCCTCTCCCCATGCAACATAATCACTTGAATTAGTTACGGTCGCTCCATCACTATGTGCTGCCCTTGTTGTGCCTCGCACAGCTCTAGTAATTCCTGTTAAATTATTTCCTGAAACACCAGTGTATGATATCTCTTCTGTGCCTACTAAAATAAAATTAGTTCCTGAGTCAGGAAAGTTAGTTGTGCTTGTAAGCGTGATGCTTGTTCCAGATCCTCCTGTTCCAAAAGCGTTATCTCCAAGAGCTCCATTTAATGTTGTTGTAATTGCTGAACCATCTTCTCCACCCCAAGATCCAAGACCCCATCCAAAACCTTTTTGTTGAACAGCAGATCCAACTGTGTAGTAATGTTTAACTCTAATACCACCCGATGTTGTTGCACCAGATCCTGTTTCATTTGACGGCATTGTGATTGTTATTGTTTCTGTTGTAGGAACAGAAGTTACCATAAATTTTTTATTATCAAAATCAGAAGCACTAAAATTAGAATTAGTTATTGTAGTAAAATTATCTAATAAAATAATATCTTGTGGGTTTATACCATGACCGCTAGAAAAAGTTATTGTAACAGTCGGTGATCCGTTAGTCGTGCTAAATGCACTAGTGAGCGTTGTTGTAGTTTTAATAGGGTGTATGTCATAAAACACACCTCCTGAGTATGCGTATAAAATCCTATTGGTGCCAATAATAGCGTATCTTCTACCTAAACTATTAACATAATGATGTAAACCACGTCCTGCTCCTGTCAATTCATTCTCATTAACGTTGCCTAATTGATTCCACCCACCTATTTTTTCTGGTGTACCATATCTAAATCTAACATTATCACAATCTACCCACTGACCCTCTGCTCCTGTGGGTGTGATTTGTTTATTAATACCTGGCTGAAAACCTATTTTTTGTAGCATAGTGGCTCACTATATTAGCTTTTTTAATATTTTGGTAGTATTATATTCCAATCTAGCTCAGATATCAAATCTTCTAATTGCACCACTTTTAATTGTTTCTTTTTTATATAGGACGCCAACTCTTCTACATCTAAAATAAGCCATTCCTCCTCAGCTTCAAAGACCATTTTATCTGCTTTAGAATTTGTTTTACCTCTTTTACCTAACTCACCATTTGACATCTTAAACATATCTCTTACGTCATATTTATAAAAAGCATTTTTTCCTTTTAAAATACCAGCTATATTCCAAGAACATTTTTCTTTAGGATACTCGATGTTTTTTAGATTTTTAGAAAATCTTTCTATTATATTCATTAATCCACTAAACTATACCAACCTGTAACAATATATTTTTCATGCTCATTTGATATTTGACCTCTGTGAGTGTGTGTCCAATCACTAGGCCATATTAATGTTAAACCTTTTTTTGCAGGTGTAATTATTTTTTGATATAAAAATTCTGTCCCTCCATCAGGCACATCATTTAAATAAGTCATAAAAACAAATGATCGTTTTAAACAGTCTTTATTATTTCTTTCAAAATGCCAAATTTTAAAGCCACCTTTAGGTTTATAGTGTTGAATATTTATTTTTTCTACTACACGAAATTTAGGTAAATAATCTATCATAGGATATGTTTTAACATAATCATCTAAACATTTTTGTAGAGCTAACTCATATTCATAAAAAGGACTTATGCCTGTTTGAGAATGAAAACCATAGTCTGTTGAATCTTTTATTTTTTTGTTTGTTACTAAATTATTTGTTGAAAGTTCATACGTCACACCTTCACCTTTAACAACTTGAGGTAACTCTTTAAAAGTTTTAATTAAATTATCACATATTTTTAAGTCAATAAACGAACCTTTAATAAAAGAATCTTTTGGTAATTTATAATCATCCATAACTAAGTTTTTAAAAGTATGTTTCCTGCAATAGATATTCTTGTTTGGTCCGATTTATAAAAAGGATATACGAGATGATACAATAATGACGGAAACAATATTATACGTCCCTCATCTTTTTTAGTTAACTTTAATTTATAGTTTAAATCCGTACCAATAATTGAATTATAACTAAATTCAAATATTGATTCCACAGGTATTTTCATCCATATATTATAAGAAAATATGCCGTCGTGTTTATGTAAAGGCACATACTCATTCTTTTTTTGATAATTAATCCATGGTGTAGTAAAAAGAAACGGTAAATTTTTATCTAAAAAATTTAAATTAGCTAAATAAGGTGGATATTTTTCATTGTACCCATCTACCATTTTTTCTACAAACGTTGTTAATTGAGTCATGCTTTTTTCTGAAACATAAAAATGTTTTGCAACTCCTTCTTGTGTCAAACCAGATACCATTGGTTTTTTATTTTTATTATTTAAACACTCTTTTAATAATGAATCATATAATTCTTTTGGTAATCTACTTTGTATAACTCCATAATTTGGCAACCGAAAATTTTCTATATTAATCATATTTTTTTATTTTTTTTCGATCATTAATATAAAATTCTAACACATGGTCAAAATTTAAGTTCCAAGATATTATAGTTTTAATTTTTTTTGTTTTTGATTTAGGTGATCTATGTATAAAATGACAAGGAAAAAATATTAAATCGCCTTCTTTAACATTAATAGTAAAAGATTTTTCCAAATTATTACAATAAAGAAACTCTGTCGTCGGAGCATTTTTAGGCAGCTCTAAATAATATGCTCCTGTATAATTACCCCAATGAGTATGCCAACCATGTGTTTGTTGATAACCATATCTTTGATACCATATCTTTATTAATGTTGCTTTTTGATAGCCCAACGCATTAGCAAAAATATTAAACTGACTAATAAATTTATTTTTATATTTTTTAACCCATTCTCTATTATTATTGTCAGCTAAAGGCCAATCTGTTTTTAATAAATCATCATTAAAATACTGACCTTTATCAATCCATTTTTTATCGTCCGATTTAGAAATTAATTTTAATAAATCTTTTTTAATTTTATCGTGATATTTAAATCTGTCTTTTAATATAATGCTGTTAAAAGTATATTTTTTCATTTTTATATTTGTTTATTAACTTACTATTTAAAATATTTTTTATATCATACTTCTTATGTACTAATTTAGTTGTTTTAATTTTATGAAAATTTTTGTTATTTAATATTTCATCATTATAGATAACGTTATTAACTGTAAATTGTTTTAATTGTTTAGGAAATTTTACAGGCGTGTTTATAAAACTACTTAATTGTTTTAAAAATTTATCTGTTTTACATACTAAATCTTTGTAATAAAATATTTCATATTTTATATTTTCTTTAACTATGTTTTCGATTCCCCATAACCATTGACCTATCATACCTTGTTTGTTCATTAACATATTTTCAACAAAGAAATAAGTTTCCTCCTTTTTTATTTTATAAAGTAAAACAACAGAACAGATACATTCTAGTAAAGGTCTTTTTAATAGTATAAATTTTGGTTTATCAAATATATTCTTTAAAATATTTAAATTATCGGGGGTTCCCCACGGTCCTCTTTCTATTATATAATTACATTTCCAATCTTTATAATAATTGTTAAATATAGAGTTTTGAACATTATCAAAAGATTTTTTATCAGGAAAATTTAAATAGATAGGAGACTTTTTTATATTTTCTAATTTAAATAATATTTCAGGTAAAACAGAATTTGCAGTCATTTTTACATTTTCATTTGAATTAATAATAGACCCCAATAAAGTATTGCCTGCACGTGGCAGGCTATTTAAAAAAATAAAATTTTTCATTTAAAAGGTTCTCCAGTAAACCATGCGACTAAAGAGTATCTCTCACCTTCAACTATTTTTTTAACTTCATGCAATGTATAACTTGGAAATACTATTAGTTTTCCTTGGTCTCTTGAAATAAGTGTAGGTTTGTCACTATTATATAAAACTAAATCTCCGCCTTTATATTTTTTTGGATCACTAAGTTGTATAGACATTGATAATTTTCTTATTTGACCGTTAAGCATTTTATCAATGTGTTTAACATATTTTCCATTTGGGGCCTTATAATGTGTAAACTGTAACCCTTCTGCCATTCCCCATAAATTAAAATTAAAATATTTATTGTTTAAAGTTAAAATAGCATCAGTTATTTTTCTATATAAATTATTTAAATTTTTGTCTGGATATAAAAAAACAATATCGCTTTCTCTAATTTTTCCTACTACTTTTGAATTAGTATCAACAGTAGCTTTGCTTTTATTAAATTTTTTACAATAAGAAATAATTTCCTCACATTCTTCTTTAGATAAAAAATTATCCCAGTAAGCCCATGATTGCACTGTGTCCAATTTAAAAGACCACGAGGTTGCTATTTTTTTATCTGTCATTTACTTTCATTCTTTTTTATGTATTATATATTATAAGTTTTTATGAAAAAGGTAAAGGATAATATTTTAAGAAAGAAAGACTTAACAAAAATACAAGGTGTTTTAATGTCTAATAATTTTCCTTGGTATTATGCTAAAAGTCAAAAAAAAGATGATAATGATTCATCTTATTTAACTCATTCTTTTTTTCATGATCAAAAAATTAATTCTGATTATTTTGATCTTTTAAAACCTATATTAAATAAAATGAATCCTACCACTTTAATTAATGTAAGAGCTAATTTAATATTAAATAGAAGAAATAATTTTTCTAAGTATCACATTGACATAGAAAATTTTAAAAATACAACAGCCATTTTTTATGTAAATACTAACAATGGTGGTACTAAATTTAAAAAAGATAATAAAAAAATTAAGTGCGTAGAAAATAGATTATTAACATTTGATTCTACTTTATATCATAAAGCTATTTCTCAAACTGACACTGATACAAGAATAGTAATTAATTTTAATTATTTATAAAATACTTTAAATTGTGTTCCAAGTAGAGTTATCTGGATTCCAATAATAAGTAGTTGCTTCATTTGGCGTATCAGACCCTAGATCGCACAGCCAAGCGTGCCATCTTAAATTTTCTTCATTCCAAAAAATATAATATAAATGTCCATCTTCATTTTGTGCAACTGAAGGATATTCAACAGGTGCTTTCCAAATATAATTTGAATTATCTTTAACATAACTATCAAAAGGTTTTCTAGGCCAAAAAACATTATTAACACTATCCCAAGTTCCATCTACCTCTGCATAATTACCCCTAAAGGGTGTTTCGCCATCAGCATGAACATTGCCCGTTGTTTTTTTGTCTGTCATTTTCCAAACCAAGTTTGGATTGTTGTAAAAATTTTTTAAAAAATTTATACCATCTTCTTCAGTTGCGTTATCTTCTAAATTAACAACATCTACAAATGTTACTACGTTATTTTCATTAATTTTTGCAAAATATTTTTTAATCATGTTGAGTATGTTCCATTTCCTGAATATGAAAGAATAGTATTAGATCCACTTGTTGTAACTGTTGGGGATCCAGTTGTAGTACCTGAATAATTTGCAGTTGGAATTTTTAAAATAACAATACCGTCTCCACCGGCTCCACCGGCAGTAAAACCACCTGAATTAACGTAAGCTCCTCCGCCTCCGCCACCGCCAAGTCCATCTGTGCCCGCAGTTCCCGTAACAGTACTTTGTCCAGCTCCGCCGCCACCATTTCCTCCAGCACCACCGCTAGTCCCTTGGTTAGCTCTTGCACCGCCACCGCCGCCACCAGCATAAGTAACAGAAGAACCTGTTATTGAATCCGCAGTTCCATTTCCTCCAGCAGATCCATTTCCGCTTGATCTATTAACACCGGCGTTTGCTGCACCGCCACCACCAGAACCAGCTTCTCCTCCAGGAGAAAATGAAGTGTCTCCACCATCATTACCTTCAGCAGGAGAATGTCCTCCCGCATTTCCTGATCCTCCTGATATAGTTCCATTAACGTTAAAACAACCAGCACCAGATCCTGATCCTCCATCTCTTCCAGCCGATGTGAAAGCGCCTCCGCCTCCGCCACCTGTAGTGGGTTTAGTTCCTAAACTAGTACTTGCTACCTGACTATTAGCTCCATCTGATCCAGCAGCTCCAAAATTTGCTCCTCCTGCAGCACCTGCTCCGACTGTTACAGTTACGGTTTCTCCACCTAAAACTTCTTGAGATGTAAATTTTCTAAATCCGCCCGCGCCGCCTCCGCCGCCGATGCTTCCACCGCCGCCTCCGCCGCCAACAATTAAAAAATCTATATTGTATTTTGATACACCACTACCAGTACCAAAACCTAAGATTTGATAACCAAAATTTTTTCCTTTTGATTTATTTTTTTTTGAACTTTTACCTTCAACATTTTGAAGAATTTGTATTTTATGATCTCTCATTTTTTACTCCTTATCCGTCGTTAGCGGCACTAGTAGTAAAGAATAATTTAATTCCAAGTAATCTTGCGTCAGCAGTTAAACTATCAGCTGAAACATCTCTTGATATTTGAAAGAAAACATATTCATCTGCACCAGGTGATCCTGCTATTGTAACTGCTCCACTTTCAGCAGCAACATCTAAGTCATTCGATGTTCCACTGTGTGCTTTTGCTGTTGCAACAACTTGTGTTCCAAATGCTGTATTTAAATCTCCGCTGTCTGCTAATGCCACTGCGGATAATCCCCATGCAGCTGTACCAGTATTTGTTGATGTTGCTGTAAAGAAAGCTTGAAAAGTAACTGTCCCTGCATTCCATGATTTAGGAAATGCAACAGCAAACTGTGCAAACTCATCAGAGTCTTTGTCAAAATCTAAAACTTTTATTTCAGGACCATTTGATAATTCTACTTGAGCAAGGTCTGCACATCCACTTGTAGTATTAGGGTACATAGCAACGGCTGGAATCCATATAGTTTCTTTTCCAGCAATTTTAATTGCTCCTGTAGCATCCGCAGCATCCACTGCTTTAGCTTGTCCAGTTCCATTAGGGGCAATAGTTATATCTCCATTGGCTGCATCTGTAATTGTAATTGTTCCTGAGTTTGTTCCTGAATTTGTATCTAATATTAAATCATGGGCACCACTTGTAGTTAAAGTAGCATTTCCTGCGCCTGATCCAAATACAGTTTCTCCAGATCCTTTTGGTTTAATAGCTATATCAATATTTGTATCACCACCAGTTGCTGATAATGTTGGATCATTACCTGTAGCAGCATTTGCTACAGTGAATTCATTTACTGCAGAACTTGTAGCTGTAAGTTTAGCTAATTCATTTCCATTTGTATCTAAAATTGAAGTTCCTATTGCAGGTGAAGTTAAAGTTTTATTTGTTAAAGTTTGTGTTCCTGTAAGTGTTACATCACCAGCTGGTAAAGTATCTATGTCTGGATTAGTTCCATCGTTTCCAGTAGCAAATACAAGAGCATCACCTTTATTTCCTGCTGCAAAAGTAAAACTATCTCCTGAACCTGAAGCATATTTAAATTGAACTGTATGTGAACCAGATGTTGAATTTCTTAAAAAATAAAATGTTTGAACGTCTAAAGGTATTGTTACAATCTGATTACCTGTAATTGTACCTGTGAATTCTATCATTCTGTGAGATAAAGTTGCACCAGTTGATCCATCAGAAACGGATAAAGTTGTAGTCTGTGCACTACCAGCTATTGATTGTGTTGTATATCCACCAGATATTTGTTCTATAATCTGTAAATTAGTATTAGTTTTTGTTCCCCATGTACCGGCGTTTTCACCAGTTGCTTGAAGTTCTACCCCTAAAGGTGTGTATGTTGATGCCATATTTTTATCTCCTATGCAGCGTCACTATAACTTGTATTTGATCCAGTTGCAACATTTGTATACGATGAATTTGAACCAGTGTCAACGTTTGAATATGCTTGAATTCCAAAGCCTGAAGCAGTTCCAAATCCAGCTACTTCTACTGTTGTTGAAACACCTGTTAGTCCCATAACATCGGCAGGTGTTATTGATCCAACAGAAGATGTAAAAGAAACTCCTGTTAATCCCATAACATCAGCAGGTGAAAGTGATCCAACAGATGAGGTGAATGCTTGACCAGAAACATTTACTATTGGACTTGAATTAATACTTATATCTCCAACAGAGAATGTTGCTGAAACTCCCGTTGGTCCCATAACATCAGCAGGTGAAAGTGATCCAACTGCAGGAGTTATGGCTTGGCCTGTTAGTCCCATACTTTGTTCGGTTGGACTTATTGATCCAACACTTAAAGTTGCAGAAACTCCTGTTAATGTAAACGTAGCACTAATTACATGTGATACAGATCCAACTCCTGATGTAGATGAAACTCCTGTTAGTCCCATTACATCGGCCACTGCTAATGAGAATATACCCCATCCTTGACCTTCTCCCCACGTAGCATCGTTCCAAGCATTTGCAGAAACATTAGATTGTATTGCATCAGGTCCTGTTAATTCAACCAACATTCCTGATTCGCCCCAGGTTTCATTACCCCAAGTATCTTGACCCCAACCTTTATTAATTTCTGTAGAAATTTCAGTTGATCCTAATGAAGAAGTTATTGCTCCAGGACTTGTTAAATTAACTTGTTGATCAGCTATATCGTTCCAAGTTGTACCAGGTTCATTCCAAGATTTAGCTCCCCAACCTGTTACAATAGGATCAGTTGTACCCCAACGACCAGTGTTCCAGGTTGTGCCTGATTGGTTCCAAGTATTGGCCATAAGGACTTCCTCCTTATGCTAATCTTATGATTGCGTTTGTTGCGTCCGCTGTAGGGAATTGAATTGTAAAAGTTCCTGATGTTACAGTTTTGTCTGCGCCAAATGCTACAATTACACATGCAGGATCACCTGAAGCTGAATCATTGTATATCATGCATCCGTTTGCTGTAAAAGTGGCGTCTGTATAACTAACATCACTAAAGTCACAAACAGCTGTTGTGCTTGAAGCAGCTGGAGTTACGCTAGTAAGAGTTGCTCCACCTGCAGTATATGCAGTTCCTGACGAGTTAGTAATTTCATTCGATGTTGAATATGCTGTTGTAGCAGCCCCTAAAGATGCGGAACTTGTGAATAATGCAATTTTAAAAGTATTTCCAGTCGTTGCTGTAAAATTATGAACTCCTTTTAAAAGTTCTACTTTAAAACTTGTACATACTGCGGATGTTATTGCCATAATTTATCTCCTACGGGTTTGCTGAGTTTACTGGTATACGAACAGCGCCATCAGTGTAGTCATCTCTTCGTCTTCTACCAACTTGCTCGTTAGCAAACTTCTGTACTTCTTGTTTATATTTATTCTCGTATAATGTCAACATATCTATCGGACCTTTTAAAAA
>WLWF01003573.1_pt1 | contig 10045 bp, 5 predicted proteins | sample 6718331 | NCBI WGS metagenome assembly WLWF01 (sample SAMN12718692, study PRJNA515312) | sponge metagenome | isolation source: marine sponge | host: Mycale hentscheli | place: New Zealand: South Island, Marlborough, Capsize Point | collected 2003-05-01
GGGTGAGGATTGTTGTTGTCATCTCATTCTCTCTTTCCTTAGGTTCGTTGTCGTATGTGGTGGTCCGCGCGCTCATGGCCTGGGCCCAGACTCGGCTGGCGAAGGCGTGAAGCTGATCGTCGTTGTCTAAATCAACGTCGTGCAGTGAGAAAAAGAACTTCTCACTCATCGCCATGCCTCACAGGCGAAGCTGGCGGCGCTAGTGGTCGGGCAGTGTGAATTTTTCACGGCTGACTCCCTTGCTCGCTCCTTCCCGCGGCGACCTACTGGTCGTGCGGGCGGCTCTTCCCTTGAGACCACCGGACGCGCGAGCGGGCGGTTGGTAGGCGACCAGCCAAGGGCCTTGAGGTCACCTTCTTGAGCCAGAATGAAGCGTCTCACACCGGTGTGACACTGGATGGCAAGGGAGTCGTCTCCTCTTTGGGGCACGGTGGAGCTACTTCGCGGAGGAGCGAACAGTCGAACGGTTGACCAGGCGGATCTCTGTTCGGCCCTTTCATTTTTCCGAATCAGTGGTGCATGTTGCGGATGGGTTTTATGTGACGTTTGAGGCGGTGTCACACGTTTGCGGGATTCTTGCGGCAGCGCGCGTGAGAACCTCGTGAGACGCGGTCGCAAACTAGAGTGAGGGGAAATGATTTACCTCGATTTCAATGCCACCACGCCCATGGATTCGCGGGTCCGAGACCAATTCCTGACGTCATCAGATCTGGCCTATGCGAATCCTGCGAGTGCGCAGCACGCAGCCGGAAGAGCCGCTCAGACAGTTGTTGAGGATGCGCGAGCGCAGGTGGCAGGTGCCCTTGATGTGGCGCCCAAAGAGGTGATTTGGACATCTGGCGCAAGCGAATCAATCTCGCTTGCCGTCATGGGGTTGGTGGCTTCCCAAATTCCTAGTAGGCGGACGGTGCTAGTAAGCCCGACAGAGCACAAGGCCGTATTGGCTGCCGCCGAGTTGGCAGAGCGCGTTCTCGGGGCGCGAGTGATTTACCTTCATGTTGACTCCGCGGGAGTTGTTGAGTGTGGTTCACTCGAGTCGCAGCTTGATGAGTCTGTTTGCCTAGTGGCTGCCATGCATTCCAACAATGAAACCGGCGTCCTGAATCCGATTGATGAAATCGCATCCTTGTGTCGCGCAAACAACGTTCCTGTCTTGGTTGACGCTACGCAATCGTTGGGCAAAGTGGACCTTGGGCCTGCGTGCCGTGGTGCTGACTTGATGGCTCTCAGCGCTCACAAGGCCTACGGCCCGAAAGGGGTCGGAGTTCTCCTCGCGCGCGGGCCCATGAAACGACAACTCGTGAGCTTCCAGCCCGGGGGTGGTCAAGAGTTCGGCATGCGAGGTGGAACCCACAACAGTCCCGGTATATCGGCGAGCGCTCTCGCTATCGAGCTCGCAATGGCCGAGCAAGTCGGCTGGGAACGGCACTCGCGGGCCCTCGTGGAGCGGCTCCACACAAACCTGCAATCCAAGTTGACGGAAATTGACGTCGTCACTGGCTCAAAGCCGCGACTCGGCAACACCATAAACATCCGCTTTCATGGTGCAGACGCAGAAGCGGTAATGGCGAATGCGCCGAACGTCGCCGTTGCTACAGGAAGTGCCTGCAACGCCGCAAACCCTGAACCGTCACACGTCCTCCTAGCGATGGGGCTAACTCGAGCACAAGCGGAGGAGTCGATCCGTTTCAGTGTCGGAAAGGAAACAAGTGAGTCTGAAATTGATGAAGCGACCGACGCCATCGTGCAGGCAGTTACCCGAGTGCGTCGACTCACGGCAGCGTGACCTGAAATGACTCTTCAACAAGACTGTAATCCGACGTTTGCGGGCCACCAGACTTTTCACCCAAGGTTCGGATGGCTCAAGAAGGGCTTTGATGCGGTAGAGGCTGACCCCAGAGCATTCGATGATGACGACGCGCCGCTGAAACTAGGGGTCGGTAAGAACATGGTCGAGGCCATCCGATTTTGGGGTGTAGCCACCAAGGCATGGAATCGCATTCCAGACCCGACACGAAAGCGGGCAAAACTTCATGTCCCAACGGGCTTCGGTGAGGCCTTACTCAGTGACACAGGATTTGATCCGTTCCTTGAGAACCCGGGGTCCCTATGGCTCCTTCACTGGTTCGCCTTGTCAACGCCAAGCTCCCTGCCCGTCTGGTGGCTTACGTTCAATCAGTTTTCTGCTGTTGAATTTTCCGACGATGATCTTGACCGGTTTTGTATCGAAGAAATTCACGGCACAACATGGACGCAACCCAACCCCAACTCTGTGAAGAAAGACGTGGACTGCCTTCTACGCATGTACTCACGCCGAAACATGCGGGGTAGGCAGACGCTAGATGACTTACTCGACTCACCATTTCGCGAGCTTGAAGTCATAGTCCCGAGCGGAGTCACAGGGAGCGACTTCCGGTTCGCCCTAGGGCCAAAGACATCGTTACCGGCAGAGATTGTCACGTTTGCCTGCCTTGACTTTCTCGCGACCTCGGAATCTCACGCAAGGTCAGCCACCTTGACCCGACTCACCATGGATGCAGGATCGCCAGGCAGGCTCTTCAAACTCACGGAGAACAACATCGCCGACTCCATCGAAGAAACGATGGCAATAAATGACCATATTTCCCTCGCCTCCCCAGGCGGAGCAGCCCAGCTCACCGTTGATGGACACGTAACCGGTGTCGCTGAGTCCGTCCTCAAGACCTTCTACAAGAAGCGCGGCTCTCGCGCGAAACTGCGAAAAGGGCTCACCTACGCAGGCGCCGAAGCCCGCTTCCCCTCCGACGCCTTGTGGGAAAGTTCGACGACAGCAGGCCAATCCAGAATCAGAGCGGACGTGCCCGCATGAGACTCTCCGATGGAGTAGACGTCAACAGCCGATTTGCTCGCTCAGCCAACATAGAGCGCGATCAAGGACCGGCTGCACTCCGTGGGTACATACCCACAGGACGCGCCGTAGATGTCATTCGGCGAATCGGTCTCGGGCTCAACGATTCGTCGGCCGGACGGACCTTCTCGATCACCGGTCCCCACGGAGGCGGAAAGTCATCCCTCGCACTGTTCATTAACGCACTGCTCTCGGCTCGCACCACAAGCGAGCACAAGATCGCCATGCAACTACTCACCGACGTGGATCAAGAGGTTGCCGCGACGCTACGTCGTGGCCTTGATGTCGTCGATGCCCAAGGCAAAGGCTTCAGTCAGGCCCTGGTCACCGCAACACGCGAACCGGTCGCCTCCACGCTCGAGCGCGCAATCAAAGAATTACGAGGCTCACGACAAACGAAAAAGCAAGCCGACAACCCCTTACAGGCCCTGACAGAACTCGCTAGGCGCAAACCAAGCCTGATCATCATCGACGAATTCGGCAAGAACCTCGAAGCCTTCGCCGAAGGCGCTGCAGATGGCGACCCGTATTACCTTCAAGAGCTAGCTGAACTCACCCAAGGAGAAGCCGCTCTTCCCCTGATCATCATCACCATGCAGCACCTGGCATTCGATGAATATGTAACCACTGCCGGCTCTAGCCAACGTCGAGAATGGGCCAAAGTGCAGGGGCGCTTTCAGGACATCCCGTACGTCGACTCGGCGGAACAATCCCAGAGGCTCATCGCATCGACGGTAACCGTCACCAGCCCCAAGATCACGAAAGCTCTGAACGCATGGGAGTCACGCAGCCGCAAGACTGCAGAGTCACTTGGCTTAAGCCGAGAAATCCAAATGTCATCCGACGTATACCCACTCCACCCGGTTGCGCTCGCTGTACTGCCGGCACTGTGCTCAAGATTCGGTCAAAATGAGCGGACACTGTTCTCCTTCATGGCCGGCACGGAGCCTTTAGCTATCCCGGCATTCTTACGAGACACCGAATGGAATGAAAAGGGAACACCGCCTCTCATTGGACTCGACCGTGTCTACGATTATTTCCTCGAATCAGCGGCATCATCGGTGGGTGCCTCCGGGTCGGTGAGTAGATGGCTAGAGATCGAGAACAAGCTGCGAGACTCCTGGGGACTAACCGACGAAGAATCAGCCGTGCTCAAGACCATGGGTGTCTTGAACCTGGTATCGAGTTCTGGTCCCCTTCGAGCATCAAAAGGACTTCTCGAGTTCGCTATCGCACCCATGGGAACGGCTGCAAGCAAGAAACGCCTACACGAAATCTTGCGAAGTCTTGAAGAACGGGGTCTGATCACCTACCGCGAGTTCTCCGATGAGTATCGAATCTGGCAAGGATCCGATTTCGACCTCCACGGCGCGATCGACCTCTCGCGAGCCGAAGGCAAAGAACTAAGGCTGCTGCAGCTACTTGAGGTGACCAGCGAACTCGAACCAGCAGTGGCAGGAAGACACAGCCAGCAAACAGGAATCTTGAGGGTTTTCGAGCGCGTCTACGTGGATGCCGAGACTTTCAACGGGGCTCTTGATATCCCTGACGCCTGGGACGGGCGAGTCCTCCTGGCAACCGAAGCCGTCGACCTCAAAGCCTCCAATGTCACCGGCCAGAAGCCCGTCATGATCCTGGAATCCGGCTCGGTAGAGGGGCTGAAAGACAAGGCCCTCGAGGTATACGCGCTTGATAAGGCTCTGACTCGAGCCCTGGCAAGCAATGTGGACTGGGTGGCACTTCAGGAACTAAAGGAGCGCAAGCACGTAGCGCAGCAGCAACTAAATCGGGCAGTGTTCGACAGCTGGACCGCAAACACTGTCACCGTCCATATCGCTACTGCGCCCGATACCAAGACCGGAGGTTTCCAAAAGCTCCGTAAGTCATCTCGAACCTTGAGCTCCACCTTGAGCGACTTGTGCGACAGCTTCTACCCCCAGACACCGAAGGTGGCGAACGAGATGCTCGCCAAGAGAGAAATGAGTAGCCAAGGTGCCAAAGCACGGAGACTGCTCATTGAGGCAATGATCGCGCACGAGGATCTCGAATACTTCGGATTATCCGGTCATGGACCCGAGCGTGCCATGTACGACGCGATGTTCAAATCCACGGAAATGCACAAGAAGACACGCGCAGGCTGGAAGCTCACCCCACCGGCAGACCCTGACTGGCTTGCAGCATGGACAACCGTTCGCCAAAAACTCGAGCAAACATCCGAAAAACGCTTAACCATCAACGAAGTCCTCGCCCCTCTCACCGAGCCGCCATTCGGATTGAAGGACGGAATTCTGCCCGTGTTCGCGGCCACCATTCTCCGTCACGCCACAGATGACGTCGGTATGTATGAGCACGGCTCGCTGGTTTTGACGCTAGACGATGCTGTTGCTGAACGCTTAGCCAGGAACCCCGGTAACTTCGAAGTCGCCTACTTGGGTGCAACCTCCGGGGCCCGCAAGTCCGTCATCGACGCGCTAGCCACGAAGTTATCGATCACGAAAGCTTCAGGAGAACCAACGTTTATAGACGTTGTCCGAGCTGTCTACTCCTGGATGCGCGACTTGCCACCCTTCACTCAGCAGACGACACACGGGCTGAGCAACCCGGCATTGAAGGTAAGGACGGCCTTTCGCGAGGCCGTTGAGCCCGACGCGTTGTTCTTCCGGGACCTACCGAAAGCACTAGGAACCTCTCCCTTCGCAGCGGGAGACCGTGCCGCCAAAGCCCGTGCCGACACATTCGCTGGTGAATTGATGCAGGTAATGGAGGAACTCCAAGGCCGTTACCAGGATCTTCTTGATGATGTTGCTCTCGATATGGGCCAGAAAACTGGAACACCGGCCAAGGATCTTGCTGAGCTGCGTGCGAAATTGTCTGGCCAGGGAGTCAACCTTTTGGACCGGATTTTGGATAAGCGACTCAAGGCGTTCGTAGGGGCTCTCACGCGGGAACATCTCAGTGACGATGACTGGATTCAAAATGTAGCGATGGTGGTCGCCGAAGGTGTGCCACCACGGTCATGGACGGATGAAGCACGGGCGCGCTTCAGTCAAAATCTCACCGAGCTCGGAGGGAAGCTGCGCCGCGTCCAGGCATTGTTTTACGAGAACATCAGTTGGGATGGCGAAGGATTTGAGACGAGGCGAGTAACCATCACCGGCCCCGATGGTGATGAACAAAGCGACGTTGTTGCCTTGAGGCAGTCAGAGGTTGCAGAGATGCGAGACTTACTCGAGCCAGCGGTCCAAGAAATCGCCGCCAAATACGGCTCACGCGAAGACGCCCTGCGTACACTAATGGCGTGGATCGCCGTTGATCAGGTAAGCGAAATGCCGTTGCCTGAGATCACCGAGGAAACGGCGGGGGAGAGTGCGTAGATGAGTGATGACAGGCGTCACATTTGTGGAATCAGTGGAGGCAAAGATTCAAGCGCCCTCGCCGTCCACATGCGTGATCGAGTGCCAGAAATGGAGTACTTCTTCTGCGACACCGGTGCAGAACTTCCCGAGACATATGAGTACCTCGACAAGCTGGAGGCATCTCTCGGCAAACCCATAGAAAGACTGAACGCAAAAAAAGGCTTCGACCACTGGTTCGAGGTGTATCGAGGAGCCCTCCCGTCGCCCTCGATGCGATGGTGCACCAAGAAAATGAAAATTGAGCCCATCGAGGAGTGGATCGGTGATGATCCCGCGGTCTCCTACGTGGCGATCCGCGCGGATGAGTCCGGTCGCAAAGGATACGTCAGCACGAAACCCAACATCTCCGCACAGTTTCCCTTTGTTGAAGAAGGAATCGACAAGGAAGGCGTCATGCGCATCCTTGAAGACGCCGGGATAGGCCTACCGTCCTACTACGAGTGGCGAACACGATCCGGATGCTACTTCTGCTTCTACCAAAGAAAAGCCGAGTGGGTGGGGTTGGCTGAGCGGCATCCAGATCTCTGGGATCGAGCTGTCGCGATCGAGAACAAAGTCCGCCTAGACGCCGGAGCAAGCGGCGACTCCTCCTACGGAGACTTCGCGATGAAGGAACGTCAATACACGTGGTCGGGTAGCGAATCGCTCCCGCAGCTTCTAGACCGTAAAGAGGAAATACTCGAACGTCACGCGCAGGCGGAACAACGTACCCGCGCCGCGAGGAAGAACCTCCCTATTTGGGAGGTAATGTCGAACGCACTCGACGACGAAGATGACAGCGACCAGTGCAGCGTTTGCGCCCTGTAGCGAAATGCCCAGTTACTCGCTTTTGCTGAATAGAGCTGATGAGTACGTTCTTCAAGGCATCGTCGGCCAAGGCATCGTACGGCTTCTTCAAAACCTCGACCCCGATTTGTCAAAGCCGAGTAGCTTGCGCCACCTCGTGCTTGACATGCCAAGCGCTGACATTATCAGTGACAGCCAGCACCGCGGGCTCCTCATCGACCTCCTCAAGCCACAAGAAGCGCAGCATTTTTGCGAACGACTGAATCTGACTACTGATGACCCGTACGGCGCTTTGAAATCCATGAGATGGAAAAAAGGCAGCCGTCAGGAAGAAATCTTCTACGCACTGCTAGAAGAAGATGCACCGACACTCGAAGTAGTGGAGGCGAGCCCTGCGCTTATTTCAGTGGGGCCGTCGTATCCGCTTTTCGAACATCAACGAGTAGCAGTGGATGAGTGCTGGAAGATCCTCAATGGCCCTGATGAGCGGCGGGTAATGCTGCACATGCCAACCGGTTCAGGCAAGACACGAACAGCCATGCACGCGATCTGTCGCTTCCTGGTCGCAAATGAGGAAGGACTCATCCTCTGGCTTGCGAACTCAGAGGAACTCTGCGAACAGGCGGCAGAAGAGTTCCAGAAAGCGTGGTCATCGCTTGGGAACCGTGACGTGACGTTGGGCCGGTTTTGGGGCGATCGAAATGAGGATGCGCTTGTCGAAAAGGGTGTGATCGTCGCGGGACTCGGAAAACTATATGAATTCGCGACAAGAAAGACAGACACCTTCTTGGAACGCACGCAGCGAATCGGACTCGTCGTCTTTGATGAAGCCCATCAGGCAATCGCGCCGACCTACAGGGAAATACTGGATGTCATCTTGAATCGGAACCCTCAGACAGGTCTTCTCGGACTTTCTGCCACCCCCGGGAGATCGTATGACGACATTGAGAAAGACGAAGAACTCGCTGACTTCTTCTACCGCAAGAAAGTGACACTTGGGATTGCTGGATACGACTCGCCGATCGAATTTTTGATCAGTGAGGGTTACCTTGCGCAACCAACGTTTGATCAGTTGCTTGTTGAGGGCGGCTATCGAGTCTCTGAGCGTGATATGAAACAAATAAGTGAAGGCTTCGAGATCCCTGGTTCAATACTGAAGGAACTTGCCGAAGACGATCAACGGAACCTCAAAATTATCGTGCGTCTAGAGCAATTAATGCGTCGCAACAAGCGAATTATTGTTTTCGCGGCCAGCGTTCGACATGCTGACGAGCTAGCCGCAGTCTTACGCGCGCGTGGACACTGGGCTCGCGCAGTGACAGGTCAAACGGGAAGCGAGCAGCGAAGTAGAGCTCTAGACGATTACAAAGCTGATGCGCCCGAACCACGAGTTCTCGTGAACTTCGGCGTACTAACGACGGGCTTTGATGCCCCGAAGACGTCTGCCGCGGTCATTGCCAGGCCAACTCAATCGCTGGTGCTCTACAGTCAGATGATTGGTCGAGCGTTACGGGGTGAAACTGTCGGGGGCAACGTTGAAGCAGAGATCGTGACAGTCGTGGATGATTTTTTGCCAGGCTTCCGGGACCCTCAGGAAATGTTCGAAAATTGGGAGGATGTGTGGTGATGGCAGAGCAAATCGGATTCGACTTGGTTCCTACGGCGCTTGCGGTAGAAGCAATGCGGGACAACGGATACAAGAACGCGGCGTACGCCGCAGCGGAGCTGATAGATAACTCCTTGCAAGCCGGCGCCACCGCCGTAGAGCTGCTCGTTCGAGAAGAAGTGCAGACCCAAGGAAGGAAGAAGACCACACTGAGTGAGGTCGCAGTCCTTGATAACGGATGCGGCATGAACGAGTTGGTGCTTCGTCAAGCCCTCCAATTTGGTAACGGCAGCCGGCTGGACGATCGCTCAGGGATGGGCAGATTCGGAATGGGCTTGCCCTCATCGTCCATCAGCCAGTGCCGCCGATTCGATGTCTGGAGCTGGCAAGACGGCCCCGAAAATGCCATCTATACCCACGTGGATCTTGATGACGTCAAGGCTGGGGGCATCACTGAAGTACCAGAACCTACGCCCAAACAGATCCCTGAGATGTGGTTGGAGTCAGGCGAGACCTGGGGGAAGAGCGGAACGCTCGTCGTCTGGAGCAAGTTGGATCGCGTGACGTGGAAAACCGCCAAAACACTGATGCGGAATTCAGAGTTTCTCGTCGCTCGCATGTATCGAGAATTTCTCAATAAAGGCATAGCGACTATTCGCATGGCGGCATTCGAGGACCGCGAGACTCGGCCGAAGGAGAACTGGCTTGCTATGGCGAATGATCCCGGCTACTTGATGGTGCCAAGTTCAACCCCCGAGCCGTTCGACACAATAGCTATGTTCAATGTTGACGGTGAGGAATACGAACAAACCGTTGCATTCCCGGACGAGATGCATACAGTGAAGGTGCGATTTAGTCTCGCGAAACAAGAAGCGCGACCTGATCGGAATGCTGGATCGAAGCCACATGGCAAGCATGCGAGAGACAACCTAGGGGTCTCGCTTATGCGCGCGGGGCGTGAATTAGATCTCGACAAGACGCTTGCAATTGAGTATGACCCTGTGGAGCGGTGGTGGGGAGTCCAGCTTGATTTCCCTCCATCTCTAGATGAGGTCTTCGGGGTAACCAACAACAAGCAGGACGCCCGCAACTTCACAGATCTCGCATCAAAATGGAAGCGAAAGAGGGAATACGCTTCTGAGTGGAAAGAATTTGAAGAAGAAGTTAAAGAGTCCGGTGACCACCGCGAAGTACTCCTCGATTTACTCAAGCAAATTGATAAGCGCCTTTCCGGTATACGGGCGACCCTCAAATTACAGACGGTGGGTCAAGATGCGGCTAGGAAAAGGCATCAGCGAGGCAGTGCGGAAGCCGCAGCGACGGCGGCAACAACTACGAAGGACAGAAGAC
>WLWF01003574.1_pt1 | contig 10044 bp, 20 predicted proteins | sample 6718331 | NCBI WGS metagenome assembly WLWF01 (sample SAMN12718692, study PRJNA515312) | sponge metagenome | isolation source: marine sponge | host: Mycale hentscheli | place: New Zealand: South Island, Marlborough, Capsize Point | collected 2003-05-01
GCATATCATCAGGATTCTTTCTTATCTGCACAACAGCCATAGTTGCTTTAGGGTCACCACCTTGTGCCTGTGCTAACAATGTATCAAACAGTATGTTATCTGCTTTTTCTTTTACAATTCTATCGTTAACTCTAACAAGGTTATCTAATCCATCTAAGTTTTCTTGTAGAGTTTGTCTATCAATAATACCAGCTTGTAACAACTGTAATCCTGTTACAATTTTCTGTGGTTCATCATATCCAGCCATAGCTCCATACACTCTTCGTGTTTTGTAAGATGTTATATCTTTACCTGGGTCGTATGTTTCTGAATAGAAAGTATTGTCCATATAACCAGATAGTGACTTAGCATTACCACCATACATGTTTGCATCCCACTCTAATCGTTTTGTGTCAATCATTTCTATAGCATCAGACATAACTGTGTGATACTCTCTAATCATTAATGACATAGATGCACCGAGTTCTTCAAGTCCTCTACCAGTAGCAAAAGCTAGTGGTGACTGTGAATCATCAGTTGTAGGATAAGAACCACCAACACGAAGTTGTCGTTCTATTCTATCTATCTGTTGGAAAATTTGATAAGGAACATTAGAAGCAGGTTTACTTACTTGTGTACCTGGAGCTAAATAGTTAACAGCAAATCTACCTTTACGATATTGTCCTGATTCTATTTCTCCAGAGATGTTGGTTTCTGTAAAGACTGCATCTTCCATTGCTATTATTGACATCACATTAATCTTTGCCATAGAAGCCATAAGTCCTATGATTTGGTCATACTGTCCTTGCAATCTGTCAAAGCTAAATTTCTTAGCTATAACAAATGCAGGTCCACTATCAAGTGGGTTTGGTATGAAGTCAAGAATAGTTGCAGAAGTCATGTGGAAAATATAAGTTCCTTCTAGGTTGTAATACTCTGCAATTAAGTCACCTTCGTTGTTACTGTTTGCCCAAGAACCATTGTAAGAATCTGTATACGCAGAAGCATACGCACTACCTACACCTTTAAAGTCTGTGTTGTACGCATCTTTAGACATAATCTTATCTGCGAATCTTGGATATGTTCTAGCTAATGCTTCTTTAGGAACTCGCCTAACAATAGCCATATCTTTAGGTTGTTGGTCTGCACCAAAATATCCAGGGTAACAGTTGTAAGGGTCACGAAGTTCTGCACAAGGATAAGGTGTACCATTAGCATCTTTCTTTTCTCTAATAACCCATACAGAAAAACCATAGCCAGGTAGCCATCTACCGACTTGTGGCATTTGTAAATCTAGTTTTTGTACCTCATCATACGCATTAACAATCCTGCCAATCTTTTCGGCTTTTTGTCTTGCTCTGTCGCTATCCTTACCATTAGGTACATCTACTTTTAAGTTAGGAATACGACCAATCTTTTGTGATAAATGCTCTAGTCCTGACATCATAAGGTTTGGTACAGGTACTTGCCAATCTTGGAAACCTTTTAGGTTATCACCAAGTAATGCTTGAATACCATCTGGTCCACCATTCATAATTGCACGAATACGACCTCTAGTACTGTAAGAAGCCTGGTTATCAAAATGCAAATTAGTAATTGCGTGTGTCAGTTGTTCAGGTGTCATTCTATCCCCAAGGGCTTTCGTTCATATCTGTTATATCCCATTCTCCAAAACTAGGTTCATAATCTAATCCTACTTCAGCTAATCGTTCTTTACCAAGCCTTCTTACAACTTTCATAGGAAACCAACTAGCCATAACGACATCTGATTTATAACTTCTTGCCTTACTAGCCTTACTAGCAGCACTTGAAAAATAAATTAGTTGCCTACGATATATATTACTCTTAGTTTCGCTTTCTGTATCGCCATAAGGTAGATTTATTAATTTTTGTTCAAATAACTGTTGCATACTTCCAACACCATAAATTGGGTCAAACTTATTTTTTTGTGTCTGATGTCCTTCTAAATGTATACCCATCCTGCCACAGTAATCTTTTAGCTCTGTATCTTGTCTGATTGCTTTTTGAAAACCATTTTCTTCAATAACCCAATGTGCAAGACCATACTTATCGTGCCATTTTTTTATAGACTTACGAGCTTGTATAACACCACCACCTTGTTCATTCTCTATATCTACAAGGTACATCATTCCTGTTTCTGGATTTGCAGCCCATAAGAAACAAGCCTGGAATCCTGTAGATGCTGGGTCAAGTCCTGCTATCAAATGTGTTCCAGCAGGTACCTGCCCAATAACTCGGTTAACATCTCTACACTGGTCTATATCATCAGAGTTAAACATAGTAATACCTTCAACAAATGCTTTATTAAGATACACCATCTCAAAGATAGCTCTACCTCCAGTTGTATCAGCATTTGCTTTCTGACCCATTAACCATTTGTAAGTTCGTTTACTTGCCCATAACATACAGTCTTGATGTATTTCTAATTCTGTTTCTGGTAGTACACACTCTAAACTATGTGCTTCTTCTACTCGTGTTTCAAACTGTGGGTTCTCTAAAAGAAAGTTATATAAATCTTCAGGGTGTTGTCTTGAACCAATAACAACTACAGCAGTATGTTCCTCTTTCCTGGAAGATAATGTTGTAGTCCACCATTGCCTAGTCTGCTCTCTAGCACTTGGTTGTATTGTGGTGCCATGGTCCTCAATGTCATCTGCAATAATCAAGTCACAGTCACGAGAGAGAATCTTACCACCTTTACCTACAGCTACCATAGTCGGACTCTTAATACCTGTAATTGTTCTTGTGCCTACAGTAAACTGTCCAGAACTCCAAGACTTACCACTTCGTACTTTAGGTTGGAACTTTACACCTGGTCCACATATCTCTTCTATTAAAGTTTCATTATTCTCTAACTGGTCAAGTACAGAACCTACAGCGTTCTTAGCTATGTCCTCATTACCACCAACCCACATAATTCTGATGTTAGGGTTTTTACATATCTGCCATACAGCAAAGTGTGTCAGTAAGTCAGTCTTGCCATGTCGTGGTGGACTAAGTATCATTTGTTGTCCACCTGTATCTATAGCATGAACAATGTCGTTAATCCAACCTTCGTGAAACTCTGCTGTTTCGTATAGGTCACCTGTTTCTGTTTTAAAATACCTATCTCTAAAATCTTTAAAATCTTCTAAAGACTTGATTGTTTCTGATGATACTTCCCAATCTTCTCGTGCTTCTACAAGTTGTTTATCTTGCTGATAGGCTGTATACATTTTTGTCACAACACTTCTTGCAATCTCCATCTTGTCAGCAACTTGTTGATGAGTAAACTTTTTATCCTCTAATGCAACAGCATACTCTTTGACAAACTCTTCATAGTGTTGTCCTCTAGCTGCTGCTGTTTCTTTTGGTCTAACAGGTGGTTTATTCTTTTTATTTTTTAAATAGAAAAATCTATTCTTACATTTCTGTGAACAATAGGGTGAAGCATTTCTACTTTGCTTTCTACACTGCTCCCCAATAACATCATTGAGTTTACATACTGGTCTAGGCATTATTTATTTTTTATTTTTAGGAAGTTTTTTTATCTTTCCATTTTCTGTTCTAGCAAACCTATGTGTCTTTGTTTCTCTACTAGGGATAAGAGTACCACTGTATCTTTTGCCACCCCACATCCAACTTACTTTAGCCATTCTCTCTCCTTTACCAAGCTCTACACGACCAATATCGTGCAGATGTTTTGTCCTTAGCTGTGCTGCATTTGTGTCTTGCACGAAACGAAGCACGAGCTTTAGGATTGTTTTTCCTAATCTTCATATTAGGGTCGCCAAACATAATTTTCTTGACTTTCCCATTTTTCATTACAAAGACTTTAGACTTCTTACGACCATAGCCAGGCTCACCCTTACGAATAGGGCTAGGTGAATTTAACTTCACTTTCATTCCTCGCCATTCAGCCATTACTTCCTCTTTTTAACTTTATTTTTTTTCATCCCTTTTTTAGGGCTGTAACCTTTTTTTGGCATTGTATCTCCTATACTATATGTTGTATGAGTGATTACATCAAAGGAAATAAATATCCTAATAGCAAACCCTCTACTTCCTATAGTAGTGGAAGAGTCTGCGTTGACAAAAGATGTCAGACAGTTATTTCTAAATATAATAAATTCAAATACTGTAATAAACATAAACCTAGAACATATCCAAGAATAAAAGGCAGACAAGCCCCTACTGACTTACAAGAACCAGTGGAGTAAAAAATTTTTTTTATTCAAAGAAACTAGATAAATCGTTCTCACTACAGTTAGCACATAAACCATTCTCTAACTTATCTTCCCAAAAAGGATTAAGGCACTGGTCACAGTCTTGTACTTTAATATCTTCTGACATATCAGTACTATAGCACACCCTAGACTAGCTAGGGCAACAAGGGAGGAATACATTGAATAATGTATACTTTCAGTATATCATCTAATTCTTGCATAAGTAAACATAAGTAGTATAGTTAAATTATAAACAAGGCAATCAAAAGTTGTTACAGGTGAAGTTGGCATCAGGAGTCAGAAAGCTGGGAATCGGTCATACGATACACTAGGAAGGCAAACCCAGTACCCGAGGACAACACAGAGATTACTTTCAGGCTTACCCACTACATTAGCCTGCTACGACCAAATCCCCCTACACCCACTACACTAACATTATGAAATGCACAGAGTGTAAAGAACCACTCAAACAAGCAACTAGTAATTCTTATTACTGTATATCTTCCTTATCTCAATGTTCACAATCAACCAAGATTGTGTATATTACAGAATAGTAATTACACACTTTTTTTATACAGTTTGTTCCACATACATATAGGGTTCCTACTAGACATATACACAAGCCTTATATTGATATATGCATTATGTTTACTGCTGTTTTCTACTGGCTGATTTCATTCTTTATTGTTTTGCTTTACTCTGTAGAATAATTCTTTCTTACTGTATAGAAATAATATGTTCTGGTGGAAAGAGGGAGTACGACATTTAGAATCACCCCCTATACCTTTTGAACTCTCTCACCAAATCTAAACCATTACTCTAGATAAAATATTACTTAAATACTTGACAACATATATAGTCATGTGAGATACTGGTATCAGTAAAAAAATAAAGGGAGAATAAGACAATGGAAGAATGTAACCTAGGTTATACAAAATTAGGAGATTGTATACAATGTTTATATGGTACGACAGAAAATTACCAAATACAAAAGGGAGATGATGAATAATGTACGAAAAAAATAATTTAAGAGAGTTACACGATTGGGCTTTAAATGGTCATAGTTGTTGGGTGGATTTCTTAGGGGTAGCACACTACGATTATGAAAATGAGCCGATAAATTTTGAATCTTATGGTTTTATTGAAATGGAACTATTCGGTAAGTGTTTAGGTATCTTCTCCAATAATGGTTATGATGAAGTAACTAGATTAATTGATGAAGTCTTAGAAGAAATAAAAGAAGAAGAAACAGAAACAGTATAACTTCCCTTTGTTATACAGTACGCAGAAAGCCCCCTTATGCCCTAGGGGGTTTTTCTGTACCTATAAGAACAGTAATATACTCATGGCACTGTCTACCCCTAACACCATAACACCCTCTTAAAACGCATTTAAACGCACACAATATATAGTGGTATGTATAGAGGTATTTACATAGCAGAAACGAAACACAATGCAAGTTAATTAAATATATTTATGTAGTTAGTCGTTTACATAATAAATAGATTGTGATAGCCTTGTAATAATTAACAAAGGAGAACAAATGAAAACTAAATTAAATACGACAGGCACCATGTCAACAAAGATAGAAGATGGAGCCATAAAACTATACTCATACAATACAGTTATGGGGTATGTTAAAGATGGTAAAGCAGTATTAGTTAATGGGGGTTACTCAATGACAACTGCAAAACACCTCTCTAAATATCGTGATATGTATTCAATAGAAAGAGGACAAACTTACGAATACAAAGCGTTTATTAAGAGAGCTGATTTGGATAATGTTAAAGTTCTAGGAGGATGGAACGAGTAATATGGCTAAAACATATTGGATTAAGTTCAACAACAAGGACTTTAAACAAGACAAGGAATTAGTTTACAAGATGTTAACTGATTTACGATTAGAAGAAATAAACAAGGAGATTAAATAATGTGTAGAGATACAGGATACTATGAGCCACGACAAGATGTAACCACTAAAGTAGTGGAAGAAATGTTTGAGAAACAAAACAAAAGCCTGATGGCTTACTACTTAAAAATGGCTTATCAAGATGACCAACATACATACATGAACGATTTGCAATGGGTGCTGCAAAACAAGTTTGATGATGTTGATTTAAGTGCAGTAAAAAATCATGTAGAAGAACTTCTACTAATTGATGACTCTGACAGAGGACTATTTGAGGAGGAAGAATAATGGCTCATACAGTAATGACTATGATTGAAAATATACATTCACAAATTCAAGAAGTGCTTAACGATAATGTAAACAAACTTGATGTACAGAATGCACTATATCAATTAGAAGAAGTAAGAGATACTCTTAATGAAATGGGAGCAGAATAATGCAGGTATTGTATAACGATTGGGACATGATATATAAATTATGGTGTCCACATTGTGACCAATGTTTAGAGTTAGGTCATATGAATTGGTCAGCAATATTATGTGAATTCTGTAACAAACAAATAGATAACAAGGAGGAATAATGGCTAACTTATTTAAAGGAGATATAAATTCTTATGAACTATTAGATTTCTTATCTGATAGATTACAAGATGAGTTAAACAGAATAAATACAGAGAAGTCAAGAAATATTAGTTCATGGACTGATACACGATACACAAGATATGATGAGCAAAGATATACTATTAAACAACATCACAAGTATCTACAGTCTTTATACAAAGAGCTAGAGAAAGCAGAGATGTTAGAAGATGTAGCACGAGAGGGAACATGGTAATTAAATGATGACTTATGATTCAATAGGTGGTAACATGACAATAGATAACGAAAGAAGTCAAATGAGTTACAAAGTTATTAGTATCTCAATTTATGGTGGTCAAATGGAGTATGAATTTGACACACTTGAACAGGCACAAAGTAAAGTTAGAGAACTTAAAGACCCTAACACAATGTCAGCGTTCATAGTGAAACCCATAGTTGAAACAATAAGTTAAGTAAACAAAAACAAGAGGAGAGAAAATGACTACATGGTATAGCCAATTCATTGGCTTATTTATAATCGCAGTTGGAAGTTCTTTATTACTGTACATATTTTTAAGTACAATAGTAGATTTATTGTCAGAGATAAGGAATATAATACGAGTTAACAAATATGAGAGAGGAGAAAACAATGCAAGATATTAAAGAAGTTGAACAGATATTTGATGAGTTGAACACAAAAAATCTACAGAACAGATTAGTAGATATTAAAGGACTACTGTATTCAGCACAATCAGAAGTTGATATGCTTACTAAACAACGAAAAGTATTAGTAGCATTAGGTTTTAGTAGTGGTCTATCAATCATAAAGATTGCAGAGCTATTAGGAATAACAAGACAGAGAGTATATCGCATACTTGATACAACAAACGAGGAGGAATAATGGCGACATACGATATTTATAAGACTGTGACTCATTTTATTACAGTAGAAGCTGATGGAGAAGATGAAGCATACAAAAAAGGTTTTGATAAATTTCAAAACGAAGATGGTATCTACGACAGTACAGAATACATTGCAACTCATATTGCAGAGGAGGAATAATGGATAAAGAAACATATAAAAAACTAACTAAGGACTTTCCTAAAAGTGTTGTAAAGAAAGCACCACAAGGTAAGTTTGGCGACTATGTACCACACCATATTTACACACAAAGATTAGTAGATGTTATTGGTGGAGGTTATGACTTTACTTTTGAAGAAACAAGAGATAAAGATGGAGCAATAATAGGTGCTAAGTGCAGACTGTATATCAAATCATCAGAGCAAACAATAGAAGAAGTTGGAGATGTTGATATGAACGCAGTCAAAAGAAACATAACTGAATCAGAGATACTAAAACTTGCAGTATCAGATGGTATAAAAAGATGTTGCATGAGATTAGGAATTGGTTTAGAACTGTGGACAGGTGGCGTTACAGAAGAAGAACACTACGCAGTACAACAACCAATACAAAAGACAGGCACTATTAAAGATGTTGTCATTGAGAAAGAAGAACAAGAAGCATTGAACAAAGCTAAGCAAGACTTTGCAAAAGATGTAGGTGCAGCAGAAGATTCTGTATCAGACCAACTCAATGATATTTTAGAGGGAATGTGTCCTGATAAACAGATTAGAAGTGAGTTAAAGAAAAAATCTTATGACAAATGTATTGAGCAAGGCATGAGTAAAGAGGTAGATGATTGGTCGGATTCAGAAATGAAAACATTTCTTACTTTCTTTGGCGACTCAATGAATGACAATGCAGACTTATTGAGTGCAGTTACAACAGACATAAGCGACAGTAAAATGCAATGTCCAGACTGCAAAAAGTTTGATACTGTTGTTGATAACAGAGAGAAGAAGAATAGTGACCCTAAGTTTGGCAAGATACCAGACTTTGCTTGTGACAACTATGGTGCAGACAAAGATGGTTGTGGTAAAGGTTGGTGGATAGGTGGAGATGAGTTCCCATTTGAGAAATGGCTTTAGAGGAGATAGGTAACAACGAGGGATTGAAAAGATTAGTAGAAAGAATCAAGAAAAGATTTCCAGACTACAACTTTGATATCCCTGTTGGTTATGACACTACTCATAAAGCACCTTACCTATGCAAAGATAACACACAAACTTACTTTGACAATGAAGGTAATGTTTTCTGTGCAACAAGATACAAGTTAACAGATGAGAAGAATCCCCATGCTTGGACCTGGGCTACCTGTAACGCTTTGATTAGTACATTAGATGAGCAGAAAGTATACGAAGAACAACAAGATGACATCTTCTAAAGAGATAGATGAGAAAGCTAGACAGGTTGCACTAAACTTGCAATCACTTATGGCGATAGTAGAGTTTGACTATAACAGGCACGAGAAGTGCATGGTATGTGGTGAGAAATACACACATCACATAGATGAATTGCCTTGTGAATCTGATACAGTTAAAAAACAAATAGTAAAAAGGAGATAATATGACAGACCTATCAAAGGTAAATATGCTAGAACTACTAGCAGAGTTGGAGAAGAGAGGTAGCTTTAAAACAATTATATTTAATAAAGCAGATGGTAAGCAAGAGATTGCTGCAATCCTACCCTTACATCCTATGACTATTACTAACAATGAAGTAAAGCAGGAAGAAGAATAATGTATAGACCTTTGCCTGACTACCTTACTATACAACCAAGCAAGATAGAGGGTTTAGGTTTATTCACATTAAAAGATATACCTGCTTATGAAAGACTAGGTATGACACACGCACATTGGTTTGGAGAGCCAAACAATTTATTGAGAACACCACTAGGTGGTTTCATTAACCATAGCGAAACACCTAACTGTAAAATTACAGGTAAAATGACACGCTATTTATTTACAGAAGAAGATATAGAAGCAGGTACAGAGCTTACAGTTAAGTACACAATGTATAACTTAGAGGAAAAATAATGGGTGGTTGGGTTTTATGCAATAGATGTGATGCCTATGCTCATACACATGATGGTGGTGGGCTAGTAAAAGAATCATTTTATTGTGAGCCATGTTACCCAGAAGTAATGGAGGAATAATGGATAAGTATGACAATACTTTTGAAGAAAGAAATAAGAAAAATAAATACGATATGGCTGATGAAGCTATGCAAAAGTATTTTAAAAAAGAAGGGCTAGTTGAAAAGAAAGACTGGTTAAAGTTAGGTACAGAACCTAAAGATACACCAGACATGAAGATGATGTGGTTAGCTTTACAAATACTGCTAATGCCTGACTATATCTTTGTGATGAAAAACAAACTTTATGTTGCAGAAGTAAAAGGCACACTTAAATTTAAAGAGAGTGACTTTAACAAACTAACAGAGATGTATAACA
>WLWF01003575.1_pt1 | contig 10043 bp, 9 predicted proteins | sample 6718331 | NCBI WGS metagenome assembly WLWF01 (sample SAMN12718692, study PRJNA515312) | sponge metagenome | isolation source: marine sponge | host: Mycale hentscheli | place: New Zealand: South Island, Marlborough, Capsize Point | collected 2003-05-01
CTCGATGGGAGATGGCTAAATATATTTATAATGAAATTATGTCTCAAAAGAGATTTCGTGCTATTGATGTGATGTTGAATAATATTCATTTTACAAAATGTTATCATTACCCTGCTTGTTTTATTGAAAGACCCTTAGTAAGTACAATTAGAGATGATAAAGTAAAGCATTCAACTAAATATTATACATGGCAACGAAAAAAAGATATCTTTAAAATAGTGATTCCAAGTTATCAAAGATATGATAAGTTATGTAAATTTACATTAGATTATCTCGATAGGCACGGCATTAAAAAAGATATCATTTATATATTTGTTAGAAACGATGATGTAGATATAGATAAATATAAATCACTAGAAGAACAAGGGTATCATATAGTATCTACAGATGTAAAAGGAATCGGTGCAACTCATAATTATATTACTGATTACTTTAAGAAGGGTGAATTTATTATTGAAATTGATGATGACTTAAAGAAAGTAGTTGATGAGAAACGAAATGAAATATTATCTTTTACAGATACATTTGAAACAATTATCCATAAAATGAAAGAAGAAAATATTAATTATAGTGGATTATATTCAGTATGTAATCCTTTATTTATGTCACAATGTGCTGAGTATACTACTGATTTGAGATACATGCTGGGTATTCTACGGATCCGTAGAATAAATAAAGATATCATTTTATCTACTAACTATGCTGAAGATTTTGAAAATTGTATTATACATTATATTAGAGATGGTAAAATATTAAAATGTAATTGGTTAGCAGGATATACTAATAATTATAGTGAAGGAGGTTGTGATGGTGATGGTCGCACTACAGATACAGAGAAAGTAGATAAAGTAGTTCTTGCAGATAGATATCCTGAATATTGTAAATTATTCAAACGGAAAAATGGAAAATGGGATTTGCGACTAAAACATTATATTAATTAATCTTCAATCCTGTTAACAGCTGATTCATATATTTCAGGATCCATTTCTATCCCAATAAAATTACGGTTCATTTCTTTACAGGCGACCCCTGTTGAACCTGAACCCATAGTAGGATCAAGAACAACATCACCTTCTTTACTGAAATATTTTAATATCCAAGACATAAGAGCAACTGGTTTTTCGGTTGAGTGTTTCCCACGAGTAGATTTAATCTCTAACATAGTTGTAGGCAGGGGAGGGTCGTATTGTGATGAATGAGCGTCTTTACCTTTACCTGTTTGCGGTAATTCACTATATATTCCTTTATATGTTTCTTTAACAACAGATACAGGGAGGGGTGGGTCGTATTTTGCTTCATGGTCTTTTTTATCTTTTGATATTTTAATTCTCCCTTCTTTACCCCCACCATAAGCATTTTTATTTACATCATATTTACACATTTCTTCTTTAACAACAGAGTTATCTTTGTCTATAAACTTATGTTTATGAGAACTTAAATCATAAAGAGGTAATTTCTCATAAAACACATAAACCATTTCATGCTTCCTCATAGGCATTTTTTTAGCAGATAGAAATCCAGCAGGAGCGGACTTCACCCATACTAAATCATATCTGAAAGGACACTTCTTGGGTGCTGACTGGATAAGTGAAACCCCGAATTTAGTTGTAGTTGTCATAAAGATAGGAGTGTTCGTTTTTTTTATTCTCATAACTTGTATCCAGAATTGTTCTAAATCAATACAGCAATCCCATTTACACGAAGTTTGTCCGTATGGTAGATCACAAAAGATTAAATCAATACTATTATCATCAAGTCCTTTCATTTCTTCTAAACAATCACCATTCAATAAAATACTCATTTATATATAATCAAGATAATAATTTAATTAATATAATTATTAAATAAAACCTGAACGGATGTACCGCGGATCTCACCCACCTTTTCAAGATATGATTTAATTTTATTTACACGAACCATTGCATCTTTATCTTGTATTTTTGTAAGTCCATCTTCGATATTAATTTTAGCTATCGCATTCACAGATAAGGATGTTCCTAGATATTTTTGACTAATATATGATAACCTCTTTGATAATTCTTGTTCTGAATATCCGAATACAGACTCACCTGCTCCCATATTGTTCTCAATATAATCTAATAGCATTTCTTTTAGATGACCTGTGATTTTATCCTCTTTACGACCATAAACCTCTGCTGTCTTATAATTATTACGACTAAGGATTAGTGAGTTTTTATTTCTGACAAGGTAATTCTCTTTTGGTAATTGTCCTTTAATTTTATCATATCTGTATTTACTGATTAATTTAAGTGTTCCTACTTCTGCTCGAATAGGGAACACTTTTAAAATATGGAGAATCATTGCATCTTTGAGATTATCATTATCTAATAGTAATTCTATCAGTTTATCTATATCATCCATAGTCATACTTTTCTGCTCTTGTTTTTTCTCACTAATAATATTATTTTTCTCATTACTATTTTTAACTTGTGAATGAAACTGAATTTTTTTAACTAACTCATTTTTGTATGATTCTTTATCTGAACTATGTACCATTTGTAGGACAAGTGATAGATAATTCTTTTTTGTAGAGGTAGAATATGATTCAATCACTTTTTCAATCCCATCAATATCATATAACCAGTTAGGATCACTCATTTGTGATTGTAATTTTAAGACCATCTTTGTATTATTATTTAATGTATTATCTTTGAGAGGTTTTCCAGGGCTTCGTGCCTCGCGAGTATTGATTAATGTCTGCTTAATTTCTTCACTATTCATCATTATACTTATATATAGATAATATTATAATCAAATTTTTAAATGGTTATGCCTTATCCATCACTTCTTTTTGTAATTTCTCAAAGACTTCTCTTGCTAAATTTGTATTAAGTGTTCTTATTCTTTCTATTTTGAATATGACTGATGATCTTAAACTGACTGGTGCTGGTGAGCCATCGGGTTCAGTAATCTCTACAGAGACTGATGATAACCTTGTAGGTTTTGTAATAGTAAATGATATATCAGTTTCAGGTGAGATATAGAAATCACCTACCGGATTTTGCTTATTCACTATCGAGACTATCGGCATACGAGTGTTCCCTGTTCCATCTATAAATGAACTATCACCTACAATATCACTACGAATATTATAATACCCATTAAACATACTGATAGGATAATTCACTGCATTTATCTCTACTGATTCAGCTGCTTGATTAACAGGAGGTATCCATCGTATTAATTTTGTAGCGTGTCCTCCTCCACCATGTCCGTGTGCTTGGTCTGATACTGGGATAGTATAATTGACTAATAATTCACCATTATATTTTGCTACTCCGAACTGATTTTGAGACCATGATTTAGTATCAGCACATTCAATCTTAGCATTAGTTGTCACTACATTTAGTGATTTAGAATTATTTAAATTAATTGTTTCATTTCTTGTAATACTATCATTATTAAATTGCTCGTAAGAAAAACCTAATCGCCCCCACAAACCCTCTTTCCAAGATGTCTTTGTATACCCGAAATCTTCTATGAATATCCCTGTAGAACTATCATAAATGGTTAATGGTTCTAAATTAAAATTCATTCGAGATATTGTGCTGACATCTGTGCTACCTGCTAAATAGTATTCTTGTTTTGGATTGTAAGGATACTGAACGGGTGAATACATTTCTGTATTTTGTTCGGGATTAATTTTGTATACATCTGTTGCTCCTTGGGTTGTATCAGTTGTAGCAGTTGGTTGTATCTGTTGGAGATTACCTTTATTCAAAGGAGTGTGTAATCTCTTTAAAAAGAAATTAGTTCCATTAAATCCAATCTCTGGTTTATCAGCACCACAATATATCTTATTATTAAACATACTTGTTAAGACTTGATGTCCTGCAGTAAGTCTATCTGCTGAGAAAGTAGTATCACCATAATTAGGGAATATATTTCCTATGGGAGGCACGACTGGATAGGCATTCCCTGAACCAGCGAGGGCTGGTTGTGTTCCAGATGTCGAATTCCCATTAACAACTGTATTCCCATATCCATAAGTTCCTTTTCCAGATTGTAAATTAATCATACAAGTTCCCCACGCATTCCAATGACGATCAAATCCCATTTTTGTACCTGATACGATTTTAACAGACCCATCAGCATAAGTATGATACATAAAATCAGGTAATCCTACATTATTAACGACTTGTTTTGTATCTTGACTAAATGTCAGTAAATTAGGATAAATAATAATATGATTATTATCTAATGGAGAATGTTGTGTTCCTTCTTCGGATCTACCAAAGGCTCCGTATGTAAATTTACCTGAATCATATTTAGTATTACTACAAGGTTCCTCATAAAATTCATCCTTTTGTGATAAATCATAATGAAAATAAAAAGGTTGAGATGCTGATTCTGTAGTGAGTGTTCTATTGAAAGTCTCTGGATCTCCAGGAGCTGCCGCAGGTGGTTTACCTGACCCTCTGTAATCATAGAAACTCTGACCTAATTTCCAAAACTCATTTTTAGGACCACTTGTAATATCTGTTGGATCTTCAAATCTTTGAGTATCTACGAAAGCAATATCACAATTAGAATATGGTTGATCTGAAGCATTCACAAATGAATCTATATGAGCAAATCTCGAAGTTGTAGCAGATATATATGATTCACCAGTTACATGATCATAATAAGGATTATCAAGATGCATCTTTCTTACTGATTCATCTGAAAATAATTCAGGATAATTAGCCTGCGATTCTAAATACGCTTTGAATTTTAAGAGTTGTGGTGAAGGTTGTAATGGACTTATTTTAGCACCTGTGGGTGTCCCATCTGTCGTAGCAAAATATGGAAGATCAATAATAATACCTTCTGTTAATTTATTAGCAACTAACATAGTATTCGTGATAGGTATACCAAAGATATCATTTAATTGTGTTCCAGTTTCATATATTTCAGGTCTCTTACAAGCAATATACTGATAAGCACTATAATAAAAAGCAGATATTGAATCTGTTACATCATTGACTTCATATTTACCACCTACATCTACAATATGAACTCCTTCTACAGGTGCTGTTACATTACCAATCGTTGGTGCGACAATAGGGTCAGCATCACCATTAAATAATGCTCGTTTATAATGGGTGAATTTTTGTAATTCTTCTGACCCTGACTCGAATGTCTTGTATGTTTGTGATTCTACTTTTTTATTCAGAGCAAAATCTAGTTGAGGTTTCGCTGCTTCTACTAATTTATTATCATAATCTACTCTATCTTTGACTTCTGTTTTTTGTAATTGTTGAGTGAGACTATCAGCTATATTTTTCGCAGCAGAAAATCCGACATCTACTTCTAAATCTATCTTTTTACGTAAAATATGATAATCAAAATATTCAGGATCTCTAGCATAATAAGGAGCAAAATATCCTGTTGCTTTATAAGATGCTTCAACACGAGCATCTGTGAAATCTAACCCTGGCTGATTTGGGTGAACATTTAATTTCCTTTCTAAAATAGTATATCGTGAGTTATCATTTTTTAGTATGAAATGTGTAATATCACCTATCAAGGCATCCGCAGGATTAACAGGAGGTTTATAATTACGGAAACCTCTTGTATCATCAGGTACATATCCATAGTAATTTAATGGTTCCTTAGCATTTACTGGATTATCTATTATACCTCTCTCTACATAAGTTCTACCAAGAGTAACTTGATCTATGATATTCCATGTTTTATCTTGTAATGTTCCAGCAGTATGTAATTCTGCTGTTGTAAAGATAAATCTTCTTGGTAATTGTATATAATTAAGAGCATCCATAGTTTTATAATAATTAATGATTGTCTCTGCTTTGTTATCTTTTAATTCTATGGTTTGAGACAAGAGTGTATTTTCTGAATAAAGAGTATATGATTTTTTCTGAACGGCATCATAATATGAACCATCACCAGCCACCGCTCCACCTGGAACATTTATCGTAAATGATATTTGTTTTGTATCATTTAATCGTTTTCCCCTAAATTCTATAGGATTATCTTGTCCCGAACCGATATCATTAACATAAGATGAATATACTGATACCTTATCATTAGGTAAAAGTTGGATTGTATTATTTTGCTGATTCGTCCAAGATGATGAGTCAGTATCACTTTTTATAGCAGCAGACTGCCTATCACATTCTACTAAAATAGTATCTATATATTCTGACATTTATATATATATAATTTATTTTAAATTGAATTTAGATTTAAATGACCGAATATTCTCTTGTCTACTTGTTGAATTTCCCCATAATATCCAGCGACTTAATGCGCCAGCTGACTCTGGGTTAGACCAATTCTCATTTTTGCGGTGCCTATCAAGATATCTTTTTCTTTGTGCTTTATCCTTAGTAATCGTGTAATCTGGCGCTCCCGCTTGACCGAAATGAACTGATTTAGTTCTACCATTATCCCTAGTGAAGACCGCGACCATCTTTTTCCCTGCTTTATCAGACTTCTTTATTACTACACTTACCATTTAAATATAACATACATAATATATATGTATTAAAAATGGGTATTATTTATTTTATAAAATGTTTAGAGACAAATGAGATTTATATCGGTTCAACAAAAAGAACTTTAAAAGATAGAATTAACGGACATAGAAAACAAGTGAATCATCCTCGCCCGACCTGTTCTAAACAAATCATAGATAGAGGTAACTATATTTATGATGTCTTAGAAGAAGTAGAAGATAATGATAAATTATTAGAGAGGGAACAATATCATATTGATAATACTGATTGTATTAATATCATTAATCCTTTTGGTTTTAATAAAAAAGAATATGATAAAGAGTATAGTAAAAAATACAGAGAGGAAAATTATGAGAAAGAAAAGGTTCGCTGGAATAAATATAATCAAGCGAATCTTGAAAAATATAAAGAAGTTATTACTTGTGAATGTGGTAATACTTTTACATTAAGAAATAAGGCGAGACATATGAAAACTAAAAAACATTTATTAGGCATTCATAATAGAGAACAATCCATTCTCTAATATCCCCAATCTAGCATATTCTACATATGAACGAAGAGTGTATGTTCCTATCGCACTAATATCCGCCATCGCCTGAGCCTTGTAGTGAAGTTCGATGCCCCTCACTCCCACACGGCCGTTAGTCAATCGTGTAGATAAATACCATTGACGACCAGGAATACCATGAGTAGCATCACTCTGAACATGACTTCCCATAAAGTTAAATTCAGTATACCCACCCGAACCATCACGAGAATAAGCATCACGAGTAACATATAGGAGACCTTCGTTTTGAGTATAATGACTGAATATACGTGCTTTATTTTTGATAGAAGTTGGGAATTCAAAACGATCATTATAACGAATATTGAATTCTACCTCACCCGTAGATTGATTCGCAGCACCCGTTTTATCAGGACAAACACTATTATACGGACCAAGTATAGCAAAATCAGAGTGACCCCCTGGTTGTCCGGCATCTTTAGGTCGTTCAACACTTGTAATCACACGGGAGCATAGACGATTCGCCATACCAAGATTAGCAACAATACCTTCTGCGAGTTGAGTATGACTTACAGATTGTTTAGAAAGTCTGTAATCAGGGAAACTAAATTCTAGGCGAGGGTTTGCTTCAGCATACCGAGTCATTAAATCCGAATCAGTGTAAAATACATAATCAGCACAGAACTTTAATTCATTGCGGTCAATCGGATAATCAAGGTGAGCATTGTCATTTACAACAACACGCTGATTTCTTAGGGGAGACCAGTGAAGTTCAATAGATAATTGCTGATCTATCATATATAACGGAAGATTATGGGTCTTGAGGAAGGGGAAGAGATCACTTAAATCTACAGAATATACTGGAGATTCAGCCTTCGCATTTCCTTTCATTTCAGAGACCGGTAGTGGGTTAAGATTGACTCCTTCCATATTGTCTCCTACAGATGCTGCTGCGTTCGTGCCTAATCCATAATCACGACCATTAGAAAGACCATATTTTAATGCTTCTACTGGAGACTTCTGAGTATTTTGTTCGGCAGCGACGGCAATAGCATCTAATTTTCTGAATACAAATTCAGTAGCCATACAACGACCCGTAGTATATTGCTCACGTGCTAATTGAGTTTCATTGTTAATCTGTGCTGATTTAACCTGCTGAAGATGGTTCCAATCAGATATTTCATTAAGTACCTGATTACCTATCTTTAATACAGCACGCTCAATCACAGAACCAATACCGATAGTAGGAGGCATGATACATATTGTTGTCTGTGCGTCTGGAGGAACAAGTCCTACAAATAACTTACTATGGCTATGTAGCCAGCCTTTCTTTTGGAGGTCGAATCGGGCGAAACCAGTGGTGGTCGCAGTACTTTCTTGGTAGGTAGAGACTTCCAATAGGTCCGTCTCTACGTTCTGCTGTAGATTTGCTGGAATAGTTTGTAGGCGGAGGAGATCGGGGACTTCTGTTTGTGACATATTTATACTATGACTTATATTATATTTAAAAATTTGATTTTATACTTTTTCTTGTAATACATAGAAAAGTATTATGCCGTTCGCCGATCCAGAAAAAAGAAAAGAATATGACCGAAATTATCGCCTTAAAAATAAAGAGAAGATTAAATTAAAAAATCAAAAATGGAGGCAAAATAATAAGGAATATATATATGAAACTCATAAAGAATATAATCAAACTGAAAAAGGTCATAGAGTGAATACAATCTCAAATTGGAAATATAGGGGGATCATATTTCACGATTATGATTTACTTTATGATATCTATATACAGACTACTCATTGTGATTTCTGTAAAAGAGAACTTACCATAGATAAACAAAAAACATCTACTACTAAAATGGTAGATCACGATCATAGTATTACAGACTATGATAATGTAAGAGGTATATTATGTCAAAAATGTAATGTTAAAGATGTTTATTCTAATTTATAATATCCATCTTTGTCTCTGATGATTGATATTCGTTCTACTTCTAATTCATCGTCTGATTCTGATTCAGATTCTACATCACTTTCTTCTTCATAATCTGAATCTTCTGTATCAGAACCCTCTTCTAATTCTAATGCTTTGTATCTTAATTTATTTATCATACGCTCGGCTTTAATGACATCATTTTTACAATAACTTAAGACCCATTCCCACAAGGTTGACATATTATACTATGGTTCAGATAATAATTTAAATGAAAATTTTTACATTTTTTTGATGATAAATGTCTAGCACGATGACTCATCGAATATCCACCTCCACAAGGACATTTTATATATAATGAATCATATTCTTTTTTCTTTTGTAGGATTTTATCTTGATTTTGTAGATATATTTTCTTTCTATATTCTTTAATTTGTTCAGGTGAAATATAAGACTTAATTTTATTCACTAATATACCTTCGTAATTATCTATATGATATTGTTCTCGTTTATGTAATTCTTGTAAATTATTACAAGGATATGCTTCTATTAATTCAATCTTATAATTATTATTTTTAATAATCTCTTGTGATCCGCACCCATATCCGTCTATATATTTTCGCGAATCATTTACATGTCCCTGTAATCGTTTTTGGATAGTTTGTATGGTTGAGCCTATGTAACAATGATTATTAGTTAAATCTGATATCTTATAAACTTTAGAATCAATATATTTATTTATCATTTATTGTTGGTGATATATTATTTTATGAATTAAAACGCATTATGCCATGACCTGAATACCACCCGAACCATCAAAGACAATAGTAGTCTTCGCCTTGTAATAGATGAATACAGAAGTAGGATTATCCGTAACCTGTGAGTTCTCTAGGGATAGACCCCACTGCTCCCGTGAGAAATCTTGTCCCGAGTTAAACTGGCTATAACGGATACCAATACCGAATAGAGACCCACCATCAATCTGTGTTTTGTAATCACTGACAGCAGCACCATTAGTCATAAAATAATCACGATTTAGAGTTTTACTTGATAGAGATGTGCGACTCACCATATATTCAGGAATGACTGCTTCAGCAAATTGTAGTGCTAACTGAGGATCAGA
>WLWF01003577.1_pt1 | contig 10040 bp, 17 predicted proteins | sample 6718331 | NCBI WGS metagenome assembly WLWF01 (sample SAMN12718692, study PRJNA515312) | sponge metagenome | isolation source: marine sponge | host: Mycale hentscheli | place: New Zealand: South Island, Marlborough, Capsize Point | collected 2003-05-01
GATATGGTTATTGGTCAGGTTCTGCTCATGTTACATGCCAACCTGAATGTGGTAATGCAAACCCAACAGCAAAAGTACCTGACTATGATGGAAATTGGATATTTGAATATTCATTTAAAGATGGGAGTCATAATGCACAAGTATTTGATGAGGTAACTATTACCACTAAATGTACTAAATAACTATGAGCAAGATACCTTCATTTAAAGAATTTAATAATCAACAACTTGTAAAAGAATCATATGATCTTTTAGAAGGCAGCGTAAGCTATGATGATCTTAATGATATTTTAAATGAAGGTCTGTTTTCATTCATAAAGGGTATCTTTATTAATCCAGGAAAGAAAAGAAAACTTAGAAAGCTAGGTGATCAATTATTTAAGATAAAGGTTCAAATTCAAAAAATGGATATTGAGCAAAATGATATTGACAAAGCAGAAGAAGAACTCAAATCTAAAGATTCTAATTATACAGCAGATTCTGCTCTATCTGTAGCAAGGAATGCAGAAGAAAAGAAGAAACAGGCATTACAAAATAAGGAAGGTATTATAATAGATCAAATGGATGCTATAGCTGGAGATAATGAAACTTTAACTAAATATATTAATAAAGTTAAATTAGAAGTTAGAATGAAAGCAAATGATGCTACTTTAAAAATAGCTGATGGTGAAATGGAAAGAATTCTAAAGAAGATACAAAAGAAAGATGCTAAAGAAGTTAAAACTTTGGATAAAGAATTGGCTCAAGCAGCCTAGCATTTATCAACCTGATCCATGGGATGATTGGTATCCTGATAGATAAAGAAAAGCTGGCTTATGCCGGCTTTTTTGTTAACACTAAGATAACATTGAATTAATATTTAATTAATATACAAAGACGAAACTTTAGGCAGTTTTCTCTATAAATAATATATGGAAACTAAAACTAAACTCGACATTACACCAGCAATTTATATCTTAATTATGATTGTGGTTTTTGTACTAGGTGTCTAATATATAATTCTCTAGCCTTGAACGCAAGGTAAACCTTTCAAAAAAATTTACTAAAATGAAAAAGCTCACCTGGTTGTTAGTGTCTTTGTTTTTGCCTTTTGTTGTTTCTTCTCAATTATGCGATGTTGAATTATTAGATATGGATTGGGATGACCAAACTATAACATTAACTTTAAATGATAATGTTTGTTCTAATTCATCTACACCTAGTTGGGTACCTTATCCTGATTCTGTATATGTAGTACAATTAGGATTAAGTTATGGTGGCACAACTTGTACGATAGCTGCCAATTCTACTAATTTTTATCCAGCTCTTGGATTAAATGATACTCTTACTTATACTTTTAGTAATTGGTCAGATCCTTTTAATTGTTTTGATAATGCATTTACTTATTACCAAGAAACTTGTATGGCTACAGTTTCAGTAGTAGGTCCTAATAATTCTATTAACCTAGATATGAATAACGGAAATAACTATATAGGCTTTAATCCTATTTGGGATAACTGTTATGATGTGGTTAATGTTACTGAATTAGTAAATGTTAATAAAGAAGCAATAGGTGTATTTGATTTACTAGGTAGATATATCCAAAAAGATATAATTGGATTAGAACCTGGTGAATTATATTTAATCAAATATAATGATGGCACCATAACAAAATTACTTTTTAACTAATCTCCACTATATTATACATCTTTAAGTCCTTTTAAGATATATAATTCATGAGATACATTAAATTACTTATTCTATTTTTCATATTTAGTTTTGATGCAGTAGGACAATCACCGCTATGCCCATCAACCTCAACTAATTTTGGTTATGAGCGTGTAAATTCAATAACTATAAATGGACAAAGCTATACAGTAAATACTGGTTGGAGTGGTCCTGGATATATTGATCATACAAGTACACCAGTACCAACCATAACAGCTAATGATACAATTCAGTTGGATTATCAAATTCAAACAACTGGAAGTTATAATCAGTTCTTTAAGTTATGGATTGATTTTAATGGGAATGGTGATTTAACAGATGCCGGTGAATTAGTACACTCTTCTTCATCAGTTGTGAATGGTGTACAAAACTTTACGAATACATTTACAGTACCAGACTCTGTTTACAATGGAGAGGTTTACATGAGATTTATTATGGTGTATTCATCATCTCCTACTTTATGTGGAAATTATTCCTATGGAAATACTGTTGACTTTAAAACTGATATTGTTGGAGCAGCGGATTCTATTTCAGCTGATGGTTATGTAAAAGGTGCAGAAGAACAAGGTTTAGCTGGAGTACCTGTTAAATTACTGATACAACCTAAAGGCCAACCAGGCTTTAATTACACTGAAGCAGATTCTACATTAACTGATTCAATTGGATATTACCAATTTGACACAAACATAAACTATAATAATTATGATTTTACAATAAACATTTATCCAGAGCTAGATCTTCCAGAAACCACAGACATTATTTGGTTTACGGATAGGATTTTAACAGGGCCTGTTAGTTCTAAAGATTATTGGAGGATGGATGTTAACAACTCTGGGGAATTCTCAGTGTCTGATATTTTCTTAATGCATCAGATGAGACAAGGAAATATTACAAGTTATCCTGGATTTGGGCAAACGCTGTGGAATACAAATTATTGGCAGCAACCTTATGTTTGGGATGCTGTGAAAGTAGATATTGATGATAAAACACTTTTTCCAGGATATGGACAATGGTCGCTCTTTGATTTACTCAACGAAAACCAAACAACCTTTTATGTCATAGGGGCGGGACATAAAAACTAAAAAAAAATTAAAAACAAATGAAAACGAAAAACATTCTTTTAACCTTACTTTTGGTAATGAGCTCGGTATTTGCTTTTGGGCAAACAACGGCTCCTGATGCTACCAAGCCATGGGTTATTTTAGATTCAACGTATTCTTTAGAAGCTGTAACATCTAGTTCTAACACGAGTGTAGATGTTTATTACGACAATACTTCAGGTAATGTGGTAAAAGGTATTCAATTCTCATTTAGTTATGATAATACTGTTTTTGATTCTCCAACTGTTACATATAATTCTACATCAGGACCTGTAGGTTATATGGCTACGGATGTAGATACATCAAACGGAATTGTTAAAATTTTATGGGTTTATGATGGAGCATCAACAACTTTTGATATTATCGCAGGTAATATGTTCTCGGTTGACTTACCTTTTCAATCCGGATATACTAACGGTACTGTTACAGGTTTAGATTTTACAACTGACTTAATTGCATATTATGCAAAGTCGGATGGAACCGATGGTGCTTTAGGTACACAAGATAATGGAGGTAACTTTATTGAACCTGCATTTGATTATACAGCTACTATTTTAAACAGTGCTACTAATCCAGCAGAATCTATTCCAATTATTTTACAAAAATCATCGGATGGTTTAACTTGGAGTGATGTGGCAACAGTAACAACTGCTGTGGATGGAACTGCTGTATTTTCAGAATACATTGATCAAGGTTATTGGCAAATCAGATTAAAGATTGAAAGTGGCTTAGATGCTAGTACGGCATTATCCACGGCAGATGCTAATATGATTGCACAAATTGCTGCAGGTGTTCAATCTGCGTCAGGTGTTCAGTTCTATTCAGCAAACCCAAATCAAGCTAATGGGATAACTGCTTCTGATTCATACTTAGTATTTGCTAGGTTAGCTCAAGGTAATTCAAATTATCCTGCTAACCCAGATCTATTGTTCTTTACTGAAGCACAGTACATGACTATTGATGCTGCTAACACGGATCAATCAGGTACAATACCAGGTCAATCAGAATTTTTATCTCCTCAAATAAATGGTACAACATCAGGTAACTTTTACCTAATTATTTTAGGTGATGCCAACAGTACCGGTTTAAATTAATATGAGGACTATACTATTAACATTACTGTTATTACTAACAGCAAGCGCTCAGTCTCAGGTCGTATTTAATGTACCTGAGATTGAAGTGCCCGTTAGTGAATTTATTAACTTACCTGTAGAAATTGAAACAGCAGGTGAGGATGTTGGTAGTTTAGAATTTGCTTTGAATTATGATACTGATTTTTTAGAATTTGTATCAATAAGTGTTACAGCTAAAGCACAAGAATGGTTAACCTATACTATGGACTGGGAAGGTGAAACTGTTAGGTGGGGTGGATATGATGCATCTTTTGGTACCTATACGATAAGTAACACTACTGAACTATTCACTTTAAGATTTAGAGTCATTAGTCAAGATTGGGATACTATACCTATTACGATTGGTAGAAAAACAGCAGGTACAGAATTAGGTTGGGATATTGAAGTTGAAAATACTGATGGGTATGTTAATAAAAGAATGGCACCATTCGACACCAGACCAATGGATGGAATTTATGGATTGGTTTATCCAGTTCCAACACGAGGTTTATTAACTTTTGATCTAACCGTACCGGACAATGGTGATTATGAAATCCGAGTAATAAATTATAATGGAGTAGTATACAAAAGACTTAAGAAAAGATTCTTTAGTGGATATGTTTCATTTCAAACAGATTTATCTGATTTAGCACAAGGAATTTATTTGTTGCAAGTAACAAATGGAGTGTATGTAAAAACATTCAAAATAATAAAGAAATAAGATGGAAGATAAAAAGGGAGGGTTCTTTTCAGAAATTAAGAATCAAATAGTAACCGGAATAGGTTTAGTTATAACAGCAGCTTTTGGTTTATTGATAGCCAATATGCAATCTATATTTGAACCTAAAGAAGAAAAGGTAGATCCACCTGTCATGGAGCAAAGAATCAATACACCAAATAATGTAAAAGATACTTTAGTAATAACAAAAACAATAATTATACCTCCTAAGAAAGAAGAAAAAGAAGAAGAGATATCATGGTAAGAATATTTTTAATTGCATTACTTTTATTTAATCTTACAGCTAATGCTCAAATAGGAAAAACTGAAACTGAAGACTATAAGGCTGGCTTTGAACAAAAATCAGACATAGATGAGGTATCAGATTATATGCTAGATTATCAATTACCTATTCAAGTTTTAAATATTGGATTTACTTCAGAATTATATGAGTTCTATCCAGAGTTAAGAGAGAACCGAGTGGGTCTTGGTGTAAGTAACATTACTTTGTCTTATTTAGAATGGACAGATAGATTTTTATTTACTGAAGATAAAGAAGAAATCAAACAAAGAATGGTAAAACAACATAAAGCAGCTGCAAAAGGTATATCCGCAAATGATATTAAAGTTGTAGGTAATGTTGTATTGGCAGAGTATTTTGTTTATGTAGAAATATATGATTATTCTGTATCAGAGGAAGAAGAAGTTACAGTCAATGGTGTAAAGACAGTTCTTAAAACTATTATCGGTATGCAAGTAAGATTTGTTAATGCTGAAACAGGAACAATCTTTACAGGAAGTGGAAGCGGTGAAGCAGTTACAATTAAAAGAAGCCAGATTGGTGAAGATAATGAAGTTAAGTTTAATAAATCAACAATCGGTATTGCAACTAAGAAAGCTTTGGAAACTGCATCAGCTCGTATCATAAAAAGAATGATTAAGCGTGGAATATTTGAAGAATAAAATTTTAATTCTATTACTGTGTTTACCATTTGCTACTTTTGGCCAATGGTCTTATACATTTACAGATCCTTGTACTTTAAATCAACAAACAATCCAAATGGGTTCTAGTAATTCTATTGCTTTAAATTATTTTGGTAATGTTCAAACATTTACACAGACAGATTTTACAAATGGTACATTTGACTCATGGATGGATTTAGTAACACAAGCCAATAGTTCATCACCATGTTCAGGTGTAACACAAGTAATTATGAATACCTCAAATACTATTGCTATTCAGAATACCATCTTAGTCGTTACAAATGTTATGTCAATATTAGGTGGGGAGATGTTACCTAAAGCAATATCTGCATCAGCAGTTCCAGTTGCAGAAGCTATAGATAATGCAGCAGGTGAAGAAGAAGAAAAGAAAAAGAAAGATTCATCTAAAGATCAAAATAATAATACCAGTTCTGAAAACCAAAACAGCACATCAAGCAAGACAAATGAAAGTAGCGGCGGAGAAGGTAGTAGTGGAGAAGGAGGTAATGGAGAAGGTAGTAGTGGAGAAGGATCTGCTTCTGGTTCTGGTAATATAGATGGAACTGAAGAAGATGAAAATGAAGGTGGCGTAAACCTATCATTAGCTAATTCCCTTTCAAATGTATTGGATGGTGGTGATGAAGATAATAAAAATAGAGGATCACTAATTGCATCAGGTGACATTATAGTTATTGACAATAGAGATAATTCCTATGGTCAACAATTAAAGGTGGTAGGTTCTGTTACACAAGCTAACGCAGAACAAAACAGAATTCAAGGTGCTCTTTTTACATACACATCTGTTACCAATGATTTTAGTTTAACATTTTATAAATCTTGGATTAATCCTAATAAAACTTTTAATTTAGTAGGAGCTAATACAACGATGACTGATTTTGACCAAAATCATTTTAATACTACAACAGCTTTGGAATCGTGGAAGTGGGGTAAAGTCACAGGTATGGCTGGAGCTAACTTTACATTTGGTAAACTAGGACAAAGAAATTTACAAAATTTATCAGCTGTGGCTGGTGCTCATAGAAATTTTAGAATCAGTCCAAGGGTTACTACCTCAACATTAATACTAGGTGTTTATTCACCGTTCACTCAATTTTATGAAGGTAAGTGGTGGGATCCTGGTGTTTTGATAGTTCCATTTAGTTCATGGGATATTAAGATAACAAAAACTTTTAAATACAATATCAGTTTTACAGGTGTTTGGCATTCTAACGGTAATGCTTTAAATTATCAAATTTTAACTGGTGGTAAAATAAGATTTTAATATGAAGAATTTAATTATAGCATTAATGTTTTTACCTATGCTTTCATTTTCACAGGAATGTTATACAGTGGCTAGAGTAGGTACACAGATAGAGATGGAAGAAATGAGTAAGAACCGCATTGTGTTTGGAATCAAACAAATGGTTGAAGATATTATTTCAGACAAATATGAATTATGTATGGAAGGTAAACCTGTAATAATAGTTGTAAAATCAATCGAGGCTCCAACAACTGGAATTGAATTAGGCCCATGGACTAAAGTTAGTAAAAAAACTATTGTGAAGTTACTAATCTATATGGATGATAAAGAAATTGCAGTAGAAGGAAAGGCTAAATCAACAGTTGAGGCAACTTTCATAGATCTTAATAATGATAAATTACCTTTTAGTGAAACTGCATTTTCATCAGCAGTCAAAAAAGCAATTGAAAAAGCACTTTAAGAGATATCTCACTTCTAGTGGGAGATAATCTAATTACATATATACATACATACCATATAACTAATGATGCTAGCCCCTCTCTAGCGTCTTTATAGTTTGTACAAATACCTTTATTGACTATTAAACAAAATACATTTCTTGCATATAATAATAAACAACGGTATATATGACATCTGAAAAAAGAATTAAGACCCAATTAAAAATGATAATCTACGGTTCTATTGCTTTACTCTTTTGTGGTTTATGTTTAAATGCTTTAAGCAGTAATCAAGTAAATGTAATTGAAGAACAACATTCTGATATACCTTGTCAAAATTTAGATGTCTTGGATTCAGTAGAAGAAATCCTACATTGGGAAATTATAAATGATACTTTGCATATTTATACTGAAGAAGATGAAACAAGAGATGAGTATGAAAGATGGAAATATATTCAAAGTTTAGAAAAAGAAAATTATTAAAATGGACAATTGGTTAGATCAAGCAGTTTGGAATTCATATCAAGTATTGACAGGTATTTTTACCTTTGATGAATTAATAGATCATTTGGAAATCCGAAAGGAAGAGGTAGAGGATCCAGAAGATGTATCAGTTATGCCAGTATTTTTTATCTCACCAGATAAAGATGTTGATAATGAAGACATAGATGAAATGATTGCATATTATGAAGACTTAGAATGTTATGAGGAATGTGCATCATTATTAAAATTAAAAAGATGAAAAGAAAAAAAGAAATGAAGAAGTTCCTTTTGAACTATAAAGGAAATAAATACAAAGCAAATACACTATTAAGTTTATTGTGGAATTTTGCAACAGGAAAAATAAGTAAGTAAATGAGTAAAGTTCTTATCATAGGAATTTCATTTTTTGTAGTAAGCTGGCTTTGGATATTATATGAAATATACCATGCACCTCTAATGCCAGATGACTTTGAGCTAAAAGAAGAAGATATTTGGCCAGAAATTGAAAGGCCTTGTAATGAAGAGGAGGAGTAATGCCTACAAAGAAAATCAGAAAAGAATTTAAAGAAGCAGACCCAAAAGAAGTAAGAACTGCAATAATAGAGAACTTCTTTTTTGGGTTAAGTGGGGCTATCATAGTTCCGTTTATTGCTCTAAGAATTGACATAGCAGTATTATGTGGTTACTTAATACATTACTTTTATATTAGTAAAGTTATTAACCGACCGAAATATGTAACATCATTAGCAAAGTTTATCTTATTTCCTATTCCTACTGCATTTGGAGGATTTGTAGGTTATAAGGTAGCTTACTTCGTTTCACAATACCTAACAGAATACATACAATGATAGAAAAGGATTATACAATTGATGAGCAGTACAAAGATCTCCTACAAACGATCTTAAGTTACGGAAAAGAAAAGAAAGATAGAACTGGTACAGGTACAAAATCAATATTTGGATATACATTAAGACATGATATGACACAAGGCTTTCCTTTGTTAACTACAAAGAAGGTTGCTGTTAAGTCTATGATAACAGAATTAAGGTGGTTTTTAAAAGGTAGAACAGATATTCAATATTTAAGAGATAATAATTGTAAGATCTGGGATGGTGATTATAATAAAAGCGGTAAAACTGACGGTTCCTTAGGTCCTATTTATGGAAAGCAATGGAGAGACTGGGGCGGAGAAGACCAAATAAAAAATTTAATTATTGAGCTTAAAGAAAACCCAGACAGTAGGCGATTAATGGTTAATGCTTGGAACGTAGGTGAGTTAGATAAAATGACTTTACCTCCTTGTCATTAGAAGAAAGACAACAAGAATTTTGTGATAGGTTAGGTAAAAGCATACATTATGCAAAAAACTTAGATCATGACTTTTTAGATAAAGATGAGGTACCTAAAAGAAAAATTTCATTAATGTGGAATCAAAGATCGGTTGATGTATTTTTAGGATTACCATTCAATATTGCAAGTTATGCTCTTTTACTTAAACTGATTGCAGATGAGGTAAATATGATACCTGATCAATTAGTAGGCAACTTAGGAGATACACATTTATATCTTAATCATTTAGATCAAGCAAAAGAACAACTAACAAGAGAACCTTATTGTTTGCCTGAATTAGAAGTAAGCAAAGTAGATTTACTCAACGGAGACTTTAATTATGAATTACATGGTTATGAAAGTCATCCAAGTATTAAAGCACCCTTAAGTAATTAATATGAAGAAGATAGCAATAATAGGAGGTTTAAGTTTAATGACAGCTGGATCCTCATATATGATATGGCACCCACAAGCACCTAAGTTTAATTGGAATCCTAATACAATGGCGATAGCCACCGGTGGATTTTTTGTAGGACTAGGTTTAACTTATAGGTTTTAATGAGCAAACCAAAATTAACACCTGACCAATATGAATTCTTTAATGATAGGTTAAATACTGTATCACTTATTATAGAAGGACTTTTGCAGCAACACCCAGTTGCTAAGATTAACCCACAAATCAAAGATCACATATCAGCATCCGTTGATGAATTACATAAAGTAGCACAATATATTAGAGAGAACTGTTAAAAGTTGTTAAAATTGTTAATAACTTTCTAAAATAACTGCCAAAGTATAGTACAAAACCCAACAAATAGTATTATATTTAAATATAATTTAAAAAACGGAAAACATGCAAATTACAGAACACAACGCACTTGGAACAACAGGATTTTCAATCACTCAAAAA
>WLWF01003580.1_pt1 | contig 10034 bp, 12 predicted proteins | sample 6718331 | NCBI WGS metagenome assembly WLWF01 (sample SAMN12718692, study PRJNA515312) | sponge metagenome | isolation source: marine sponge | host: Mycale hentscheli | place: New Zealand: South Island, Marlborough, Capsize Point | collected 2003-05-01
TTCCCCGCTTGGGAAACGCTGCCCGGAGAAGAGATCCCTCCGAGTCCCGACATCTTAGGCAAGAGGTTCGAAGCTCTCTTTGCACTGACCCAGACCAAACAACTTCAGAAAATATTTTATTAACTAATGGTTCTAAACAAGGTTTATTTTATGCAATTAATCTACTAATAAAACCTGGGGACGAGGTCATATTACACCTTCCATACTGGAACAATTATCAATATCTAGTGGAACATCAGGGTGGGAAAATAATTAGCCTTGAATTGGAGAAAAATGGTAATTTAAATCTATGTCAATTAACTAGACTAATAAACCCAAAAACCAAACTAATTGTCATATGTAATCCTCATAATCCAACCGGAAGTATCCCAGATGAGGAAAACCTAGAACAATTGGCGTCAGTTGTTAAACGTCACGAAGTGACTGTTTTAGCCGATGAAATATATGAAAAACTAGATTATCACCAGAAACATCGGTCACTGGGAGCCATTTCATCAATAAGAGATCAAGTTATCACTCTAGGTGGATTTTCTAAATCTCACCAGATGACCGGTTTCCGAATAGGTTATCTAGTGGCTAACCCTTCATTTATTATAAAAGCCGCGAAACTCCAAGCCAATATATGCACTTGTCCTCCAACACTTTCACAATTAGTAGCCGTTGACGCGATACAAAATCCAATCATGGTGGAGACACTAGTTGATGAGCTTAAAAATAGGTTAGTAGTTCTTAAAAAAATTTTCCAATATTTTCCTTGCTGGCAGGCAGAAGGAGCATTTTATCTGTTTATTAATATCAGGCAAAAATTAAAAAGTGGACAAAACGACTTAGATGTCTGCCAAGAGTTATTAGAAAGAGGTGTTGCTTTGGCTCCAGGAAGTCTATTTGGTCTAGCTGATTATATCAGAATCAGCTATGCCTGTGAAGAAGCCCTTTTTCAACAGAGCCTAGTAATATTAGACAGTTATTTTAATAATCATACGTAAGTTAAATAATATATTAACCTTATTTTAAACAGATTAATTTAAATATTAAAGAAAATTTTTTCTCTATGTAACATAATGGGATTATTAAAAGCTGTGATAAGTATTGCTTTATGTATTTGGATTTACAAGTATATTACTAATGAACCGGAAAAGGTTAAGAAAATCCCATATATAGGTGATTTTCTGGCAAATTCAAATCCTTTATTAATTGTTATTATTTCTCTAATTCTACTGAATATTATATTGTAGAGACACGATAACGTCTTACTATAATTCATTATAGTGTAAATTATTGCACCATAATACATTATTTTGATAAGGGTATATCTTCATAGCCTAAATTAAAACTTAGCACCCTCTAATGTCTATCTTAAGGATTCCATTTATTTTTTCAATTCTTAACGCTAATTGTTCCCTAAGGATATCAATTTCTGATACAATTCGTGTATCGTCATTATATGTCATTTTTAAGTTATCCAATCCTTTGCTTGCATTTTTCATTTCTAAGACAAAACGTTGCAGTAAATTACTATTTTCTTCTGAAAAATAAGCATTATTACTAGTTTTAGTGTAAAAGGTAGTTTCTGTTTTACTTTGGTCTCGTTCCTTATCAAGGGTCTGATCAGTAAAATCAAACGCATGTTGAATAATTTTTCTGATGTTGTTTATGGTTTCATTACGACTTCGGGAAAACCACCATCTTCTTAATGGTTGAAACCAATCATTTGCTTCAATTTCTAGAATATTATCATTATTTTTAGAAACTCGGTCTTGTTGTTTTAGACATCCGATAATTTTAAGGTTAAGTAAAATATCTTCGGGTTTAGTCATTTGAAATTGGGATGAGGCATTGGATGGGGCATTGGATGGGGCATTTGATTGGAGAAAGGATCGCTCGTGTGATTTAGTCTGCTTGTTTTGACCTTTTATTTTAGTTGGACTTAGTTTAGGATTAATATTTTGTTTTTCTGACATTATCTAAATATGATATTTTTATTATGACTTTCTGTTTTTAAGTTTTTTGTTGTCCTAATTAAAGAAATGTCTATTCAACAATTAACACTAAGTTGGTTAGTATTTATCATAATCGTAGCCTATTTAGTTAATATATATCGTCAATGTCAATACAGAATACCAATAACCTACCTAATAATAGCCTTAACTATTTACAGTATTATTGTCATCCAATATCTCATACCAGATAAGATAACACAGGAAATTATAAACCGTTATCTGTTAATTTATATGATCACCTTTGTGATTTTATTTGGACTTTTTATGGTTCCAATAAATAGTATTAGTCAGACGCTCCTATTTGTAATTTTTACTATTTTACTGGCTATGGTAATAAACCCGTTATATAGTTTAAGCAGACATAAAAAAATTGTGAAACCCTGCCTAATAACTACCGTCGCAATATTCCTAGTTTTTAGTTTAGTTGCGTATACTAATCCAACTTTAATTAGTTTTAGTTGGGGTAATTACCTTTTTTTTAGTTTAATTGGTCTTATTATGTTAAGGCTTAGTTTTTTATGGTTTCGCCCAAGTCATGGACTGATGAAATATTCTAGTTATTTTGGAATTGTCTTATTTATAGCCTTTATCTTATATGATACCAAGTTAATGATTAGCCGAGCCAATAACTGTCAGCAACCTTATAGTTATTTAAAAAATACTATTTCTCTGATTTTAGATTTTGTTAATTTACTGACAGATAGTATGTCCGCAAGAAATATATAAATAAAGTAGGTAAAATAATTAAAATGACACGTCTTGATACAGTTATCATTATTTTAACGGGTTTATTAGTTATTATTTCTATAGTTTTAAAAATAAGGAAGGGATGGGGAGGGCAGAATAAGACAAATCTCTCCCAGAAATATAATAATCCTAAAAATATAATAGCTTATTATCTAAATCCTGACGAAAATCAGGAATGTTACCAAGAATTTCTTTCTCAGCTTAAACGAACCCCCTTAAATCAACATTATCAAGTTATTAAGGGTTTAAGTATTCCACAAATCCAAGACGGGAAAAAATATCGTCTTAGATACAGTTCAGAAATCCTAACCCTAAAAGGGGCTTGGATTACTGAAGCCCTAAACCATCTAGAACTTTGGAAAACTTGTCTGTTAAAAGGCAGACCTCTACTGGTTTTTAGTGGAAAACTGCTTTTTAGAAGTAGTTATCATAAAAAGATAAAGGTAGCCCTTAATCAATTACCTAAAAAGTATGATCTGGTTTACTTTTACCTTAACAGTGATGCTAAAATGGAAAAATCTCTAAAATATTTTGACAAGATTACTGGTAATAATACTAATTTAAACCACTATCTTGTTAGTCCCTTAGGAGCTAAACGATTATTAGATTATTTCTATGTCTACCACGCCCATCATCCCATTGGAGAACTTATCAGTAGATTAACTAGTCAACAATGGTTAACTTGTTATCTATTTAATTATTCAATGGTCTTTCCCGTGTCGGTGGGCCCTAATTGACATCTTCTGGAACTGGATCCATGGTTAATTCCTCAGTCTCTTTAATATCTAGAACAATGTCTTCTCCACAAGCTACGTCATGAACTTTCCGAATGGTCCAAAAATCTTGACAGTATTCAGGATCCTTGATAAATTTATAAGGCATGTAAAAATAACCACCTTCTCCCCACTCGGGTCCCCAACTATTTCTAACAATCATACATTTTTTACGATCGGAATAACCAACTGCCATGACCGCATGACCACCAAGTGATTTTTCACAGGAGGCCGGCATAGACATAATACCAGTCTCCTCAACCTCTTTACTTTCAAAACTTTCAAAGACTTGGAAACCAAAAACAAATGGTAATCCTCCATTTAGACAGGCTTTCATAGCGGTGATACTTTGTGGAACGCGGCGATAGGTCACCGCACAATGATATTTTGCCTCCTGATAACAACAAGTTTTAGGACGATCTGCAAAACAATCAGTAAGATAAGGCCACGATTTTTCAGAACAAACCCCGATTTTACTAATAGTTTTCATCCCATCTCGGAGAGAAGCCCCAGCATCTTGGGAGACGTGTCCTTCTTGTTCCCTCTCGTTGTAATAGATAAACAAACGAGACGGGGTCATTATTTCCTTTTCACCTTGTAGGATTTCATCATATTGATATGCTGCTGCAATAGCATTGGCAGTACAACTTCCTAAATTACCTTGATTATAAATTTCAGGACATCCTTTCCTGAGATCAACGTCAACGGGTAGGTTTTCTTTAACAATATCTTTAAAATTGTGATAATTATCACGTTCATCTATAATATCTTTTTTCCAACCGTATAATTTCTTAGAATTATTAATGCTATCTGTTGATCCACTAGATCCACTCCAGGTTGTTCCCATTTATAATATTTAAATACATATTTATTCAGTATTTAAATATCCCGAAATTAAAAATATCTGGAATTTTTCATATGACAATGGATTTACTTTGTTTTTATACCTAAACGCTTAGTCATATAGGCTAGGTCATTTTTATTAGAACTTCCATCACCAAAGAAATTGTCAAAGGCACCAATAATAGTCTTACCTTGTGATAAGACAGGACCCATTTCTTTCAACGTACTCATTAATTTTTCTTGGGTTTTAATTAAATTTTTGGTATCCCGTTTTAGTCCGCTGGTTTGTCGTGTACTAAGGCTACTATAGACTTTCTTATAAGAAGTCTTAGGATCAAAAGTATATTTGCCTTTGGGAAATTTTTTTTTTGCTAACAATTTATTTATTGTTTTATCTTCTCGTTCCTTTTTTCTTAGTCTTTTCTTTTTACTATACTTACGATTTCCAGTCATCCCTTCTGTAATTTGTGAATTATTATTCTGTTTATTAATTATGATAGCCTCTACAGTGCTAGAAAATAAGATGGCGATAATTAGACTAATTATAAAGGACGCTGTAATTTGGTAACCTATCAATAATAAGACAATAAAAACAAGAAAGCTATACATATCTTAGCTAATAGGAAGATTTTAAAATTAAAGCAATTTTCTAATCCCATAAAATAAAACGGCCATTAAAACCGCTTTGATAATAACAGGGACCAAGATCCTTTGACTTCCTGGTATTTTACTAATAAATTTTAGGAGAGATGCTTGAACAATTGGGACTGATAATAAAATACTTAATAGGAGGACAAGTAATGGGTCTCTAGCTTCAATAAAAATACGTTGAGTAATTGATTTTTTTTTACTAGCACTATCATTATAAACACTATTGTTACTGACTTGGAGATTTAGGTCATGTAGGTCTGGACCTGCAGATTGTGATACGGGATTACTAAAATGTTTAGGTATTGTCTCGTTATTTGTTTGTTGTTCAGGTTGATTGATATTACCTTCCAATGGTCTATTAACATTAGGATCTATTTGATGTTGGAGGGCTTGTTGTTGCTGTTGAGCATATTGTTGAGTGTCATTTTGGTCATCAATCTGATGGTCTTCTAATTCAGTTGGGATATTTTGGCTCGTATTGGCATTTCCACCTGGAGTAGGACCAGGTAGTTCATATCCTTCACACGATTTCTCTTGTTCCTGTTGAATTTCATTTAGGATATCTTGCACTAGTGGTTTGGTAGACGTCGCTTCATTTTGAGACTGTAATTCTGCTATTGAGGTAGATTTAGTAGCCATAGTATAGAAGTTAGTTATATCTTTTTTAGTTAAAAAGAACGAGGCTTATTTTTCTATCTCTTAAAGTTGACAAGTCATTAAGGTTGGACACTTATGTTTTTTCCAATAGTAGACGGCTACCAAGATAATTACCAAGAGCCAGATAATGACGATGGGAAATAATATTTGCATCCTTATATATTTCTTAATAAAGAGATATTATCCAGCTTGACCAAATAGCACATTTGTTGTTTTAAACCGGAATATTACCCGATTTCTTACAGCTTACACTATAGGGTTGATAGGTATAACATCGGTTATTAAAACCATATATTTTACCCTTTAGTTTGTTGGGGTTTGGCCCTCTAATAAGAAGACACGACCGATCCTTACAAGACTTTCTAAAAAAGGCAGCCAGGCCTAAACCCCAAATAATTGAAACAAAAATACGGCCTGAAGGAGTTTTAAAAAATTCCATTGGTTAAAAACGGCTAAGAAAATTATTCAGACTAGACTGTTTTATGTTAAAGGGTAAATTGTATCCATTTTTCTAATATCAGGTTTATCAAATTGATATTCGTTAAAAATTGGATCTTGGATAAGCTTACTGGGATCACCTTGGTCAGCATATTTGGCAATTTCACAGTATAGACCAAAATTTAGGTTCTCATACTTTTGATAAATATTTACACCGTTCTTAAGATGGCAAATCCTATGTAAAAATTTAATAAAATTATCATTAGGTAAATTATAGCCAGGGTCCAAAATGCTATGGGTAAAAATAGTCATATCAAAACTAGAATTAGGTAAAACGATGGTTTTTTGAGAGGTATGTTCATTTGGAGGATAATATTGACCAAAGACTTCAAAATCTAGATTAAAGCAATTGTTCCAGATTTTCTGGCTTGGTAATTCAAGAACAGCTCTTCCCCAATCAATTAATTTAATGATTCTGCCATAGGTTGGTATTTTAAAATATTTATTTTCTGATAACTGGTAGTATAAAAATTTCCGATCAGTTTTTTTACACATGACATTACCAAGGTGTAAATCATTATGAATTAATTTATATCTGGACTGAACAATTGAAAGTGCGGCTATAACTTGAAAGACATAAGACATCCATTCTTCTTTGTGATAACCATTAGCATCAAGTAAATCTCCTAGACAAGAGCCGGCATCTTCCTGAAATAATAATTGGGTCGGTAATTTTGGTATTTTAATGTAAGTTCTTTTTTTCCGGTTAGTTATGACATGGTTTTTAGGTAACATATATTCTTGTTGACTAAAACTAGATGACTGGCTTTCAGAATAGGTAAATGTTTTTAAAATTCCCCCAATATTACCATAAAAAAGAGGGAAATGAGTTGTCATCTTATTTTCAACTAGGTTACTACATAGGTAATTAACTAATATTTCAATATAAGCGGAATTATTAATAGAATATAGATTACTAAAAATAAGGAAATTTGAGATTTTATTTCTAGTTGGCTCTTGGCTTGCCCTTTTCAATAATCCAGTATGTTTTAATGGTAATAAGGGTAATTCTTTTATTATCGCTTTACGCCATTGAGATATAGCTGGTTTATTATCAAGACCCACCAATAATTTTACTTTTCGGGTGGATTCATTAATTTGGGATATTTTATTTCCAATTTCTAATGCAGTATATTGGTGATTTAATTTTTTTTCAAATAATCTATTAGTATTGTAGAGGGAAAGGCTTGGATGATAATGATTTAGTTTTCCAATAAAATGATATTTTTCCTTAACTGAATTACTTAATCCTTGTTTAAGTTCAGGATGGTAATAAACTAGACCCGGATTTTTAGATAACATTATTGTCAGTCTAAGAATATTAGAAGAGATGACTACCGCAGATATGATATTGAGTTCCTTAAGAAAAAGAGAGAGGGAGGGGTTGTTAAATGGTGCGGAAAAACACTATGACTTTTTGTCTTTCTGGCTTAATAGAGAGAGTATGGCTAATTTACAGTTAAGAAAGTTTGATATGTGTAACATAGCTGATGATAAAGTGGTGGTCTTGATAGGAAAAAGAGAAACTGGTAAAAGTTTTTTGGTTAGAGACTTATTATATTATCACCAAGATATTCCTATAGGAACCGTCATTTCTGGAACTGAGGCGGCAAATAATTTTTATGGTTCAATGTTTCCTAAACTATTTATCCACGGTGAATATACACCTGGAACCATATCGAATTATGTTAAACGTCAGAAAATGGTTGTCAACCTGATGAATAAGGAACAACAAGATGAATCAGAAAGTAAGATTGATCCGAGAGGTGTCCTAATTTTAGATGATTGTCTTTACGATCAATCATGGACCAAAGACGTTAATGTTAGATCCTTGTTCATGAATGGACGTCATTATAAAACGATGTTTATTATTACCATGCAGTATGCCCTTGGGGTTCCACCTAATTTACGAACTAACATTGATTATGTCTTTATCCTAAGAGAAAATTATGTCAGCAACCGGAAAAGGTTATATGAGCACTATGCAGGAATGTTTCCAAGTTTTGAGATTTTTTGCCAAGTCATGAACCAGTGTACCGAAAATTTTGAATGTCTGGTCATCAATAACAATGCTAAAAGTAATAAGCTAGAGGACCAGGTCTTCTGGTATAAGGCGGAACCACATGACCCCTTTATTTTAGGTGCTCCTGAATTTTGGGACCACCATAGTAATCATTATGATCATAATCAAGATGAAGATGAAGACAATTTTGATATTATCAATGTTAATTCCAAGAAAAATAAGATTAATATAAATGTCAAAAAGATGGGTCCTAATTTTCAGTAACTTCGTCTAGTAAGGAAACGTTTTATCACTTCTTTATTAATTAATCTATGTTCTTAGCAAGAAATATTCCAAGTGAAATTATGGCTGCTATTTTTAGCTACACTCCCGACCATGATTTTTGTCAAGTATTAACAATTAATAAGGAAATAAATCTTAAATTTCGTGATAAATTATATCAAAGAATAAAACGACGGGTTATTAATACTATTATTAGGGATAATGTCTGTCTTAGTAATTTAAATCTTGGAGAACATGGTAATTTTAGATGTAACTCATCAAAAGACCGGAAATGTGGATCGGTCTTTTGCTCATTTTGTCATCATGTCCTGCTACTTAAGTGACCATATTTATCTTAGACGTTAGATGATATAGTCCTATTGATATAATTTAAAACTTAAATTATTAGATTAAATTATGATCCATTTTTAAACCAGGAAAAAGGTTATAGATTATTTTTATTTTCTATTTCCAATAGCATTCGCTTAACCTCTTCAATGGCATCAGGGCAAAATGGATTACTAGAAATTCTAAAGTATTCACGGTAATGACCATATTCTAAAAGCGAAATATCAACTTTAACAGCGAATTTATCTTCTATCGTTGTGACAATATTTTCTATATGATTAAGACATACTTTTATTTTCTTGGTTTTTACTTTTAGGTAAGCTATTTCATTATTATTTTCTTCTTGTTCTGACACCTTATTTGATAATACCTCATCACTTTCATTTACACTAGATACAACAGCTCGGGTGGATAATGTTGCTTCAATTGTGCTCATTTATAACTAAAAGTTGTTCTAAACTTTAAATATAGTTTTCTCTAAGTAAAGAAAATTTAGTTAAAGAAAATTGACTAAAAGCATATAAGGTCAAATATTAATTAAAATGACTGCTGAAATAGAATCTAGTTATCATAATTTATCAGACAGGGAGGCGTTCACTGATATTTTCAACTCTGTAAAAATGTTTAGTTGTCAAAATGGGGAGGATGATGGGGATAATGATGTAGGTAATGGTAAAGTTAATCAAGATGAATTAGGAAATGACAATTGTAATAATGGTATAGTTAATCAGGATAAATTAGGACATGTCTCACGGCATAGTAATATTTTACCATCAAATAATGGTAACAAAAACTGTTATGATCCTTGTCAAGATCATCCCGAAAATTGTAAAGATTGTCAAACAGATAGTCTAGTTTATGAGGACGGGGCCTATTTCTGTTATCACTGTGGTAAATTCCAGGAGGTCAGGATCAATCAGGAACAAGAATGGAGATTTTATGGTGATTCTGATAGTAAAAGCACTGATCCGACCAGAGTCGGTATGCCCATGAACCAACTACTACCAGAATCATCACTAGGGACTGTCATTTCTAATAGGGGAAGTCATTCCATTGAATTTGAAAAACTTAGACAGTATCATACCTGGAATACCATGCCCTATAAAGAAAGAAGTCTATATCGTGTCTATGAACGTCTCCAGTCTAAAGCGATTAAGGCTGGAATCCCACTTTGTATTATTGAAAATGCCAAAAGTATGTATAAACAACTAAGTGAGGCACAGATCTCCAGAG
>WLWF01003581.1_pt1 | contig 10032 bp, 9 predicted proteins | sample 6718331 | NCBI WGS metagenome assembly WLWF01 (sample SAMN12718692, study PRJNA515312) | sponge metagenome | isolation source: marine sponge | host: Mycale hentscheli | place: New Zealand: South Island, Marlborough, Capsize Point | collected 2003-05-01
TTCTTATTGTTGAATTCTACATCACGGTTAATCTTAAAGTACCCATAAGTACCATAAGCACGATATGTAAGATAACCAATGGTTTGGTTAGTGTTGTTCTGGAATTGAATTGTAGCAACTGCATCATTAGTACTGGGACGTTTACCTTTAAGCAACAGTGTCGCCGCGTGATCATCATCAGCAGTACGATTAATCTCAAGATCACCAGTCATTGTGTCGCCAGCTTTCTTGACATAATCGTCAAGGTCCACACCGACTTGGAACTCTTGGAAGAAGATATCAACGTTATGTCCTAGTTCTAAATCGTCACCTTCACCGGAAGCAATTTTGACAAGATACTTATCTCCGCTTACTGTTGGGGGATCATCTACCCGGTACTTACTGACGTGACTGTTATCAACATCAACAATCACCAAGCGGTCACCATCTTTCAATGAATTGAAGTCAGCTTCTAAACCAGCAATGTCGGTCTTGTGGAACTCAATGACTGTGATATCAGATGGCCTTAACTTGAGGTTACCACTGTTGTCCCTTGGGAACATATAGCCAGGAACCAACGAGCCGCTATTCCATACGGTATATTCGGCTTGTGATCCAACATCTAGGATTTTGTCAAACGCATCTTTTACTTCTGCTACAACTTGACCGTAAGGTACAGCATCAGTGTCTTGTATAGCATCACCTAAATTTGTAATCCGATTATTATCAAAGCCAACGTCCTTGAGGAAGGTCATTACTCCATCAGCACGAGCCTCAAACATATTAGGATCACTAGTACTATTTCGTCCAGTTAGGCGTAGACGGTTATAGGAAGTAAACCCACTAAGGTGAACTTCATAGCCACCTTCTTGACTAGCTACATCATTGTTATTCGAAAAGTTAATTGCAGTAATATACTCGCCATTAGGACGCTTGAAATCAATGTACTTTGTATTTAGATCATCAGTATCAAACTGGATCTTAGCGTCTTGCATGGTGAGATCACCCACCATTGTGTCACCAGCAATCTTTACATAAGGTGCTGAGATGTCAACAATAGTTTTGATGATTTGATCACCAGTAGCTTGACCTTGTGCTCTGATACGAATAAAGGTAATCTGAATAGATTCAGGTCCACCGTCAACAACATTAGTAATAGAACCAACAAGATGATCACTATTAGTTTGATTTGAGATTTCAATTTGACCACCAACAACAAAGTCAGTAGTATCAAACGATTGACCATCGTTATCTACTTTCTGAAGGTTGATAACTTGAACACCAGGTTCTTCATAGCTGGGAGTACTTCTACCTTCAAATTGCCAAGCACCAATAGGTAGGACAGTAGATGAGGCATCCCAAGTAAAATGACCTTCTTTATCCGTAGTAGCTGCGTCAATAGCATCCTCTACATTTTTCTTAGTAGCAACGTGCTTGTCGGCGGTATAATTACCTTCATAGAATACACCCTGGTCATTAACGGTAAAACCTTTCTTAGCGTTTCCAGCATAGATTGATTTATTACCACCATTGAATTTAAGATTTGGAATAAGAGTAAAATCAGAGTCGCCAACATAAGCTCTGGTATTACCGTTGAACTTTAATTGAAGGGAGCCATTTTGACCACTATCAATATTTAGAGCTTTAACAGTACCTTCCAGACCGTCGGCCCCAGCGCTGCGACCTCCTGTGACTGTAAGTGGTCCTTGCATTGAGTCGCCACCTTTTTTGTTGACGTAGCGTTCGTCAATCGTGTCAGGCTGCTGAAGATCGTCATCTAGGTCAGGCAGGAATTCGTCAATGGTTTCATCTACATAAAATTTATGTACGGCTTGATCGTCGTCTGTAATATCAATTGGTGCTGGGTTAAGTAGATCTCCGTTACTCATTATCAGAGGTCCGGACATAACGTCTCCAGACTTCTTCACATAATCACCAGTAGTCCCACTGTTAACAAGCACCCATTTTTGTGATGCTAACATCCACGAATATTCTGTACCAGTCGTTGGGTTTATGACACGATGACCGTTAGGTAATCCCCTAGTATCTGGAAAATCGAAAGCCATAACTTTTTTTACTTTTATCCTTACTTATTATTTTATCTATTTCAATCAGCGAAAGCATCAAGGGCTTCTATCAGTTGTAGTTTTAACTCTTCGAATGTAGTTGAGTTAGTAACAGCGTTACGTAAGCTAGTAGCGAGATCGCTTCTCGTAGTATCTACATATTGCTTTGTTGTTAAATCATCCTCGTGTTGAGGTATTTTTGGTATACCACTCTGTTCTGTATTACGTACAGGAACTTTAAACCTTACAGTGCCATCACTCTTAAGCTCGAACATCACCTCATTATGTGACCCCTTTATCATCCTGAGGTTACCGTAAGGATTACTCGGAGAGTCAAAGACAAGGTCAATACCAGAACTATTACTACCACCGTGATCAATTACTACTTTGCTGTGCTGATTGTCTTCAACTACAAATCTCAAAGCTTCTGCGTCTTGTCCCATACCAGTGGCATCAAGAACCAGGGGTAAAGATCCTGATCCACCTCCACCTCCAGCTACAGCGTCATCTACATACTTTTTATGTACCGCTTGTGCTGGGTTAGTGCCAATAACACCAGGGTCTCCTAGAACAGGATCATCTGTTAGAAACAGTGGGCCACTCATTGTGTCGCCTGTTTTAGAAACAAACAAGTCACTCATTGGTACTGGATCTACAAGCACCCACTTACCTGGATTTGACTGCCAAGCGTATTCTGAAAACGTCTCTGGATTAGTTACCCGATAGCCATCAGGTAAGCTGCTGCTATCAGGAAAATCAAATGCCATTACTATAACGTGCTAAGGATTTCAGATAGCTCTACTTTAAACTCATCAAACGTATTTGATAGAACGACTGATTGCCGCATACTTTCAAAGGCTTGTTGATATTTAGTCAAACGATCTTTAACATCTATTATATTTGAAACAAGCAATCCGTCGTTATTGTTTTCGTGAAAGTCAGCAAGTTTAAATTGACTAGCATACACTCCATCTTTTGTAACTGATAACTGTTTAATGCCATCATTCACAATAGCGATTTCTTGCTTGCCAGTTGTGCTAAACCCAAACTGCCGTGGAGTATCTATAGTACCTATCTCTAGTATTTCTTCTCCATTTGTTTTAAACTTTAATGCTGATTGGCTATTAGTTGGAGATGTTGAGAAATCAATTCCTGCTTTAGCAATATCATTGTTCTCAATATTTAATTGACCTCTAAATGTACCACCACTCTTCAGTAAATAGTTTTGTTGGTTGTTGTTTAACGTCTCTACTGTTTGATTAAATGTAGTAGTTGTCACGCGATTTGCAATCTCTAAGCCTTGGCTATTAGTATCAGCTTGTAACTGACTGATTAACGCCAATACTGTTGTGGCATCTGCAGTATCTGCTGCTGCAAGTTCAGATAATGTATTGGTATGACTAGTGAGTATAGCTGTTAAAGCATCTACAGCGTCTGATAAAGATGTACTGTTTAGATTTAACGTTTCAATCTGCCCTGCTTGTGCTGTTAATTGTGTGGTATGGCTCTCCTTTAACTCACTCAGTGTGACACTGTCAGCCAGCGTTCTACCCTCGATAGCTTCAAGTGTAGGCTGAAGTGCTACTAGAGGGTCTACAGCTTCTTTAAGACGTTCTTGAGCTAGCTCTAGGTTCGTAAGAGTTAGTAGTCTTTCATCTGTTTCGTAATTAATCCTGGCTTCAATATTGCGCAGAGCTAGTGCTGTATCGTATCCACTATGAATAGGCACCCATTGCTTTGTATTACCATCGTCATAGTAAATTGATGTTGTTAGATCATTTGCATCGAACCATAGATTACCAACTTCAGGAGTTGCCGGTGGCAGTAAGCCAATATGAATGTTATCAATTTTATTAGTAGTAGCTTGATCTAAGTCCCATACAGAATCAAGCAACCAGTTATTAAAGTGCTCTTGAGTTACCATTACCCTTGATAATGGATTGTCAATATTAATTGGTAATTTGTCTACATCAAATCCAAAGGTATATACCTCGTCTGGTGGTGAGCCAAATGGATATTGGTTTACGGCATACTGAAGTGGAAGTGTGCCAGTTGTTTGAAACGTTGATGCTGAATCTCTATTGGCAACTAGTACCCAGTTAATTCCGTCATAGACATATAAATCACCGTGTACAGGCTCATACCAGAACTGACCTGGCATAACATCTGTTGTTGGGGGAGGGCTAGAGTCCTCTCTTACAAAAGCTAATCCATCAGCTCCGTTAGTCTGCCACCAATTATCATCAATTGCTACAAACAGTCGTCCCTGTCTTGTATCAAACCATAGTTCACCATCATCTGGTTGTTGGATGATATTGAGATCTCCTGTATTTGGATCAATCTCAGTACCAGGAGGAATAGGTAAAGGTACTACTGGAGGCGGTGCTGCTTGTGCTGCTTCTAAATCTTGAATAGCTGCAATGATGCCAGCAAAATTCTGAGGATACGCTTTAGGTATACCCCCATCTGCAACAATAGTATCTTGCAATGCAGCAATAATGCCGCCATAGCTATCAGCTTTATCTTTACTGTCTTGAAATATGATACCAGTCGAAGGCTTCCAGACTTTATATCCTTGTGCATCTTCAGTTGGCGCACTTGCAGTTAATTTACTCACACTGATACTAGTCGACATCCTACATCTATTGTATCGATTAGAAGTTACTATTTAAAATTACGTAAGCTGTTTCTACTTCGTCTAAGTTAAGACCCTGTGCTAAGGCAAATACAATCTCTAGTGTTGTGATGCCGCCACGTTTATATGATGCGATAAACTCATCACCTACTTCTGCTATATCCTTGTCAAGCTTGGCTTCAAATGCTTCACGTGCATCAACTGTTGGATACGTGTTAGGCTCTTTTACTTTTAAATTCTCAATAAACATAGCAGCAATTGAATGCTTGCACATTTTAAAAGACATGCGATGTTCCCTTGATTCCCAACTTTCAATTCGACCAGCAGCAGTGCTCAAACCAATCTGATCAAATTCACTTTTACCTTTTACTGTTGGTAAAGGATACTTACGTTGCCTATTAGTTTTTCTTGTATCTTCATCTTGTGTATCTTGCGGTGCCCTCAACATTGACTGTGAGTGATTAGGACAGCTACATGTGTAGATAGTAGCTGGTGCAAGCGTATTACCTGTTGTAAATATTTCATCCATCCATGGGTCTACGTCTGTATCAAGACGCATCCATAGTTTGTCATTAACACTTCCTGTCTTGTGATAATAGGTCTGCCCATCATCGTAATCATCAATCTCTAGTTTTGTAAAACTATAGTCTGTAAAAATCAATGTATTGTTAGTGACTGGTTTGTACAGCTTTAGTTCACTAATGAATGGCACTGACCGTAATAGTATTTTCCCTCCTCTCCGTTCAACACCTTGAATTACAAATGGCATAACAGAGTAAGAAATAATGTCTATATCTTCTGTTGCTAGCTCGCCAGTTAGATACTGCTGACCATAAAATCTTTGATAAACATCTTTTTTATAAATGTATGTTCCAGAAATTGTATAGCCTCCACTACTATCACTCATGATTGGTGTCAGTGTTGAGATGTCATAGATTGATGGTGGAAACGTGGTGTCGTTATCTAAGATTTGAATTTCACCTATGCCTTTATCTACTAGTGTTATACCCCAATAGTTTGTTGCATCGCTTACCTCGAATGTTGAAGTACTTGTAACTGGCCGTTCAACAAAAAACTCAGGGATGTATACTACTTTTCCAACCAATTCTTGCTCGTCACCGTTACGCTCTTGTAACCAATTGGTGCTATCAAGTGATACTTCACTGACTTCAGCAATGACTTCTGTTAAATCTTCTGGCCAACTTTTACCTACAAACAGGGCAGGGCGCTCATCTTGGTCCAATATGAAATCTAAGTTTGCTTCAGTTTCACCATCCGTAATGCGCTCACCAATCATTTGAAATAACAAACGTGACTGTGCACCGGGAATTCCTCTAGCCCATATCTCATGATTAGCTTTCTGCTTTGGGTATTTAATTGGGTCATTTAATACTTGAGTGATTTCACCAAGGTCTGGATTAGACACCGTCGTTCGTTTCATTACATAATGATTATTACTATCAGCATTCCTGGTCGCAAACTTATATCCATCAAATACTACATCGACTTCATATTCAGTGCCTTGGTATAGCTTTGATTCAATTTGACTCTCTTCATACGTCTGTGTGACTGGGTCATATTCCTTTAAGCGGTACCAAGCACCTTTGTTGTAGTACTCGAATCCACGACGCCACTTCACCCAATCACTATTAAGATCATACTGTTCGATGACTGTGCGATTAACAGACGCACCATAACGCCGGTCGCTAGGATAAGACCCAGCAGCACCGATGCCTTTTCCTCTGTTAATATTTTTTGACGGTTTAAAAGCTAGCGACTTGGCATTGCCAAAACCGTTTTGCTTTCTTGGCATTAATACCAGCCACCTTGGCAACCGAGCAGAGGACCATCAGTTGCAATTGCTGTGGACTGACGTGCAGCCCATAGTGCTCTTCCTTTTGGAATATATAAAGCACGGAACTGTGATTCACTACCTGTTTGTGGCATTGGTGCTAGTACCTTGGGCATGCTATCCCAACTTGTTACTGCACCTATTGTTGTTGCAGACTTAAACTGCCCGACCAATACACCTTCGTTTGGACGAAGATAATCAGATGATGAACTTATGTATAAGTTAATCGTAGATTCTGAAGTGCCACGTGCAATGCTATAAATATCTTCAACAATTGCACCGTCTGATGATGTTGCATCAACAATCAATAGTGCTGTGTTTGTTCCAGCGACATCGATTGCGCCTACAGCTGCTGTGTCTAGATTGACAACATAATGTAATACTCTATCAACCAGTAGTGGTTGCTTATTAGTAGAAGTAGCGGCCATGATTATTTACCTTTTTTCTTGATTGTAGTTTTAGTTGAACCTGGAGTCATAGGGTTCATTGAATTCTGTGGAGACATACCACCAGCTGCTTGTTCAGCGCTTTGCATCCCTTGCATCATTGGTGGGCCTGAGCTACCTGGAAATGCACCAGGGAAAGCACCAGGGGCTGGTTGTGCAGGCATACCTGTCATTCCCATTGGACCTGGATTCAGTCCATACTTCTGTGCATCACCTATAAGTCTGTTTGATTCCATACCATCAGGAGCCCTTGAGACACCAGAGGTATCTAGCTGCTGCTGCATATTGAAGGGCTGTGCATTTAAGCGTTGTCCCATTGGGAAGTTCTGCTGTAATCCTGATGGTCCTACATTAATTGGATTAAGAATTGCACTTCCCATTTGTTGATAGTTTTGTGCGTAATCATTGTATACACTTCTTCCGTTAATTGGCTCACCAGATGATTGAACTACTGGGTCAGGAGCATTATTCTGTGGTCCACCTGGAACTACTGAATTTTGTTGTGCAATCTTGAACCGCATTGGGTCAAGAATCCTTGCATTCTGTTCTTTCTTATTCATCTCAAACCTCCCGGTTACGATTGTTTAGTCCAGGAAAGCCTTGACCGCCTTTTGCCATCATCTCAAGACGACGTGACAAAGCATCTGTCTCCATCACTTCAGGGTCTTGCTGTGGAACGTTGGTGCTTGATACTTCTGTATCTACACTTCCTGTTTGATTAGGCAGGTCTTCCATTGGACGATTGCCTGGTGCATCTGTCTGTTGGAAGTTACTTGTCTGTCCTTGTAATACTGAGTTAGGCATCAGATTTGCATTGCCATACTTTGTACGTGTATTAGCAATTGCAGTGCCGGCACCGTCATCCATTACAGATTGGACACCTTGCACATAGGAGTTAGAACCAGCCTGTGCTTTAGCTGCAGCAAGTTTCGATTTATAATCGGTATCTGCATCCCGACCCATCGTTATCTTCTGTGTCCCCGCATAAACGGTCATAACTTTATTACGTTGTTGCTAAATATATTCTAACGCCAAGATGTAGCTAAGAAGATACGTGAACCTACTGCAGTATCAGCTGGGCCAGGTACGGCCATAATGAATTCAGAACCTGCTCGCTCGAATGCGTAGCGACGCACTTCAGGACGCCTATAGTTAGGTACATACAATGTCTCGGCTAATCGGTCTACTTCACGCAAATAAATTTCACGGAAATATTCATCACCTTTCAGTGGGTCGGACGTGTTAATGGTCCGTTGCACGTCACCACTGATGACTTCCTGCCGTGATGGATTTAGGATGCGGCTGCCATCTGCATCAAAGTAATCATCTGGAATCGCAGCACTTGCTTTCCACGCAATGTCACAACGTTTGATGTGATAAACGATTTCGTTATACCAAAGCTCATCAGGCACTAATGCCATTGCTTCTTCTAATCGTGCACGGTCTCCAGCAGGGATTTGTGCACCTGCATTGAAGCCAAGGTGATAACGAGTTTTAGACTTGAGATATTCGTCTAATTCCATATCACATACCAGGATTGTTGTAGATATCTTTTAGGACAGACTGCAACTGGTTACGGTCCATTGGATTTAACGTTCCTTGTGCTTGCATTTTGGCGAGCATGTTTGCTGCTGGTGACTCATTCACCATCATTTGACGAACACCCATACCCAAGCCGCCGCCGAGAATTGCACCGACAAGTCCGCCTGCCATTCGTCCGCGTACTCCACCGATGCCTGGTAGTGCACCAAGCACACCGCCGACTGCTGCACCGCCACCCATAGCTACACCAGGGTCTACACGTTTCTCAGCATCGGCCATAGCCTTCGCCATAAGAATATCTTCGATGCTACTAGCCATTACTGTGTCACTAATACTATTAATAGTTTAACTAATAAAGATTAAGTCCTCTTCAATGAGCTGCTCCCAATTAACTCTTGGGATATTCTCTAGTTGCTTGAGGTTTGCAAAACGCTCACCACTAAGTGACATACGCATCTCTACAATCTTTTTAGCAGTAGCAAATCCTACGCCAGGCAGACGTTTCTGAATGTATTCAGCAGTAGCTGTATTAAGATTCAATCTTGTTTCCTCTAGTGGTACTACGCGACTAGGAGCTTCTTCTTCTTTAATCTCTAGTACCGGTGCAGTTACTTTTGCCAGTCGTCCTTTCCCTTGTTCATAAGGAACCATTTGATCTAGTGTTAGATATGTAACGTTACCACCTGCATCACGCACCATCGCGTAATCTTTATCATGCTTGCTAATAAACTCTACAAGTTTACCTGTCTTTGTGTCCTGAAATAGATTACTCATATTATTTATGTATCTTTGGGTATTCTAACTTCTTAAGTATAGACATAAAAAAAGGGCCTCTTGTGAGACCCTCGTATTATTGTTGACTATATAATCAATAGCCTTGACCAGCTTCCACAGCATAAGGGATGTGGAGGTCGTCAGCATCAGCTACTGCGTCAGGCATGTAGTAGCACACTTCAACGATAATCGCAGAAGGTGATTTACGACAAGCACCAGCAGAAGGCTTGACTGAAGCAATCAGGTCAGCGCTTACGCCAACTTGAACAGCAGTGTCGGCAGTAAGTGCGGTTCCATCAAGGATGGACTCAAACAAACTGAACTCACCAACTGCACTGAAATAACCATCAGCACCAGCAGTGTTAGGCACAGCTGCAGGAGTGGTAATACCAGAAACAGTAAGTGTCGCAGAACCAGCGACGGTTTCTTCGCGAACACCAGGAGCGTTCACAGCCGTGCGGTATACAACAGCACCTGTTGGAATCACAAAAGGACGGTCCTTACGTGGCTTGTCATCTTGACGAAGGTCAGGAGACAGCACTTGAAGGTCATACGTACCAGCTGCAAGAACGCTATCACTATCGAGGTTGGCGTCATTATCAGGGTTAAGCACAAGAGCACCCACACCACGGAAGAACACAGCGCCAGGAAGTGCAACCACTCCTTGGTCACGGTATGCGTTCAGGTGAGCGACGTAATTACCAGGGAAAATTTTGTTATTCCAAGGTGTACGGTTTT
>WLWF01003582.1_pt1 | contig 10030 bp, 7 predicted proteins | sample 6718331 | NCBI WGS metagenome assembly WLWF01 (sample SAMN12718692, study PRJNA515312) | sponge metagenome | isolation source: marine sponge | host: Mycale hentscheli | place: New Zealand: South Island, Marlborough, Capsize Point | collected 2003-05-01
CTTAATTTAAAAATTAATGGACCAGGAGAAAAAATCATTTGAGAAAATTCCGGTAATAAAAAATTAAAGTCATTGGTTGTAGAATAAGCAGCTGCACCCATAATATTTATTTTAGGAGTACCTGCTTTACTACCTGGTATTTCTTGTATTACGTAAACTTTTCTTTCTGACATTGACAATCAATATAAACATGTTTATATAGATGTCAACTAGAAAGAAGAAAAAAAATTATGGATTATAAATTTAAAACAAAACCCTATGCACATCAATTAACTGCATTGGAAAAATCTTGGAACAAAGAAAACTATGCCTACTTTATGGAGATGGGCACAGGTAAAACAAAAGTATTAATAGACAACGTTGCTATGTTATATGACAAAGGCAAGATTGATAGTGTATTAATTATTGCACCTAAAGGTGTTGTTAAAACTTGGTACGAACAAGAACTACCAGCACACTTACCAGATCATATAGAAAATGTGTCCATACTGTGGCAACCAAATATTACAAAAACACAACAAGAAAAATTAGAAAGTTTGTTTGAGATAGAAACTGCATTACATATTTTAGTTATGAATGTTGAAGCATTGTCTACAGAAAAAGGTGTAAAGTTTGCAACCAAATTTATTAACTCACATAAAACCATGATGGCTATTGATGAGTCTACTACAATTAAAACTCCTTCTGCTAGACGTACTAAAAATATTATTAAGATTGGTTTAGATGCTAAGTACAAAAGAATTATGACAGGTTCTCCTATTACAAAAAACCCGTTAGATTTATATACACAGTGCGAGTTCCTTGATCCGTGGTTATTGGACTTTGCTTCATACTACGCATTTAGAAATAGATATGCAGAAATGAAAACAATGCATATACGTGGACGATCTATCCAGGTGGTAGATAAGTTTCAAAATTTAGGTGAGTTATCTGATATTGTAAAACAATTTTCATACAGAGTATTGAAAGAAGATTGCTTAGACTTGCCTCCTAAAGTATTTATCAAACGCCACGTAACATTAACCGTTGATCAAAAAAGAGTCTATGAACAGATGAAAGAACAGGCTCTTGCTGTACTTAATGGTAAAGTAACAACTACTATGACTGTACTAACACAGCTTATGAGACTACATCAAATAACATGTGGTTATGTAACCGCTGATGATGGAACCACACAACAGGTTGAAAGCAATAGACTTAATGAATTGATGTCTATTTTAGAAGATACAGATGGTAAAGTTATTATATGGGCCAACTATCAATTAAGTGTTGGTGAGATTATACAAAAAATAATTAAAGTTTATGGTCCAGAGTCTTATGTTCATTACTATGGACTAACGCCTCAAGAAGATAGACAAGATTATATACGTAAATTTCAAAATGATCCTAAGTGTAGATTTATTATAGGCACACCTCAAACAGGTGGTTATGGTATTACACTTACTCAAGCTAACACTGTTATCTATTATTCTAATGGATATGATCTAGAAAAAAGATTGCAATCAGAAGATAGAGCACACAGAATAGGACAAAAGAAAACCGTAACTTATATTGATTTGATCGCTGAAGATACAATCGATGAAAAAATAGTTGAAGCTTTACGTAAAAAGATAAATATTGCATCTGAAGTTATGGGTGAAGAGTTAAGAGATTGGATCTAGCCTACAACTTTACCACCGGACCATTTCATTTCCGGTAATCCTTCGCTGTATTTTTTACCATCGAAAGTTAAAACTTGTTTTCTATTTGAACCAGATTCATTATAGCTTATGTGAACCCATCCCCCTGCAGGATCTTCTTTATCAAAAAATTCCATAATCAATTGATCGAAGTCAACATTATTTTGTAACCAGTAAGCTGTTTGAATGTTGGGTACTCCAAAAATTTCCAGGTCTACGGCCTGGCCCTTCGCATGTTGCGACGTCTTTTTGCTGCCGATAGCTTCACACAACGCCTCGGACCGGTAGCCCGATGTAATAGTAACTGGCTTATCAAAGTGTGCACGTAGAGGTTCTAAAATTTCATAACACAAATCACCTAGACTTTTAATCTCTCCTGATCCTGGTGTATTATCAATACCTTTACGAGTCGCTGTCATCGACTTTGTCATCTCTGAAAGAGTGAAATGTTTTGAAAGCTGCATTTTTATCTAAGCATGTTTAATAAGAGAGCAACTACAATCCCAAACGCTCCACCTATTATCATCTTCTCCATCCGTTCTAATCTTTGTTTAACTTCTTTTATTTGTTCAAAAGTTTGTTTCTGCATAATACGACACAGCTTTTCATGATCATCTATTTTTTGTAATGCAGATTTTTTAGCCATTATGTTGTTTTCCTTAACCTTTGTCTAATTAGTTGTTCTTCGGGAGATAGTAATGCCATCTCTGTTGATGTCAAGTTGGTATTTTGATCAACTACTTGTGCTTGATTATTTACATTTGGTTGAACATTTGCAGGCATTGGTGTGCTTGGTAAGTTAGGTGTTTGTATTGTGCCTAAAGAAAAATCATTTAAATCAATATCAAAAGTATCTGCAAGACTTAAAAATTTCATTTGAGATCTCATAGATTTTAAAGCAGGTAATGCTGTTTTAAATACATCATATGTTCCTAAATTTTTTGCAATCTCTCTAAATCTTTCTCTAATATCATCTGATGGAAAATAAGGCTCGTACTTTCCTTTTCTTAAATTATTAAAAGTTTTTGTTGTAAGTTGTCTGTCTTGAAACGTTTGTCTTAAAGAGTTTGCATTAACACCTAAAATTTGTGCAGCATCAATGTTTTTAAACATTTCTTTTTGTACATTAAATCTTGCTTTGTTAGATTCATAAAACCTTGTTATAATATCATCAGGATTTATAGGTCCACCTCTTAACAATCCAAAGAAACCACCTGTAAATTCTCTTCTAGCATTTCTTATACCTGTTTGATATTGAGATATTTTAAATCCCATAGCTTTTAGTGGATTAACTTTTGTAGGTCTGAATCCTATTAGCCCAGCCATTTGATCATCTAATTCTAAAATTTCTCCAAATTTATTTGGTGTTTTTGTAGCTGCTAAAATTGGTCTTATGTATGGTTTGTATTGTGGTAACAAAGCTTCTAATAAATGTCTAAACCTAATATTCATTTTGTCCCCAATTGGAGTTTGATCTGTATATAAAGCTTTACCTTCTCTTGTTCTACCTTGTCTAGTAGTCAAGTCTCTTGCAGCTTCTGTCCAAATAGATTCATCTACAAAAGGTGAAGCTAGTTCTACACTTGCTTGTTCTATACCATCCAAAAAACCTTTTAATACAGTATCACCATCATTAGATGCAGATACAATTTCATTTGATAAAGTTCTAAAAGGTTTTGCAATTACATCATATGCATTACTATGACTAAAATCTATGTATTTTAGTTCACCAGTTTTTTCATCTCTTGATGGAATCAATGTAGAGTTTCTAGACCAATCAGGAACGAACTGACGTAAAGCATCTAACTCATCTTGTGATACATTGTATAAAGCTTTAGATCCTTCTACCAATGCTGCAGGTACTGCACCTAGTGTAAAAGCCATACCAGATATTCTAGTTGCACCTATTCTATAAAATGGGTTATCATTTTTAACCATTGTGCCTGTAGCTTTATCAAGTACATATGGTGCTATGTTAGTTCCTATTGTTGGTTTGGAGTGTCTCATTTCTCTTAATGCTTGACCACCAATATTTGTAGTTGTTCTAATCATTTCAGATGGAAAAGACATAAAGTTACCGACTGGTAATAGTCTTGCTGTTCTAACATAATCTCCAACATAATTATAATTTGGAACTGTGTTTTTAACAATATCAGCTGTTTCTCTTTTAAGTTTAGCTAAAAATTCTGCGTTGTTTGGATCAATCTTAACTCCTCTTTTTATACCATCTTTTACTAATGCATCTTGTCTTCTATTTAATTCTACAAAGTAGTTTGTAATTTTCCAAAAGTCGTCCTCTGCAACATATTTACCTTGTAAATATGTAGGAAGTTTTTTAATTCTATTAAGAAAAGGGTTAATAATAGAATCAAGATCCATAATTTTGTCACCAAAATTTACATCTCTCATTAAATTTTTTATATCTCCTATTTGTACTTGTGAGTTTACAACACCTAACTCTAGTAATTCTCTGTAAGCTTTTTCAAAATTTTGATCTGCAAATCTTGTGTTTTTTATATTACCTACACCTGATATCTGCCAACCTTTTCTAAAAGATTCTCCCAATAGTTTTGGGTTCATAAAACCTTCAAACAAAATACCATTAGCACCAGCAAAAGCACCTGCACTAATTATGTTACGTAAGTGAGTTGGTATAGATAAAACTGTTTTTGCTAATTGTGATATAGCTTTTGGAAACAATAATAAATTTCTATATAAAAAAGCAGTTCCTTTTTCTGCAGCAGTTGCGCCCTCTCTACCTCTTACAGCTGCTGTAAAAAAACCTTCTGTCAATCCGTTCATACGTTTTAAAGCTTCTGCTGTATCTGCTGTAGTATACATTCCTCCTAAAGGATTGCTGATTCTACCTGATCTAAATTCTGTTAAACCTGCTAAGGCATTATCAACTTTTACAATTTTTGCTTGACCGTTTGTTGCAGCTTTTGCAGCTTCTATTGAATCCCAAAAACTTCCTCTACCACCTTGTGATTGTACAGCAGCGTTGGTGTCAAACATTTCTTTAAACATAGCACTTGTTCTAGCTAAACCTGACAACTCTGTAATTGCATTAAACATAGAGTATCTTGGATCACTCATTTCACCCATCAGTTTTTTAATAACCGGTGGCGGTGCTCCCGTTCTTTCTATGACTTCATTTACAAATTTAGCTTCAGGTATATCTCCTAAAGTTTTAGAAACATAGTTAGCATCCGGTAACCCTCTACCAACTTTTTTTGCTTTAATACCATCTTCTAATATTCTATCTACAATGTTTTTTGCATCTTCATAATATTTATCACTATCTATTTTAAATTTTGTATCTTTATTTGTTGATGCTATTTGTTGTCTAAAAAAATCTATAGCCTCTGTCATAGATTCATCTGTAGGTCTATACCTACCAAAGACTCCTAGTATAGGTGAGTTTTCAAAAATCCTGTAAGTGTTTTCAGTTAAACCTTTTATTCTTTCTTGAAGAATATTTTTTAATTCTTTTGAATTATAGTTGTTTGTAGTTTTAATTAAATTTCCTATTGTGTTTCTAGATTCTTCTACAGTGCCTATTATAGAATCAATTACTTTTTGATCTACACCTTTGTCTCTTAAATTTTTTACAAACGCATCCGATACTTTAGGATCTGATAATTTTGTTAAATCACCATCCAACATTAAATCATTAATTGATTTGTAAAACTGTTCTTTTTCTGTTTTAGTTAAAGATCTATCTAAAACTGATTGCATTTGAGGAAAAGCTTTTGCTACACTTCTATCTAAATTTTTTATAAGTTCTGTAGCTCTGTTTACATCAGAAGATCTAAAACCTTCTGCAACTTTTTGTGAACCAAAAACAGCCTTGGTCAGTGGTCCTTCAGGCGTGAACCCGCTTGCAAACTTGGATAACCATCTTTCAATTTTATAATTACTATATGCAAGGTCTTTGCCTTTTGTTGCAATAGCCTTGGCTCCTTTACCTATACCTGCTGCAAAAGGTGTAAGTAATATAGACTCACTACCAAACTTTAATCTATTCATTAGTTTTCTAGTTGCATCATCTCTTCCACCTTCACGAGCGAATACATCCAATTGTGTAGGACCGCTATCAAAGACATCTCCAAAAGATCCTAGTTCTTCAACATCAGCTACAAAAGTTTCACCTGCAGCACCACCCACGGCACCTACAGCAAATCTTGTTACTCCTGCATCTTTGTTTAATTTATCTACTAATTGTTTTTGTTTAGTTATATTTTTAGAACCTGCACTAACTAATACGTTAGCTTTTTTTGCATCAAAATATTTCTTAGTTAATTTACTACCTAATTTAAATCCTGCTGTACCTGGTACACCTATTTGAACTAAGGCTTGTGTTAATTTACCTACACCTGTTGCTTCTGCAGTGTCTTCAAAAACATTTAATTTATCAAAAAACATTTCTACATTAGCTGCTGAGTTAGTATCGAAACCTAAATCAATTAATTCAGCTCCTAGTGAAAAAGCTCCTTCAACAACTTTGACACCACCTGATGCTATACCTGCTATACCTGAAGTATACCATGAGGCTTCATTGTTTTCTTCTGCCTTTAGGAATGGTTGCATTTCCATTTATAAGCCTATGGTTGTGGATCGTCCATTGACATACCAAAATCTGGTACAAAATTATCTGATTGTTCTGGTTGACTTGCTGAAATATCTGGGAATTTTATTTCAGGAATTGTTTTGTAAGAAGTGAAGTAAGGTTTACCATCTCTTATTAAAACGTATTTGTAATTGTCTTCAAAAGGATCGTATACAACTTTATTATTTAATTTTAATAATTCTCTCAATCCACCTTTTACTTGTTCTTGATCTTGTGTATCAAATGTTAATATTCCACCATATTTTTCTCCACCAACAGCACCTCTTAAAGTATCTGCTAGTTCAGTTTCAAATGTTGCTGCTCTTACAGCTACTTGTGAAGGTAAACCATCTTCTTTTATATATTTTTCTAAAGATATATTATACAAAGTATCATCTTTATTAGCTCTCATACCTGCAATTTTTTCATTAGAAGCTAATTTTGCTGCTAGTTGTGACTCATCAAATTTTTGACCTTCTAATCTTTCACTTTGTAAAAAGTCTCTTTCACCTCGCATCTCACCTCTTCTTAATTGAGCTGCTTGATATCTTTCAAAAGGATCTTTAGCAGAAGCTGCTGCTGTTTGAAAAATATTTCCTTGTGGTGTTCTTGATAATAAATCTAAACCAAAACTTGTTAAAAAACCTGGTAATGATCCAGGAGCAAAGTTTCCCATAGCGTAAGGGTTAGATCCTTGATTATATTGTTTTCTTGGTTGATCTAGTCCTGATGTAATACCAGTTCCTGTTGATCCACCCATTCTAAACATTGGTCTTTTTAAAGTTCTACTCATAATTATGCACTCATATTAAAGTTTACTTTTCCAGGATTTTTAAGTCCAGCATATATTCCTGAAAGTGTTGTACCAACACCTAATGCAGTTTGTAATGGTGTAGGGTTAGGTACATTGGTAGAAGTTGTTTGACCAGGATAACCACCCATAATTCCTGTAACCTGGTTTGCAAATCTATCAATTTGTTCTTGTGGTTGATAAGTAGCCATTCTTGTTGCTTCTCTTTGTGCATCAAGTCCTGCTTGTGTTTGCGCTTGGTTCAGTGCGCCCAACTGACCTAAACGTGAAATATCTGTTCCTTGTAATCCAGGTACTAACTGAGCTAAACCTTGTTGATTACTAAATTGTTGTTGTGCTGCTTGTTGTGCATTTTGAAAACCTGATTGTAATAAACCTGCTTGTAGTTGTGCTCTATTTCTATCTGAACCTGCCATATATTCTGATTGTACAACACCTTCACGTCCACCACCAAATGCACCAGACGCTACCGCTTGATCTCTTAAACCTTGCTGTTGCATAGCTGCATTTCTATCAAACTCTGCTAGTGACGCATCCATAACTTGAGATTGATATGGTGACATAAATTGTTGGTAAGCCTGGGGACCCGTTGCAGCTTGTGCACCTTGTAAAAAAGGTTGATATGATCCTACACCTGATTGTGCTAAACCTTGTGCTTGTCTTTGTAATGCATCTTGTGCAGCTACTTGTGGTGCAAGTCCTTTTAATGCTTGTTGTCTTTGTTCAAAACCTAATGAAGCTCTTTGTTGAGCTTTAAATAATTCTTGTCTATTTTTATATTGATCTGCTGATTCAAAAGATTGTTTTGTTGGTTGAGCCATAGACCCAAGACTACCTAAACCTCCTGTTACAATAGGTGTTCCTTGTTGAGCTAAAACGTTTTCTGCTAAATTAGTTCCTAATTTTTCTACAAATGGTGCAGGTTTTGAAATTGTGGTTTGTGTAGCCATTAAATAACTTCCTCTAATCTTTGTGATGTTTTAAACATTTCTCTAGCGCCTTCTAATCCTTGCGATTCTTCTGATACTTCACCTCCGGATTCGAGGTTTTTCATCATGTTATACATGACTTCTGCTCCTTTGTCTATATCTCCTTCACCTGCATTTCTTACAGCGTCAGCAGTAAATACAAATTCATTCTTTGATAATCTTGCGGGTACGTCGTCTGCTCTTTCCATTCTACCTAATGGTACAAACCCACCTTCTTCTCTTAAATCCATTTCTTGACCATCCATATCTAATAGAGGCATAGTCTTCTTAGCTACCGGTTCTTCTGATCCTTCTGCATAACCATTTCTCATTATACCACCATCAGCTGCAAGTCTAGGATTTACACGATAGTTTCCTCCTAAATAATAATCTACTGGATTAGGTAAATCTGCTCCTGCATATAACTCTTGATCCTCTTCTGTTGGTGTCATTAAACCTGAGAATATAGACGTTCCAATTATACCTGCTCCAAATTTACCTCCTGGAAATCTATCTAAAAATCCACTAAACCCAGGTGTTTTACCACCTAAAAATTGTGGAGATTTTCCTAACATACCTAAAGTTTGCCCTAAACCATATTTTCCTAATAAACCTTTTTTAGCTGCAGTTCCAAATAATCCACCAAATTTAGTTCCTGGTATTCCAAAACCTGCTGCACCTAATAAAGCAGCTTTACCTAATGGAGATTTAGCAACCTTCTTAACACTACGTGTAATTTTTTTAACTAATTTACCTAAACCATACATCTGTCTACTTGATTCAAGGTCCATGATTCCACCTTCATACATAGGTGCATCATCTGTCATACCACCATCGGCCATTAATCTAAAATTAGGCCTGAACGGAATTTCTTCTTCTTTTACATTTTCTGTAATAGGAGTTTTTATAATTGAATTTATTCCATCATTATCACCACCTCCACCATTCCTATCAGTAATTATATTACTAGGAAATAAACGTTCATATTCTGGTTGAGATAATTTGTTTGTATCAAGCAGAGATTGACCCTCAAAAACTCTACCTAATAAATCCTCGCCTCTACCAAATCTACTAGCATCTGCTTTTGTTTTTTGTTGTGATAGATAAGGACCACTTGTAGCAACTTGCATTAATTCTTCTTCTGTAAAATCTTTAGCCCAATCCGGAACTTTACCTGTTAGTCCACTTATTAAATTACCATATATTCCAGGTAAACCTGTTGGCATAAGATTTAGGTTTCTCATAGCTAAAACTTTATTTCTATTTAATGAACTTTGTTTTATAACATTACCAAATTTATCTGTTAATTTTAAACCTTTTTCAGAAAGGTCTTTTTTTTCTTTTTCTTTTTTAGCTCTTTCTTCAAAAAGTTCTTGAGCTATTCTAGCTTTTTCTACTCTTTCTTTTTCTAATCTATTTTTTTCTGCTAAATCAAATCTATTTATAGGTGGTTTTGTGTATTTCATTTTGGGATCACCACCACCTGGTGGTTTTTGTTTAGGTTTAATGTTAGGTCCTGCGCCCCCACGTCTTGGGTTATTACCATCATTGTTTCTTTGACCTCCGTCTCTATCTGTACCTGGAGACATGTCACCTCTTCCTTCTCTAGCATCTCTTTCAGCACCAGCAAAAAAACCAAGTCTTCCATCAGGGTTTGCTACTCCACCCTTAATTAACATCTGTCTAACCTGTTGTGCTCTTGTAATTGCCATTGTTCTATTTTATATAAGTTTACCTTAGTTTACAATATTATTTATCATCAGATGCAGCACCAAGTGTTGGCATTGCAGCTACTTTTATTTTTAAAGATCGCATAACGTCTTCTTTTTTAGTATTAGTAGATGGGTTTGCAATATCATCCTCTGCTTCTTTATCTGAATTATACTCTACGTTAGTTTTAGTATTTCTTAACACTACTTCTGTTTCACACTTAACAACTGGTACTTTCTTACCATTTATCATT
>WLWF01003584.1_pt1 | contig 10029 bp, 6 predicted proteins | sample 6718331 | NCBI WGS metagenome assembly WLWF01 (sample SAMN12718692, study PRJNA515312) | sponge metagenome | isolation source: marine sponge | host: Mycale hentscheli | place: New Zealand: South Island, Marlborough, Capsize Point | collected 2003-05-01
TTTCTGTCTAGTTGATGTAGATGAACTAGGTGATGATATTATTTTTGAAGATAGGGTGCAAGGTAAAGCATACACAGACCAAATGCCACCAATGGTATTTCCTTTTGGTTATATGATTATAAGTTCTACTTTTACATTTTTTGAAGAAGAGGATGAAGATGGCGACCAGGAATAACAAAAAAAAAGGACAAGTTACAGCTAGAGAGTCTACATTAAGAAATGAACAAAAAGCTGCATTTGATGGTAGAAGTACTAATTTACAACCTGCTGCTGTAAATACACAAGATACAAGTAGAGGTATGATTGAAGGATTAACTGCTGGTTCTACTTATGGTGAAGGTCAAGCTATTAAAACACAAATTTCAGAAGGTGGTAAGTTACCTAGCACAGCTAGAGAGTCTACATTAAGACAAGCACAGGCACAAGGTTTGCCACAAATGCAATTAGGTAATTTAGATAGAGCTACTGAAAAAATAGACGAAAACATTTTAACTGGAGCTATGCCTTTAAGACCAGGAAACATTACTATTCAAGATGAAAGTGGATTTCCAATAGCAAGACCTAATACAGAATTTAAAAATTCAGATATGGTTTCTGCTTATGTGCAATCTGGTTTCAATGATGATATATTAAATATATTAATTAGAACAGTATGAGTTCTTATCAAGGATTCAGTAAATCTAAAAAAGCTGAACTAAATTCTATAGAAGAAAAATATTTACAAAACAAACAAAAAGAAATAAAGTTTGATTCTGTAACACCACAACAATCAGAAAACATTAAATTACTATCTAATGTTTATTCTTTTGCTCCTCCTGGATTAGTTTCTGAATTAGGAAAAATGGGTTTAACTAAAGAACAAGCTGAACCTTTTATAGTTAATGCTACTAATGCGTATGTTAATGATGGTAGAACAATTAATAAAGATGCTAGAGATTATCAATTATCTAATGCAGGAGTATTTAGTTGGAGTAATAATCCTGTTGCAAAATCATTAAAAGATACAAAAGCACAAGCAAAAAAATTTACACAAGTTGTTAGCACTGGTTTAGCAGCATATCCACAGTTTGTTACAAGGATTGGTAGAACATATATGATTGCTAGAGATAGAGCTATACAAAAAGCTGTTGATGCTGGACAAGATATATCTTTTCAAAAAAATGGAGAAGATTATTTAGATTTAACAAAAGCGTACACAAATAAAGTTTTTATGACAGAGTTTTTAGAACAGTTAAGACCTACTTATGGAACAGAAGGTTTTGAAAAAGGACAGGTAACTGGTGGAGGTTCTGCTTGGAGAGATGCAGGTCCATCAGCATTTACTGTTGGCATAGAACAATTTGGAGAAAAGTTTTTTGATTTAAATAAACCTGGAGAACAATCAGGTTTAGGTAATTCATGGTTTCCTTATTTTGGTTCAGGTTCAGAAGCATGGGATGAATCAAACCGAAGAGGACAAGAGTACGCAAGGTTTAAAGGTAGTGCTTTTTCTGCTACTACACCAGCACAACCTTTTACTCCTGGTGGATTAGTTGCAGGTGAGTTTGTAGATGCAGGTACAGTTGCATATAGAAACATATCTGGAATAACTGATGGTATTTTATTTATGAAAGGTGACTTAGGAAACAAAGTACAAGGAATAAGTCAATCAACTAGACAATCTTATAAACAGTGGGGTCTTATAAAAGAAACTGGTACTGATGGTGTAACTAGATATAGAAATGTAGATAGAGATAAAGCCTTTAATTACTTTATGAAATCAGATGAAGGTAGACAAATAGCTACAGCTTGGGCAGAAAATCTTGATGATGTAAATCAAATAGCAAAAAGTTTTTCACCAGAATTAGCTTTAGATATGATAAAAGCAAATGCAAAAAAAACATTGCCTGAAAAAACAGATGCAGTTTTAGCAGCTTGGAATAAAAATATATTGAAGGAACCTAAAGGGAAACCAGGACTTCCTTCCAATTATAGTTTTAACAAAACAGTTGAAAGCATTGGATTAAATAAAGTATTGAATAATTTAAGTGGCAAAGAAAAAAAAGCAGCTAATAAATTATTTGGAGATTGGACACCACAAGATACCTTTGTATGGCAAAATCAAACAGATGTCATAGAAAATACAAGAAGACTTTTAGTAAATGGTAGAGTTGAAAAAGTTAAATCAGGAAAATTGTTAACTGAATTTATGGAAGCGACATTAAAAAATACTGATGAAACTATAGGATACAGCGAACAAAAAAGAGTGTTTAGTAAAATTATTGATGAGATTGGTTTTGCTATGGAAGAAGCTAAAGAAAGACCAGATGTTATAGAATCTTTTCTAGATACTGCTAAAGGACAAATACGAGGATTTAGCACAGAGAATATGAACAGTTATTGGGTCAGTGATATATTAAGTTGGCACAATGTAAAAACAGCAGGAAACAAATTATACCAAGGTATTGAAGGTATATTTCCTGGACAAAGAGCAAGGTTAGATGATTTAGGAAATGAATTAACAATCAATGGTGAAAAAATAACAGCACCAGTACCACATACAATGAAACAACTTATGACTGAAAGTATTACATTGCCTAATTTACGAAATACGAGAAACTCTACAGGAAAAATTTCTAAGACAATTAGAAACTGGGAAATAGTAGCAGGTAAAAAATTGGTTGGCTCTATGCCTTTTTTAAGTGATGATTTATTAAAAAATAAGTGGATAGAAAAAAGTAGAATTGTTGATAGTCCTAGACTAATAACAAGAACAGGTATTAATTTATTATGGGGTGTACAAAAAGGTATATGGGTACCTTTACAATTAGTTACTAGAATAGCTTTTCCTGTAAGAATAACTGGAGATGGACAAGCTAAATTATCTGCAGATGGGTGGTCTTCTTTATTTAAACATCCCATAGAGTATTTTGGTATTTTATTAGGAAAAAACAAAAAAACTATACAAGGTGAGTTAATCACTAAGACTGATGAGTTTGCAAAAGTTTCAAGAGATAATACTAGGATATTTACAGGTGATACAACAATACAAAAACTTAAAGAATCAGATGCAATTTTTGGAATAGAAGAAGCAATGTTAAATCCTAAATCTAAAAAAGAATATTTAACTGCAGTATTAGAAGAAGTAAAACATTTACAAGATGATGTCTTAACAAATCAAATAGCTAAAGATATTTTAAATAATGTTGATTCATCTGTAATTTCTAAAAGACTTTGGGGTGGTGATTTAGATAGCATTAGGTTACAAAGAAATACATCTCTCTTAGATGAAAAAGGAATGCCTAGTAACGCACTTAGTACATACGAAAAAACATTAGCTTGGGTTGATACATTGTTTGAAAGAGTAAGAGAAGTAACAAATGATACTAATGTTTTAAAATATATTTCTTCGGAAGATAATACATTTAGATACAAAAACGCAAAAGGTGAAGATGTGTCTGTAAACCTAGAAGACATACCACAAGGAAAAACAGTGGCTGATTTAATACAATCAGGTAAAAGAAAATTTGTAGATGACAAAAAGTTTTATACTTATTTAGAAGAATTGTTTGACAGAATATCACCACAAATACAAGCAGAAGCAGCTAGACCTGGTGGTAATCCAGTAGGTATGGGTTTCCCATTAAGACAAAATGGTAGACCTTCTATAAAACTTACTGATGTTCCTGAAATAACTAATGAAATTAAAAAAGTTTTAGATACTGCTTGGACAGCTTTATTTGAATTTCCTGCTGGTATAGAGAGAGCTTTTAACAGAAGTCCTTTGTATAGAACAGTGTATGGTCAAGCACAAGGAGATGCTTATTGGCTAATGACTGATAAATTAAAACAAGAATATGTAGATTCTTTAAATAAATTACCTAAAATGTTTGACAATATATTAGCTGAAGAAAGTTTAGTAAAACAAGGATTGGACAAATTTTTTGATACTGATTCTTTGAATAAGTCTACAAAGAAAATTATACAAGAAGCGATAGAAGAATCTAAAGGTAAAAAACCACCTAAAGGTGTTAAATTATTTGAAACACTAGAAGAAGTTGATGAGTATGCACACGCAAGGGCTTTATTTATTCACAACAACTTGTTATTTAATCTTGCTGAAAGAGGTTATTTTGCAGACTTTACAAGATTAGCTTATCCATTTATGGGTGCCTTTATTGAGCAAGTGTCTACCTGGACAAGAGTTTTAGGTAAAAACCCTAATGCTGTCAGAAAAGCAGGTCTTGTAGTTAATGGTTCACAACAAGAAGGATTTATAACTGAAGGTGCTAATGGGGAAAAATATTTTACTTATCCTTGGATTGGTCCAGCAATAGAAGAAAAATATTTCAATGACCAAAATGATAGATTAAAAATAAATGCTTCATCTCCTTTAAACGCAATCAATATGGTTACTGCAGGTTTTGGTCCAGGTGCTGGTCCATATTTACAAATACCTGCTGGCATGTTTATTCCTGATAAACCTGAATTTGACATACTTCAAAAACACTTTAATCCTTTTGGAGTTACTGTGACAGATTATGCTTCTTTTAAAAAGTATGCTGCAAATAAAGCACTACCTGCATATTGGATTAAAAAATTTACAGCATGGAGTGAAGGTGAAGGATTGTTTGCAGACCAGTATTTATGGAATACACATTTAGTACAAACTGCACAAGCTATAGCAGTTACTGGTTGGTACATAGATGAGTCAGGAGAGTATATAGAAGTTAGTGACCCAGTTTCTGGTGCTATAGACCCAAATAAAGTATTTGAAGGTGCTAGATATATAGCAGCCGAAACTTTACATACACGAGGTAATTATCAAGGTATATTACCTTCTGGATACACATACGATTATAGACTTAGAACTGATGCAGAAAAATTAAATGACTGGAAAGAATTTTATGGAGAAGATGTAGAACTAGGTATAGACTCTGAAGGTTATTTAAGATTTTCTGCTGTTATGTCTTTATACAATAACTTTAAAACTGTATTTGAACAAGATGATGCAGCAGCAATACTTGCTATGAGTCAAGCACTTGGACCTAACTGGTTACAAAGTATGGAAGGATATTCAGCTTTGACCTATGTAACTAAAGGAACAAGTTATAACGAAGCTGGTATAAGAAGTACTAATGAAGTTGGTTACGACTGGGAAAGAAGCAACGCTAATTTAGAAGAAATAGTACCAAATACTTTTGGACTGTTTGCTCCAGCACCAGAACCAGGTGCAGATTTTTCTTATGAAGCATTATTTTCACAAAAACAAAAAGGAAATATTGTTAAATTAGATGAAGAAGAATGGGGTAAGATAGTAAATCAAATGGGTGGTAGCAGAATGTGGCGTATACAAACTACTATGAAAGAATTACAAGAAGGTAGACCTCTTAATAATCAAGAAAAAGGTGAAATTGCAGAAATGGTAGACACTTTATTTCCTGGATGGTATGTAAGAGATATAAGTTTAGAAGCAGGAGTAGAGAATTGGAAAGAATTAGAAAGAGCTATGGGTATAGATGTTAAAGGTATGGATGCTATTTCTAATAAAGATTTAAAACAATTACAACAATCAGAAATATATGAGCCTTTAAAACAATATATGGATTACAGAGAAGAAATATTTACCGAAGTTGGAAAATTTAAAGGAGTAAATCAAAAGTATGGTCCTTCAAGTATTTCATATTTTGTAAGGAATACAGCAGAAACACAACCATACAGAAATGCCCTGAAAAATTTAGGAGAAAATTTAGCATCACAAAGTCCAGAGTTTGCTATCTTCTGGAATATAATAGGTTCTAAAGAGTTGCAACAAGAGTATTATGAGGATAGAGATGGTAACCTTATAAGTGTACTACAAGAAAGTGATAACTAATGATTACAGTTTATGGACCTGATGGTGAATCAAAAAGAATAAACGCTAGAGCTGTAAATGTATGGCTGCAAGATAATCCTGAATGGTCATTAGATAATCCAAAAACATCTGGTTTTGATGAGTCTAAAGACTCTATAGAAAATTTAGATTTAGCTAAAGATACTGGTAAAGGTGGAGATTTTACTGCTTCTGCAAGTAGCATTACTTCTGGAATATTAGATGACTACGAAAAAGGAGTTTATTATAGTGGAGTACCTAATGTTATTAATAATCCTAATTGGGATGGTACAACTGTAGAAGAAAAATATATACCTGCACAAGCTGCTTATCCAGGGCTAGAACTTATTCCTAGTTTTGAAGGAGATTTATATTTAAATACACCAAATTTTAATGCTATCAGTATAGGAAATTTTCAAGAATTGTTAGAAGATGCAGGGTATTTGAAAGGTGATTTTAATCCTGGTAGTAATGATGCACCTACTAAAAAAGCTATTAGAGATTGGTTTAATGATGTAAATGGTTATAGGTTAAATGCTTATCAAACTGGACAAAACATAAACATAGACCCTGTACAGTTTTTAGGTAATCAAATAAATAATAAATTTACATCAGCACTACAAACAGCTAAAGAAGAATCTGCAGAGTTTTCAAAAAATGTTGATAGGGGTAAGTTTTTAAAAGATAATTTGCGTTCAGCTATTGGAAACAGAAGAGATTTTACAGATAACGAACTTAATGAATTTAGAGAACTAGCTAATAATCTTATAGATGAAGAAATTAAAAACAATTTAAGAATGAGCGAGTATAAAATTAAACAACAATTTGGTAAAATACCGACAACAGAAGGTTTAGATTTAGGAGAAACAGAAGGTCAAGTATTTGGTGCAGAGATAGAACAACAGTTCGGTGCTGAACCTGAATCATTTAACGCTTCAGAAGAATTTATGAATAAAGTTGAACCTTTGTTTAAATCTTTTAGGGATAGACCAGAGAGAGCAGAAAGAGCTGAAGAAAATTTTCAAAATGTTAATAGGTCTATTCTTGGTGGTTCAATGAGGATAGAGTAATGGAAACTATTACATACAGTATAGAAGATGTTATTGAGGCATTAAATGATGTTGGATATATTGATGAGTATATAATAAATTACATAGTGCCTATTGTTGCTTATGAATCTAGAGTTAATGGAATTCCTTTTACACAAGATGCAAAAGACCCAACATCTGATTCTTGGGGAATCTATCAAACTAACATTAATACAGAGATGTCATCAATTTACAAAGTTATGAAAGAATCTGGAGTAGATATACCAGGTCTTACTGAAGAACAAGAGAATCAGTTAGAAACAAATATAGTTCCTGAAAATAAAAAAGATGTAAGAAAATTTACTAACAAACAAAAAATTGTAGTTAGAGAGTTTCTTAAAAATGCAGACTTAAAAACACAAACAAAAATATTTGATGATATGTATAAAGTTAAAGCCAAACAAATTAAAACAGAAAAATTAGAAGATGTCATGAAAGAACTTTATTTAAATACTACTAAAAAATTTTATATAGACAATCAACCTGAAGCAGTTAAATTTAAAGATATAATGGATAGAGAAGTTAAATTATATACAAAGAAAAAAATGGAAGAAGACTACGCAAAAAATAATGAGCCAACAATAGTTGAAGCACCAGTTGCTGAAACACCAATAGTTGAAGCACCAGTAGATATATCTAATAGAGATGTTGATATGGAATTAAACAATAGATTAGTTAATGTATACGCATCAATGTCTAAAGCTAAAGCAAATGCTATGAGAAATGGAATTGTCGCTGAATAATGGTAAGAGTATATAGAAAAGATTTAGGTTTTGGAGAAGGTACTGATGGTCAGAATTACTACGAATCAGATGCTGATGGTAAATTTGGAGGCTTATCTTTAGAACAATTAATAGCTGTAGGATATACAACTAATCCTATTGAAGCTGATGCAGGAAGAGCAGAAGCAGGAGGCTCTATATTTACAGGAGTAGATACTGCAGCAGATTATGTTGATAGCCCAGTAGTTAACCCAGAAACTGATGGACCACAAACTCCTGAAGAAGCTCCTTCAACAGAAGTTGTTGATTTAGATTTAAAAGCAATACCTTCTGGAGCAGAGTTTTGGAATTACAATGGACAAATAGGAATTATATATAGAATACCAGGTGACCCAAATGCCACACCATTAAGATATACATCTAGTCAAGAAGATTTAGTTTCTTTATTAGGACCAGTAGAAGCAAAAAATGTTAAATTTGTAACTCCATCTGATGAAGATTGGAATAGAAGTTTAGTATTCGGTAACTCTATTGAACTATACGACCCTGCAATAATTGACCCTTCAAGAAATCCTTGGGAGTCTTTTGTAGGTGCTGTAGAAAAACAAGCAGCAGTAAGACCTTGGTTAAAGTCTGAAGAGATGCTTTACTTGTTAGCAGAATCTACATTAGAGGGTAGAACAGTCACTGATGCTGAATGGGAATCTACAGATTGGTGGCGTACTCATACAAAAGCTGAAAGAGAATGGCTGTTATTAGCACAACAAGTTGACCCAGATACTGGTGACATAATGAATAAAGATGCACTAGAAAAGTTATATGATGACAGGATAACTATTAAAAATGCTATGACAGAAGCTGGTATATACAATCTTTCTGATGATGTAGTTAATTGGGTTTCAGAAAAATTTACTACAGGACTATGGTCAGGTAATTATACTAACGAACAAATAAAACTTTTGTCAGACCCACAAATGCCTGGAGATATAGACACAGGATTGCAAACATTTATTAATGAAGGTGGTGTTACATTTGAAACTACAAGAGCAGGTGAACAACAAGTACAAGATTTAGTTTCTAAATGGTGGGGTCCAATATTTGGTGGAAATGTAAAAGAAAATCAAATACAAGAGTGGGCAGGTATGTTAAGAAACGACCCTAATGGAGAGATTAAATTACAAGAAACTTTGAAATCATCTAGAAAATCTTTGTTTCCTGAATATGACCCAGATTTAACCTATGAAGAAATAGCTTCCCCATGGAGAGGTTTTGTACAAAATGCTTGGGGTCAAAGTGTAGATGATTCTTCTGATGTTATGCAAGAAGTTATTAAATTAAATGACACAGTTAAAGCTAACGAATATTTATTTAAAAAAGGTGTGCAAGAAAATATAGGAAAACCAGTATCTGAAGCTATTTCAGCAATGAATGCAGCTTTTGGTTCTGGTCAAAGGAGTAGATTAAATGGATGAATTTTTACAATTAGCCAAATCTTTATATCCATATTTGCCTGATGCAGTAATAAACAAATTTGTTGATTATTACGCCGATTCAGATAAAAACACTGATGTAGCATTAGGTAAATTAAGACAAGACCCTATTTATGAAGATTATTTTCCTGGAAATAAAAGAGCTGATAAAACTGTTAAATACAATGAAGCAGACTATTTAGCTGTAAAAGAAAGCTACAAGTTATCACTAGAAGATTTTGGATTAAATCCAGAGTTCTTTGATGACACATTTGGCAACTTAATTGCTGGAGATGTTTCTCCATCAGAGTTTAAAGCTAGAGTTGGAGTGACTTTTGAAGGTATACAAAACAACATTCCACAAGTAAAAGAGTTTTATAGTGCTAATTATGGTATTGATTTAACAGATGAAGCTATATTTGCTTCTGCATTAAAACCTGAACTAGGTGAACAAATACTTAATAAACAAGTTGCAGTATCACAAATAGGTGGAGAAGCTAGAAGAGCAGGTTTCGGTGCTGAAATATCTTTATCTAAAGCAAAAGAGTTACAAGCAGCAGGTGTTACACAAGCACAAGCTAGACAGTTATTTCAACAAGCACAAGTACAATTACCAGAGTTACAAGAATTACAAGCTCAAAGAGGTATATCTGAAGAAGAAAGACTTACTGTGGGAGAGTTTACAGAAGCAGCAATATTCCAAAGTCCTGAACAATTAGAAGAGATACAAAGACTTAGAGAAGAACAAGCATCTGCATTTGCTCCTACAAGTGGTGCTGCTAGAACTGGTCGTAGAGTTACAGGTCTTACAGAAATATAAATCTAAAGTTTACATGTAGATAATATCTGTGTTAATATAAGAGTATCGGATTGCGGCGTTCTCCGAACATAAATTGATG
>WLWF01003585.1_pt1 | contig 10028 bp, 9 predicted proteins | sample 6718331 | NCBI WGS metagenome assembly WLWF01 (sample SAMN12718692, study PRJNA515312) | sponge metagenome | isolation source: marine sponge | host: Mycale hentscheli | place: New Zealand: South Island, Marlborough, Capsize Point | collected 2003-05-01
ATTCTTCTTTAACGGTAAATGGTGGTGTGCAGTAGTATCAGATATAGGTAGTTTTAATTTAACAGGGACATGTAAAGATGACATACATCGAGATAGTAAATAGCGTACTTGTACGACTAAGAGAAGAAAAGGTTGAGGCTGTCAATGAGACTGAATACTCTACATTAATAGGACAATTAGTAAACGTAGCTAAAAGAGATGTAGAAAATGCTTATGACTGGGAAGCTCTTAGAAATACTATACACTTAATTACAGCAGCAGGTACATTTCACTATGAGTTATTAAATACTACTACTGATGCTAGAACAATTGATGTATATAATTACACAAACAAGAACTGGCTAAATACTAAAACATCAGAGTGGATGGATAAGATGTTTGCATATGATGATGTACCAACAGGTTCACCACAATCGTATGCTTGGAATGGAGTTACAATTGATGGAAATTTAGAAGTAGATTTATATCCTATACCTTCTAAGATAGAGAAACTTAGATTTAATATGACAGTTCCTCAAAAAGACTTAGTAGATGAAGGAGATAAATTATATGTACCTCATATGTTAGTTATAGAAAATGCATTAGCAAGAGCTATTGAAGAAAGAGGTGAAGATGGTGGTAGTAGTAATCAACAAGCAAGATATCAATCTTTACTAGCTGATGCTATATCTATGGAAGCAAGTAGGAAACCTATGGAAACTATTTGGAGAGGTGTTTAATGCCTACAGGTAACTTAGAATCAGTTAGTTTACTAGCTCCTGGATTCTTAGGTCTTAATACACAAGACTCACAAGTAGGACTAGCTAGTGGTTATGCAACACAAGCTGATAATATAGTAATAGATAGAGGTGGTAGAATGACTAGTCGTAAAGGTCATGTACTACTTAATAAGACTATAGCTAGTTTAGGTGATAACTATATAGAATCTATTTGGAGACATGATTTAATAGATGGTAGAACATTTTATCTAGTTAATGGCAATAATAAAATGTATACAGGTACAGAAGCAGGGATAAGAGGATTTAATTCTAAACTAAATACTAGAAACTTTTTGTCAGAACTTGTAGATATAACTCCAAGTGTAAGTATAGATGGTAATAGATGGCAAATGCAAACACTACCTGAAGGTGCAGGTTCTAATGCAAAGATATGGACAATAGCTACACAGCATAAAAATCCTGCTTTAGCTTTTAGTGTAGACGGAATATTAACAAAATGGCAAAAGATAACTAATACACCATTAGGTGTAACTAACTTTGACCCTGATGCTTGTTTATCTGCATATGGTAGAATATGGACAGCAGGTATATCAGAGAATCCATTTACTATATTTTATAGTGACTTGCTAGACCCTACTAACTTTAATAGTGATAATGCCGGTATACTTGATATTAGTTCTGTTGTAGGTAACAATGATACAATAGTAGGTCTAGCTCAACACAATAATTATTTAGTTATATTCTGTCAAGATAACATAGTAGTATATAAAGGAGCAGACAATCCTGATACTATGGAATTAGAAGATGTTATTACTGGTGTAGGATGTCTATCTAGGGACTCCATAAAAGCCACTGGTACGGATTTAATCTTCTTGTCTAAGTCAGGGGTTAGAAGTTTCTCTAGAACTGTACAAGAGAAGTCTATGCCAATGAGAGAACTTACTCTAAATATTAGAGATGAGATATCAGGCTGGTTAGATTATGAAACTAATCCAGAAAATATAAGAGCTGGATACTGTGAAGATGATGCATTTTATGTAATTACATTACCTTTAAATAAGAAGATAATATATTTAGATTTAAGAATGCCACTTGAGAATGGTAGTGCTAGGTGTACTACATGGTCATTAGCTAATGGAGATTTATTTAATTGTTATTTTGATGATAGAGAAAAGTATGGACTACTTATGGGTGTTAGTAGTGGAGTAGCTCAGTACATAGGATTACAAGATAGAGATACTACATTTGATATAATCTATAGGTCAGCTAGTTCTGACTTAGGGGGACAAGGACAAATACTTACTAAACTTGCTAAACGAGCAACACTAACTATTGAAGGTGCAAAACAACAAGACTTTGTATTAAAGTATGGTTATGATTATACAAGGAATCCAAGAAAGGTTGTAGTAGATAGAGATTTAGGTACAGGTATATATCCAAAGTATTCTGCTCCTACATCTTTATATGGAGTAAGTAAGTATTCTTCATTGGGTATAGGTATACATAGAGTAAAAATACCTTTAGGTGGTAGTGGTGAATCATTTTACTTTGGTTTAGATGCTACAGTTCGTGATGAATTAATCAGTGTTCAAAAGATTGATATATTTTTAAAAACAGGGAAGAGAAGCTAATGAGTAATTATGTAAAAACAACAAACTTTTTAAGAAAGGATTCTTTACCAGATACAGATACTGATAAGATTATTAGAGGTTCTGAGTTTGATACAGAGTTTAATAATTTAGTTACTGCTGTAGCAAGTAAAGCTAATACAGTATCACCAGAACTTACTGGTGTACCTAGAGCACCTACTGCTAGTACAGGAACAAGTTCAACTCAAATAGCTACTACTGCTTTTGTAACACAAAATGCTATTTTAAGAGGTATGATAGTAATGTGGTCAGGGTCTGTTGCTACTATTCCTGCAGGTTATGCATTGTGTGATGGAACTAATGGTACACCTAATTTAAAAGATAGGTTTGTAGTAGGTGCAGGTTCAACATATGCTGTAAATGCAACAGGTGGTAGTGCTAATGCAGTTGCAGTTTCTCACTCACACACTGGTTCTACTTCAGTAAATAGTTCTTCTGGATTAAATGGATGGTGGGACTTTAAGAACAGAGGAGGCACTTCATATAATACACCTATTCTAGCTAATTCATCAGGTGGTAAGTTTACACACACAAACAGAGGTAACTCTGGAAGTTATGGTGAAGGTTATAGAGGTGAGGGTGGTTCAGGTTCATCAAGAGCTAATATTAATGTAAATCATGCTCACTCAGCTACAACTACTGTTAATGCTGCTGGTGTAAGTGGTACTAATATGAATTTACCTCCATACTATGCACTAGCATTTATTATGAAAACTTAGGAGATACATTGGACAAAGAGAGTGTAGCAAGGTTTTTAGAAAAGAGTAGAAGTGAATATGTAGATGAAACAAACCTGATAGAGAATGAACATGGTTTTATGAGTTGGAAGATAGATGGTGATAAGTTTGTATGTATCAATGTCTATGGTGATGGAAAGTACTGGGATGAGTACATGAATGAGTTAGCAAAACAGTTAGGATGTAAAACTATATTAGGTGGAACAAGTAGAAAAAGTTATAAAGCATTTGTAAAGAAGTACAACTTTAAATTAGTAGGATACATTTTTGAAAAAGAGGTGAAATAATGGGTTCAATTGTAGGAGCAGTAACAGGAGCAACAGGGGTAGGAAAGAAAGCAAAACGAGGTTATGAAGAAGCTGGAGACAAAGCTCAGTATAAACCCTGGGATGTCACTGGTTCTTACTTTGGTTCTGCTGACTTTGACTATGAAAACAATAAAGCTAATTATGACTTAAGTCCTGAGTTAATACAACTTAGAGACATGTTTATGAATCAAGCTTTAAGTGGAGTTAATGAAACTGACATAGCACAAGGACAAGCAATTAAAGATAAAGGCATGTCAATGTTTAACGAAGCTTATGACAGAGACATAAGTAAAGTAGGTAGTGATTATTACTCTGATTTACAAGGTATACTAGCTCCAGAAAGAGCCAAGACTGAACAACGACTAGCTAACAACCTCTTTGCTAGTGGTCGTATGGGTCAAGGCAGTGCAGCATATGAAGGTGGAGGATACTTGAACCCTGAAAGAATGGAGTATCTAACATCTATGAATAGAGAAAACAATCAATTAGCTGTAGAATCATTAAGTAGAGCTAGACAAGAAAGACTATCTGATATGACTACAGGTATGGGTTACTATGGTATGGGTAATGATTTAAGATTACAACCATATAATGATGTATATAGTTTATTTGGTATGGGTTCTGGTGTAGAAGCTACAGGTATGAAACCATTTGAAATGGGTATGGGTCTAGGTAATAGTGCTCTACAAGGTCAAGTAGCTCAAGCTCAACTATATGGTCAAGGTGCTAATGCTCAGTATCAATCAGGAGCTGCTAGTGCAGGAGCATTTACTAACCTAGTAGGTATGGGTTTAGGCTCAATACTATAATTAAGGAGATTTAAATGGCAACAATAGAGAAATTATTTAACTTTGATGACCAGCTACTAGCAAGACAAATAGCTGGACAAAGAGATGACTTTAATATGGGTCAGTTAGCTCCTGGTCCCTGGGGTATGATGGGTGCAGGGATTAATAGGATAGGTAGAGGATTGTTTAACAGCAATGATGACTTGCTTAAAGAAAAGGCAGCTGCTGAATCAGCCCTAGCTACAGTACAAGCACAATTAGGTGATGATATATCTGACCCTGATAAATTGTATCCTGCATTGATTAAAGAATTAGCAGCTAATGGAGCTAATCCAAAGTCTATCTTACAAGTACAAGAAGTATATGCTACACAGTCAGCAGTTAAGGCTAAGACTAACTTAGATACTCTTAAGTATAGAACTGATTTAGAAAAAGATTTAATGAAGATAGATGAAACAAATGAAAAGAATACTAATCAAGTAATTCAAAACAATACTAAAGACTTACAAACTAGAATAAAGACTGACCCTGGTTTTGGTACTGCTGAACTTAAATCTATGGGTTTCAATGACCCAGAAGGTATTGGATTAGTAACAGAGTTTCAAGGTATGGTAGAAGAGACTTTATCATATACAGATGATAGAGGAAATCCTAAATTTAAGACAGTAGATTCTGCTATACAACATATTAAGAAAACATTAAATAAACATAAAAACTCTGAAGCTATGGGATATGATGAAGGTATGACATTAAATCCATTTGATGATGATGAAGTTAATACACAATACTGGAGAACTGTAATTGCTGCTGAGGCAGGTCAAAATGTAGATATGGCAGATGCTATGGGACAACCAGCTCCTCCTGGATGGGAGTATACTGGTAACATAGTAGATGGTGAGCCTACTCTTAAACGAATAGGAGAATAATTTGGCAACAAGAGCTGAAGCACTAGCTTACAACGAAGCTAATGGTGTAGCTGACGTTAAAACTTATAAAGAAGTAACAGGTAAAAGTTTCTACGAAGCTAAAGAAGAAAAGTCTGCTGTAGATAAAGGTATTAGAGCAGTAGGACAAATTCCATTAGAGATTGCTGGATTAGCTAACATGACTGCTGGTTTAGTAGAGGCATTCTTGAACCCTGCATTTACGTTAGGTGAGTCTGTCTATGAGTATATTAATACTAATGATGAAGAGTATGTTAAGAAGGTTAAGACACAACTTGCTCAAGAGAATGCATTATTAGAAGATGGAAAACCAGTTAAGTTAAGTCAGATAACAAAGATTAAAGAGTTAGAGACTCAATTAGATGGTAGAACTTTTGGTAATATAACAAAAGAAGTTGCAGATAAGTATGATAAGGAAGCCTATTTCCATCCTGGAACATACTTTGGTGATGAAGCAAAAGCATCATGGAAATACATGCAAGATAAACTTGGTCATGAATATGACTGGGAAGAGTTCCAAAGAGAGTTACATGAAGAAACAATGACAGGTAACTTTGCAGAAGGTCTAACAAGTATAATCCAAAACATAGCTAAAAAAGGTGAAGCATTAGGAGTACCTAAAGAAGTATCAGGTGCTATCCTAGAGATTGGTATGTTCTATGCATTACCTAAAGGATTTAAGATAGCTGGAGTAGCATCTAGAAGAGCAGGTCTAACAGGCACTGCAGAAAGACTTACATTCTTATCTGATAAGCATAAGATGGATAGACAGATTAAGACTCTACAGAAAGAAGGTGATGTAAAAGCAGCTAGTGCCTTAAAGAAAGTAGATGAACTTAATGTATACAATCCTATTACTCTAAACAAGTCTGGACAAAGGTCACTTAATTGGAAACAAGAAAGTGGTATGTTAAAAGATATGTTTAAAGAGATAGAAGCTGAAGGTAAGAACCTTAAGTCAGCTAAGTCTCAAGAAGTATGGCATGATGCTATGTTACAGTTAGCTAGAAATCAGAACTCTACTATGACTGTACTTGCTATGAAAGCACATCAAGCATCACAAGGTAAATTAATTAAAGCTTATGGTAAAGATGGTATAGAAGCATCATTGACTAGAATTACAGATGCTATTAACAATCCTAAATTAGTTAAAAAATTACCTAAAGTAGAGAGACAGATATATAAAGAAGACTTCTTACCATTAAGAAAGTTTAATCAACAAGCTGTACTTACTCTACAAAAACAAACATTAGATAAAAAACTAGAAGGTAAGAATAAGAGAGCTGAACTAGGTATATTTGACAATGAGTTAATTGATATACAAGTACCACATCATGCTAAATTAAAAGAAAGAGTAAAAGAATCTTATACAGATAGGTTACTTACTGCTTTAATTGGTTCTAGACAGTTAAGAACTGAGATTGCACAGGGTGCTAATGCTAGGATGCCTTTCCAGAATGAGGTAAACCCAGGTAGTAATCGTAACTTAAGAAGTGCACAAAAGAATCAAGTGTATGAAATCATACAACGAGCAGTGCCTAAAGATTTAGCAGGTATGTTAGATAACTTTAATAGAAATAAAGTAATTAACAGAGGTTCTCAAGTTATACAAAAAGCATTTGAAAGAGATAAGCCTTCTGTATTATATCCACAAGGTAGAACTAACTTTGCTAAACCTATTATAGATAAGAAGACAGGTAAACAAAAGAACCTTAAGAAAGAAGTAGTAGATAAATCTACTGGTGAAGTAACTCTACAGAATGTAATGGGTGAGCGTATAGCTTATAAAGAGATACAAAGATTTACAGATATGCTAGAGTTTATTGGAGTGTTTGATAACTCTAAAGGTTCTGCATTTAACTTCCAAAAAGCTGCTAATGCACACTATGATATTACTGTAAATAAACTTACATATACTAAACTTAAGTTAAGAAGTGATATGTGGGCAGTAGCTAATAGAAAAGTAAATAAAGTATATGCTGGTAAAAAGACAGGTAAAGCATATCAAAGAGAAGTAGAGATTCTTAAGAAAGAACAAGATGCTATTGGTAAGAAAACAGACCAATTAGACTACTGGTACAAAGGTAAGTATGATGTAGAGACTGGTAAGTTTGGTGGTGTTACAGGTAAACAATTCTTTGAAGCCACTATAGAACAAGCTAATAAGATAGCTGATGGTAAGTTAGTTAAGAGTGACTATAAAGGTCCTGGTCGTGTTAGAAACATGACAGAGAACATTATAGCAGTAACTAAATACAAAGATAAGAAAGCAGGTAGTATCAATCAAATGAGAGTAGATGATGCTGGAGCTATACAATTCTTAAAGAATAATAATCTTACTAGTTCTATGAATAGAGGTAAGAAATCTATTATAGGTACTGAACTTAAAACTACACCTACTAAATATGGTAAAGTTGTAACAAATAAAGATGGTATCTCAACCTTTCAAACTATTAAAGGTATTACTAAATCTATTAATAAGAAAGGTGATAAAGTATTTAAAGATAAGAAAGGTAAGATAGTTAAGGATATAGTAGAAAGAGCAGGAGTTAAAACACAAGCTCGTATTGTATCTGCATCACCTGCAAGGTTAAACAAAGAGCTTAAGTTAGGTACTAAAGAGTCTGGACCTAAATACCTAGTAGACCCTATATTAGTAGAAGGTCTTAAAATGGTACAGAACTCTCAGAAGTTAAGAGATGCTAAACTTGTAGACAACATAGATAAAAGTGCTTATTCTATGAACAAAGTAGATAAGGATGTTACTAATCAGAAAGACCTTAAAGAGATTAAAAGAGATAAGTATGGAAGAGTTGATAAAAAGTACTTAGATGAGGAAGGTAATCCTGTACCTCAAACAGTAGAGAAAGTATCACCTGCAGTAGACTTCCAGAAGATGGGTATAGAAGAACTAACAGGAGTTAGATTAGATAAGAGAAGTGCAGAGATATTTGAAGATATCTTTACATGGAGAGAGCCTACTAAGATAACTAATGTATCTAATGCTATTGTTAGAAACATGTTGATTAACCCTTTCCCTCACATACACAATGAGTTTGTTCACTTGGTTGGTACATCAGGTATTCAAACTATGATTTTTCCAAAAGAGTTTAAAAAAATGTATGGTAAGAATGGTTATTTAGCTAAAGCTACTGATGATGTTCTAAACTCTACTGGATTATATTTAGAAGCTAAAAAGCATGGTGGACCTATGATGTCTACTAATGTAGTTACAGAGAACTGGATGAATGCTTTCTTAGAAAGTACACAGAAGATGGTTCTACCTGATAACATGATAAAACATTATGCTCAAACATTAGGCATGAAACCTTTTGAATTATATGGTAACATTGCTACTAACTTATCTAGAAAAGGTATGTGGCAGATAAGGGATATCTTTTATACTGCTCTATTAAGACAAAAACTAACGAAATATGACTGGGCACATACTCCTGAGAACATAGCAAAAGCTGCTAAGATTGTAGATATGCACATGCCTACATATAAGCTACCTCCTAGAGTAGGTGAGAAAGTATTAGGTCCTAGATTTTCTAGAGATTTATCTAGAGTATTACAGAACCCTAACTTTATTATCTTTGCTAGGTATAAACATGGTATGGTATCTTCTGGTATGAATACTGTAAGAGATATGGCAGCAATTCTAGACTTGCCTATGATGAAAGCAGGTAAACCTTTAAGTACTATTAGAGAGTTCCTTGATGCTGAAGGTGTTAGAAATGGTAGGTCTGTTAAACAACAGATGATAGATGGTGTAGAATCAGCTTTAGCATTGACTGTAGGTATGACTGCTATCTATGGTTTACTAGATGCAGTATTTGCAGAAGTAGTAGGTACAGGTCATGATGCTCATATAAGAAGAGGTGGTATACTTCACTTAATGCATACAACTAAAGAAGTAGCTAAAGGTAATAAGAATAACTATGCATTGTTTGGTAACTTAGTTACTATTAACCCTGCTCTTATGACTGGTGCAGAACTGTTTATGAATACTACATTCTATAATGGACAAGATATATATGATTTACAAGAACCTGTGTCTGTAACTATGCAGAAGGTTTTAGCTAGACTTGCTAAATCTGCTCCAATGTATAGTCAGTTTACTACAGTTACTCAAGAAGGTCCAATTAATTGGAGACAATTAGGATTAAGACAAGTAGATGTTACTGAGAAATCTCCATTGAGATTAAGAGCTGATAGAAAACAGAAAGAAAAGAAAGAAAATACAAGAAGGAAGGATGCTGGGACAAGATTAAGAGAAAGTCGTTAACACAGTAGCTTGATATGAGACATTTAGTACCTCGGTTAATACATTATACCAAAAGGTACTAAAAGCTCACTACGGGGCTTAAAATGCCCTTACTGAGGATTCTTATCAAACCAGGCTATTTGAAACCTAATTATCAGTAAATCTATAAGACAATAGTTAATTTTATGTCCTTGTTGTTGTCCTTCTGTTAATTCTATACCAACTTGCATTCCCATGATGGGAGATAATGAATATCCTACCATAAAACTACTCCAAAATAATTTAATATACCTAGAAGATAAATAGCTAGAGCAACTAAGTTCATAGCAATCAATGATGTTTCTTCCCAAACAAACGATACAACTATCCAGCCTACTGTGGCTGGGATAGCTACATATAAGTTTAAAGGATAGATATTATATGCAGTTAGTAACATACTACATATAATACCTATTGTTGATAACCACTTAACTAATTTCACAAGCATTTCCTGTACAAGCTAGTGTTTGACTACCTTCTGTATTATCTTCTTCTTCTTTGAATGATAACCAGTCAACATCTTTAGGTGTCTTCTTAAGTAGAGCTTGATACTCTTCTTTAGTACACTCTTGATATG
>WLWF01003589.1_pt1 | contig 10017 bp, 22 predicted proteins | sample 6718331 | NCBI WGS metagenome assembly WLWF01 (sample SAMN12718692, study PRJNA515312) | sponge metagenome | isolation source: marine sponge | host: Mycale hentscheli | place: New Zealand: South Island, Marlborough, Capsize Point | collected 2003-05-01
GTTACAATTCTTTGCTTTACAAATTGTAGTGCCTTTTAAGTCTTTGTTACCAAATATTTCATCAAAATTTTTTCGGTACAAATCGTTGGATGGCCTTGATTGGCCATCCCATTTTTCTTTTTTCATTTTTTTATCCACCATTTAGTTACACCCCACTTAGTTTTGTATTCATACTCTATCCCAAACCATGTTTGTTTAGTTGTCATTAGTGCAGTCTCCTTCTGTATTCATCTATGTCTGAAAAGTCTGGACTAGCTAAGAATCTAGCCAGTGTTTGAAACTCATCCATGGACATTTTATTAATCTCCATAGAGGGTATTCTTTTGGTCATCTCCTTCTTTGCTTTCTTCCATTCAGACTCAGTAAATGTATCTAGTAATTTACGCATGTCGTTCATCGTACCTCCTTACTTTTCCCTGGTCCAAGTAGCATTCATCACTTCTCTCGCTCACCCACTGCTTAATCTCATTACGATAGTCTTCAGCAGTCAATTCACCATTTAAGATCTTAGCCATATCTTTTAACAATAACTGTATTGTTTTAAAGTCCTGCGCAGATCTAATAATGTTTTTTTGAGGCTTAGTGTATACGTCGTAGTAACAATCACCAATTGCTTCATGGTTTAATTTAAAGTTGTCTTTCATATTTTTTATTCCTTTCATATAATATCCTATATTACATTACATACCGGCTCTGTCAACTATTTCTTTCCATTCTTCTTTCTGCTTGTAATATTGTGCTACTTTTTTCCACCATTCGTTCGCGTAATGTCTGAATTCTTCGCCTTCTACGGGAAACTCTTGAAATAATAAATCTTTACTACACATTAGAATGATTCCAAACTGGATATTGGTTCCATATATTTGGTTGTGAGCAATTGCATATCCTGCTAACTGCAAGTAATAGTCCTCGATCCATTCTTTTCGTTTCGGTTTATTTGTTTGTTTAAAATCTATAATTGCTTCCTTGCCCTCGTAGATTCCAACACCATCGGTTGCACCTGCGTACATCTCCGGGTAAAATAAAACACATTCTGTAGCCCACAACTCATCGAGTCTACCTTTTAATCCCTGGTCCGCGATTATCTGTGCCATCTTCGTTGCATGTCTTCCTTCTGGCGTTAGATCCACGATAGGTTTGTCTAGCATATACCCTTCAAGAACCGAGTGCATAAGGGTCCCTCTCGCTGCAGCAGTCTCAGTAATTTTTTTAGCCTCAGCTTCACCAACTCTATCTCTCCATCTTTGTAAAGATTGTTTCTTCTCTTCTCCTTGACAGGCAGATAATATACTCGTTACACTAGGTAATTTTTCTTCACCTACCAGGTAATGTCTTTTACCATCAATAATTTTTCGAGTCGAAGTCGGGTAGTAAAATCTTTTATTGATCTTTATCATTTATTAATTCCTTTCCAATTCTTTCAAAATTTTTCCAATCATCCGGGTTACTGTTATGTTTTCTATCATTACAACCCACACAACAAAAGACTATATTATTGTTTTGATAAGTTAGTCTTGGATCAAATCGGTCAATACTAAAGTTATTATAATTTTGTGTTGCACGATTATTAGGTTGTCCTTTACCTCTAACTCCCATCCTAGTTTCAAATGTAAAGGGCTGCTCACAATATCTACAAAGTCTACCATCCGAGTCTGGAAATTTTTCTTTCATAAGAATGATATGATTCATGTACAATCTCCAAAACTCTTTCTTGTCCATATGATCAGCGGCTAGGTGGCCACCATATTTTTTGGCGCTAGGTTTAAACTTTCTTGCAATGCAGGCGACTATAAATCCTCGTTCCGAGTTCATGTATGCAAAGTCCATCTCTGCTCGTTTCTTTAATACTTCTGGATCTTTAGGATTTTTGTAAGCCATTAGACCTTTCTAAACACATTTTATTTTCACCTCGTTCTATTAAATAAAAATCATAGTGAGTTAACGCTTGTTGAATTGCACGCATGTCATAAGTATCTACATCATCAAATACAAACCTGGTCCCTGGTCTAGATCGATTAGCAAAAAATAAAGCTTCATGTAGCACTGCAGCAGTAGTGTGAGGACCATCGAAGTGTACAAAGTCATAAGTGTTCATGATATTTTTTTGACCTTTGTAATAAATAGGTACACCCTGGCCAAACGCATTAAAATATTCAATGTCTTCTAGTTGATATAAAATAAAATTTTCGTGTTTGTTAAAAGCAGTTAAGAAAGTTTGTTTCATAGAGTTAGGATACGTTGGAGTCTTAAACGAACCGTCTGGGTTATATAAAATATTACCCTCAAAGTCTGTCCACCTAGGCACTACTCCTCCTTGAGTATCAACATGATCATAGAGAATGTCTCCATAAGGATCTATCCCTATATGAAAATGATTTTTATTTTTAAGATTCTCCATGATGACGTGAGAGCCGTAGCCCTCACGAACACCGATCTCTACACTTAAATAAAAGTCTCGTGGACTTAATTGTTCAACCCACTTAGCAAGTAAGTTATAATCTTTACTGTCTCCTTTAAGCATTAGTTTTCCTTTATATATAATTTAGATCTAAGCGATCGTACTTCTTCAATTAGTTTTTGATTGTAGTTGTGTAGTTTCTCGTTCCTAAACTCTAGAATTTCTATTCGTTTAGTAAGATCTGCAGGACCCCGGTCATCGATCGGAGTCCCTTTCTTTTTTAATAACTCTAACTGTTCTGTTAGTTTATGATATTCAATTATGTCTGCCTCACTCATCATACGCCGAACTTCATCAACTCATTAAACTTTTTAAGTTCATGCTCCGATATATCTTGCAGACCTTTGGTTCGGTTATAAATCTCCCTAGCTTTTAATAACTTATCACTATTATTTTTTGTGTAAGCTACTGCTTTGTTTCGACTTATAACCTCCAAATGCTCGTCTCTAAGTTCCGTCACGATGCTTGTTTCACCTCATCAGTTAACCTTAGAGGTGTTCGTGTAAAGTCAAAAGCATCATCGGCACTAATCAAAATTTGAATAGTATTACCCGAGTCTTTTGCCTCCAACATTTCTGCTGCTACTTTAAACTTCATAGCATCCTCGAATGTTTCTGCTTCTTTAATCACCGTCACATAATCATTTGCATGTGAAAAGTGTATTCTTTTTACTACTGTATATTTCATACTTTCTCCTGTATTGGTTGGTTAGTCTTTAAGTTTGCCATTTAAACGTTTGGCTTCTTTGTTTACTAGAATAGTCACCACCTGCGCTCTCGATACTTCGGGATCATCAGGTACTAACACTTTTCTAATTTTGTCAATCTTCGCATACGTCTCTTTTTTTATAGAGATGTTTTTGTATTTGCTAAAATCAGTCATCTGTTATATCCTTTCATTTTTTAATATAAGGATATCCTACAAAATATTCTTCTTTGTGTCAAGGACGATATGAAATTTTTATTAACAGTGTACATATGCTCTGCAATGAGCGGAGAATGCTACACCAACAAAGACTATCCAAAAGTCTTTCCAGATCATCACGATTGTATAAGAGCAGGGCTGTCAGAGTCTTACGAGATTATATATGCAGAGGGTAATTTTACTAAAGAAGACATAAACAACAATCAGTTGTATCCTAAATTTACGTGTATCCCTAAAAAAGATGAAGGTAAAATAATCACTTAAGAATCATTAACTAATCCATGTTTGAACGGACAATCTATCATGTGTTTTTTTTAAATTAGCATTAACCTTATGCAATAAACCAGTTTCAATAATAACTATAGAATTACCTACAATAGGTATAAAACCAGATCCTACTTTACTTTTAAACATAAACTCACCTCCCCAACTTTCACCCCATCTTCGATTAAAATAATAAGTAGCAGCATATCTTCTTTCATTTTTAGGATCTGAATCACTGTGCCAAGCAGTGTGTTGACCGTATTTATATTTTCTTACGTGACTCCATAATTTTTTATAAGGTAATAGGTTTACAAATTTTTGGTGACGTAATAAGGTGTGGTATTGATTAAAGAAAGGGTGATTAAATTGATTGTCTTGATCAAAGCTTATAGACATATTTTCTTTTTCTTCTTTATAAGTTCTCCATCCAACCTCTGTATCTCTAAAATGTAATTCTTTTCGTTTATTAAAAATTTCTAAATATAATTTTTTATATATAGAGGATGGTAAAAAATTATGTATCCAAAATAATTTATTGTGAAAATTAAAAGCTAAATTCATATGGGTATGGATCTTTGGTTTTGTTATATTTTTTAGCTAGCTCGTCTGCCTTGTCGGTGATATTTTTTAAAATCTCGTGCTTCATGTTTATTTAAATTTTTCTTGTGACGTCGAGGACGTTTTCTAGGTTTGTCACGAACTACAAAGTCTTTAAATTTCTTTGCCATTGTCTAATTTTGCTTGACTTCTTATTAATTTTTTTTCTTGTTCAGTTAATTTTAAATAAGTAATGCTGCCATTAACATGTTGTTTGTTATCAGATCCACAATTAGTGCATCTATAAAACTCTGAAACAATTGCCACTAATATTGTATGTTCTCCACACTCTGAACAATCTCCCATCACAGTATCTATTCTATTACTGAACATTATTGTTTCCATTAATCCAAATTTTTTCTTTTTATCTGTCATAACTTATCCTTTTACCGTAAAATCCCACCGATGCAATAACTCTAGGATTTAAACCTATTACTTTATGTTTTATACCACGTGGGATAAAAATCATATCCCCTTTTTCAATATAATAATCCTTATTTTTACTATCAAAAACACGATAGATTGTAATTCCTTTTAAACCTATTATAAAAACATCTTCTATATCTACATGAGCATTACCAACCTGAGATACTAAACTAAAAAATAAATCTACTTCATCTTTTGCGTCTCTTTCATATTTAAAAAGTTTACTTAAAAAATCAAAAAACATTTTAAATTCTTGTAAAGTATTACTTATTTTATGTATTTGAAATACATCTTTTAAATTGCCTACAAATGATTTTTGACTAATAATACATTCGTTTTTTTCCATTAAGTCACTTAATAAATTAAAATCATACTCTCTTGTTAAAGATGCAAAGTTTTTTATTAAAGTTACTTTATTTTGTTTTATAGAGTCTACTTCAAGTGCTTTTATCAACATTTTCTTTTATCATTTATGATTATAAAATATATTTATAGTATACCTGGGCGAACTTTCTCCCAAAGCTTGTAAATCAGTATGCACATTATTCTTACCATCAAAAAATAAAGCTCTGTTTTCTACAAAACCTACATAACTATGTAATTGGTTTTTGTTATAAAATCCAGTGCCATTATAAATTAATTCTTTTCCCTTTACGTATAATAAAAAATTATAATCGTTTCCATCATTATGTGACATAACTTTTTTAGCATTATGTCTTAAATGATAAGACACATCAAAAGGTACTAAATCAATGTTTGGAAAAAATTGTTTTTTTATTTTTTTAAAAAGCCATTCACTTTCTGAGTTTTTTTCAAAAAGAGATCTAAATCCAAAATTGCCTTCACTATTATCTACGGCCGTATATTTTATTCTACGTATATTATTTTGTACTATTTTTAATTCTTTTTTAGTTAAAAAATTATCTTTTATCTGTATGTCGGGTAACATTTTTTCTTTCTAAATTAAATCTTTTGCCTTTCCAATTACAGGTTTGTATTTTGTTTTACCTTCTGATTTATAAGCGTGTAAATATTGTTCACGTCTTCCTTCAGGTATCCAACTACAATGTATCCATCCCGAGTTGGGTTCTCCGGGCGTGTAGAACTCGAGGATCAATTGATCTGTCTCAAGATTCATTTTAATCCAATCAGCAACTTCAGCATTATCGACGCCAACACATTCGAAGTCAGCCGCCTCAGCTTTTGCATGTTGGCTGTTTCGACTCGACCCTATGGCAAGACATAAATCTTCACTACGGAATCCGCTAGTGACTTTTACTCTACCAAAATGGTCCCGCACTGGCTGTAAAATATTTTCACAAAGTGCTTTTAGTTTTTCTATTTGACCTGAGTTAGGGTTATTATTAATGCCTTTACGTATGGCGGTGTCGCTTTTGATGAGTTCTTGTAAGCTAAAATTTCTTGAAAGGTTCATATTTTAAAAATTTCCTCTGCTGATTCTACACATCTTAGCTCTAAATTTAAAGTTATTCTTGGCTCTGTTGTAGATGATTCTGGTAAATGTTCTAGAAATGATGGAAATATAAGCATGTCCCCATCCTTTGGTAATATGTAAAGTTCTTCATCTTTGTTTTTAAAAAATATGCCCTTGTTTTGAGTTTTTAAATATAACACACAATTTATTGTTGTAGTAGTAAAATGATTGTGCCAATTTGTTCTATTAAATTCTTTATCTGTTATGTAACACCATAAGCCAAAATCTAAATCTAACAATTTAAATTTATTTAAGTTGTTATTACTTATTTGGTAAAACAAGTTATACAAATAATTTGTATACTTTGAAGTAACTTTAAAATTATTTCCCGATTGCATTAGTTCAGGGGTAAATGATTTTCTTTGCTCCAAACATTCTTTTAAAAGTGTTTCGTTAATGTCTTTAATTTCTTCACTAACATTTTGTCTTTTAATCAGTTGTTCTAAACTCATTTATTCTAATATTAATTTTTTTATAGAAAAAGATCCATCGATATTTTTTTCGAGCTCTGCCATTTGTTTTAGGCATTGATATTTTATATGTGATTTACTTGAACGTTTCGCGACACGTTTGCCTTTCAAACAATCAGACATTGAAAGCTGGATACGTGCCTCCTTAATCTCTCCGTGTACAATCATAAGTAAAGCTACCACTAACTCTGTCATTAGTATGCCTTACCATTTTCTCTTACTTTATCTTTCAGTCCTTCAATATCTTCTAATGCTTTATCTAATTGTTCTCTTAAAAATTCTATGTTGACTTTGTTAGTCATGTTCATCTCTTGAGTTTCTTCCATCTTCTCAACGGTCTTGTACAAATCCTCAATTAAAAAATGTTGTTCCTGGTCCGTGGGCACTTGTTCAGACTTCTTTAACAAATCATTTTCAAACAGCTCACGTGATGTCTCTAACGATACCAACCTCGCAGTCAGCTCTGTATATCCGAGCACACCCATTCCAACTAAAATTATAAGGCTAGCAACCGTTTTCATTGGCATCTGCACGGCAGCGGATTCAGATATGTTGAGTGGTTTATTGGACACCTGGTCCTCCACATAAGGCCAAAGTAACTAACATCACTATTAACAAACCTGTAAAATAATAGTTCATCCTCTGATACTCCATAATCATCTCGTCCAAAAAAGTAATCTTTTTAAAAGTTCTTTTATTTTTTTAACTATGTTTATTTTTTCTTGCACTGTTTCCCAAACACAATCACAGAATTTACATTCAGCAATTCCTCTGTGTCTGTGTCCACAGTCTGTGCATATGCTGCTCACTATAATAACCCTATAATTATTAACACTACGATAAGTGTAAAGATTCCAAAATGCCAATTCAATAATTCTTTAGGATGAAATAGGCTAGGATTCATTATTACATTGTATAAAAGATGTAGCTGATCTTTAGTGAAAGACCACACCTTCCCTACTATATTTTTTAACTGATTCATAAGTCCCCCTTAATCGTTAGTTTCGTCTAGATTTTTCAGCTTATAATCGTAACTACCTTCTTCATGTTCGTCGGTAATCCATTTAGCTGAATTTTCTACGGAGTATATTTTACTGCTTACTAACCTATTGATCAAGTTTTTATTTGGGTCCACGCCCATGGATGCATCAAACATTTTAAGCCTATTATTGGGCTGTATTGCAAAGTTTCCGTCCTCTAATTCAAGAACGTGACCACACTTATGCTGGTCAGGTTTCTCTGCATAACCAAAATTTAATTCATTAAAGTCCCCTGCACACCAATCTATTGTAAATAAATATTTACCTTTACGTTTTACTTTACGTCTTGAGGTGTATTGCATGGTAGCACCAGCTAATTCATAAAAAGTTGTAACACTTACATTGTAACTAAAGCTGTCCCACATCACTAACTCATCAAGTGGTAATTCTTTGACTCCAGGTTTGGTGCAGAAAGCTGAGATAGGTGCTCTCCACCATAGACCACCATCTTCCATTAAAAAATGAAACATAGGTACTCGGTTTGGAATAGAACTAAAACCAAATACTCCTACTTCAAAATATTTATCATGTGAATCTTTTTGATCTCTTAGATAGTTACCCCTGACACAACATTCTATGACAGGTATGTTCGCATTCAAGTAAGCCATTTTTTTCCTTATCTTGTTACACTTTTAAAGTATTTCTTTTCATAAATTTTATTTAATTCAGGAAAGTAAATATAATTAAAATTTAAATATATACTAAATGTATTGTTTGTAAATAATCCCTTACAGTCTTCAATTTCATTGACTAATGGCTGCCCTGCCAGATTTAAAGAGGTGTTTCCTAAAATAGGAACTCCAGTTATTTTGTAAAATTGATTTATTAAATTGTAAAAATGAAAGTTTTGATTTTTAGTTACAGTTTGAATTCTACAAGTATTATCAACATGAGTTATTCCTGGTATATCTTTTTTTCTAACTTTAAATACATAAGACATATAAGGAGTTTCTTTTTTTGATTTCATGTCAAACCATTCATTTGTCTTATCGTGTAAAATTGTCCCGGCTGAAGGTCTAAACCATTCTCTTCCTTTTAATAAATTTATTTTTTCTTTAGCTGAATGATCTCTTGGATCAAATAAAAAAGATCTGTTACCTAAAGCTCTCTTACCCATTTCATTTCTACCTTGATATATACCCACAATATTTTTCTTTGAAATTAATTTTGCTACTTCTTTAGGTGTAGTGTTATATCCTTTTTCCTTGATTAGAATTTGATAATTAGGTGGGTCACCCAAATATAAATTTTTAATTTTTTTACAAATAAATTTAAATTTATTTGCATGCCACTGCGCTGCACCCATTGATAAACCACTATCGTCAGCAAATGGATCTACATACAAATTTGAACAAACATCTAATATTTTAGAATTTAAAACTGTATTCATAAATACTCCACCAGAAACACATAAATTTCTCTGTTTATTTTTCATAATGTTTTTTACATAATTTAAAACTATAATTTCTAATTCCCTTTGAGCTCTAACTGTTGTTTCAAAAATATTAGAATTTTTTAATATTTCATGAAAATTCATTTGGTTAAATTGAAAATGATTTAATTTTTCTGAAAAAAAGTTTAACGAAAAATTATTTAAATTATTATCTCCATAACTAGAAAATCCCATTACAGAGCCCGGTTCTTTTAATTTAAATAAATATTTTACAGTGTCAAAAAATTTTCCTAAACTTAGCGTATTAATATAAATATCTTTACCAATTACTTCATTATTTTCCGCTTGCCACAATTTAAATATTTTTTTAAATTTATTTTTATTAAAGTAGTATAAAGAAACAATTTCTGTTATCTCTTTGTTTTCTTTTTTAAGACAAGAACCATTTCCATCTGCAACTAAAACATAAGATTCTTTTAAACCTGAATTAAAAAAAGCAGCGCATGCATGTAAAAAATGATGTTTATGTGTTTCTACAATTAAATTTTTATAGGTTATATTTTTTTCATTTAATATATTTTCTAAAATCTTAATAAGATTTTCTTGCTCATCTTCAAAAGCAAATACAAAAACTACTTTATCAAAATATTCATTTTTGTATTTCTCAAAAAGAATCGTCCAATTATTGGTTTTCTTTTCTTTATTTATTCTTTCAGCTTCTTGGTAATAAATAATTTTATTATTATTTATTTCACATATAGATGAGTTATGTGAATCATGTAGAGACAATACTCTCATTCACTAACCGTTTATATCACCCCAAGTGTTTGCTAATTCGCAGTCTACTTTGTTAGGGACTTCCAGAGTAACTGCATCCTGCATGATCTCAACAATTTTATCTGCTTGTTCTTGATCCTTAACAGAAATACAAAGTTCATCATGAATTTGTA
>WLWF01003590.1_pt1 | contig 10016 bp, 19 predicted proteins | sample 6718331 | NCBI WGS metagenome assembly WLWF01 (sample SAMN12718692, study PRJNA515312) | sponge metagenome | isolation source: marine sponge | host: Mycale hentscheli | place: New Zealand: South Island, Marlborough, Capsize Point | collected 2003-05-01
AAATACCTACGCAGACCCTCATCATATTGAGTTGTGGTTCTTGTAGGCGTATCAGCAGGATAGCTGCGAAAAAGTCCTATAGCATATTATACGAATAATAACCTATTATAGATTTTAGCAATTTTCTTTTGCTTGTGTTATAACTAATTAAGCTAAAATGTAAGTTATTTTTTATACAATATTCTTTATTTAAAATACTATTATAAGTTTCTGTAAATGTTTGAGCGTCATATAAATTACTAGCAGGTGCTGTAAGTGTTGCTCCACCTTTATTTAATTCATTTACTAGACCATTTAATACTGACATATGACTATTATACTGCTCTGAAAGAACTTTTTGTAATTGTTGTGGTTGAGTAGTCATTTGTCCTCCTGAATAATTAAAATTACTTAACGAAAACTTATTAAGATAATTAGTAAATGTATTTTGGAAGTCTTGATTAGACATAGCACCTGTAATATTTGGATTTTGTAATTTAGTAATCATTTCATTATTTAATTGACCTATTACACTATTAGGAGTTCCTAGTTCAGTCATAAATGTTCTAATGAATTGGTATTGTTCTCTTAATTGGTCTGCTTTACCAGCATAAGTCGCTTCTGTCTTTTCTAATGCTTCTTTTTGCTTTTCAGCCTGTTCTTGTCCTCCTTGGAATATACCAGCAATCAAAGCACCTACACCAGTTGCCGCAGCACCTAACGCAGCACCCCACCCTACTGGGTTCCAAAAGTCAGCCGCAGCAACACCACCTTCTACCCCTGCCGCCGAAGCCAAAGCACCTGCCGCACCAACAACAGCAACACCAGTGCCAACAAGTGATGGTATCATATTACCTGTCTTAATAGAGTAATACCATGATGCTAATGGTCCACCAATGAAGTGGGCAACACCACACACACCTTGTCTAATCGCAGCCTGTTTAATCTCACTCTGTCTTGTGAATGATGATGTGTCAGGTGTTGATACAGCACCAGATTTCAATGCCTCAAGTTCTCTCAAAGCCACATCCATCTTGACTTGTTCTTGTTGTTGTGCCTTCAGTTCTGCAATCTCTGCTTGAACTTGTTCCAGTGTTTGTGGTGTTGTGTCAGTCATAATGTGTGTGTTAGTTGAGTGCCAATCGTTGTTGTCTTACTTGAACATAGTAATACGGAATACTCAGACTTGGCTTGATGTAGTAGTCGAGAAGGCAATAGAGATAAACAACAGCAGGGACAACATACTGACGAGTGAGTAAGCCAATTTGATAAAAGAGGTGAATGAGTTCAGCAAATAGATTGAGTGCTTGAAGTAGTTTCATTTTGAATACTGTGTGAGTGGTGATACATAACCATTTGATGCTGTTGCTAAACCAACATAAGCCCATTTAACAGCATCCATGACACATGGGTCTTGGACATCATCATTGATACTCACCCAACGAAGTTGTTTGGTGAGTCTGTCTGAACAACGAACTAGGTGCATGAGGTGTTCCCTTGACTACTCTTGTAGTATGACATGAAATAACCCCCTTGTAAAGGGGGCTTGTGCCACTTCCTCAACTGTCACATGGCAGGAATGGCAACAAGTTCAGGTTGTTTGTCATCAACAAACTCATTCATATTCCAACACTTCCAAGTGTTATCTTTGGTGTAGAGATAAGCATACTCTTCACCATCTGACAAATACTCAGTAACACTGGAAACAAGAGTTGGAGGACAATCCTCACCACGCTCAGAGTAATACTGAGGGATGGGATGTTCATCACTTGAATAACATGATGACATATCACCACCATCAATGAGTTCAGCAACCAAGTCACGAGTGTAAAACAGTTGCTCTAACTTGACACCTAACCATTCAGGATAGCCATCATAATGGTGATAGGATGATAACACTGAACCATCACTAAGTTCAATGCCAATTCGTGAACGAGTGGCCATGGGTTGTCTCCCTTGATTACTTTATTAGTATGACACAGAATGGAGGAGAGCACAAGGGGGCTTGTGCCACTTCCTCAACTGTCACATCAGAAGCAATATGTCTTAATATCAGCAACCTGTTCCAATGGGTCATTCATTCTAGCAACAGAGAATGCCTCTAACTCTAATACTTTCATCTCATCACTTGCATCCTTATACATCTCCAACACACCATCAACACCTCTCTCACCTAACACATTATAAGCTAGATTGATTGGCTTGGTATACACTGTGTCTAGCTCTTGATTGAGTGAATCATCACGACAATCTTGAACCATATGATGTGATTCATGTCTCAATGTGTCTAGGTCTTCCTCACTCCACTCTTGTTGTTCTCCATTGAATGTATTATCCTCCATTGCTACCTCTTGACATATCACCATCATGCGTGATGGTCCATGATACCAACCAAAGAACTTCTTACCTCCATTGAACTTTGGATGACACAATTTAACATCATTCACAACAATAGTCACACCAACTGATTCAACAGCAGTCCATAACTGTTGATGGTCTGACATACTGGACTGTGCTAATACTGGTGTTGCCAGTGTGGTGAGAGTGAGAGCAGTGAGTAGTGATTTGAACATAAAGTGTGTGTTGTGTGTGATTAGTTAGTTGATAAGATCTTCTAATTCTTCACCACAATGTGCAACAAATACACCATCAACAACAAACTCATCAATCACATAATCAACAGTAAGTTCATTATGCTCTGCAAAGTTGTTGATAAGTTCAAGTTGTGCGGTGTCCAGAAGAATGTTCATGGTGTCCTTTGATTACTTTAATAGAATAACAGGGTTTGGAGGGTTTGTCTAGTCCTCTTGTGCCACTTTGTCAAGTGTCACACTAGCAAGATAGAAGTCAATATCAGTGACAATATCCTTCACTGTTTGTAACTTTTCCCACTCTACATCACCAGCATTCTCATCAATCAGTCTGATAGTTTCATCACAAATATAATAATCAACAACTCTCAATAGTTCAGTCCATTGTTGCTCTGTTAGATTAGGCATTACCATACACCTCGTTGTACTAGAATATTACGTATTTGAGTATAACAGAAATGCTTGAGTTTGTCATCATCAGTTGTATCAAATGCTTGATACATTCTGTTAAGATATTCATCTTGTGTCACAATGTTGACAAAGTCCTTATCAGTCATGCCAATCTCATTGTTAGCACCAGCCTTGACTTTGTTCTTACCAAAGTTGCCTGATACCCTACCAGTTGTGCGTAGTTTGGGTTGGATTTTGGACAGGTTAGAGTTCATGTCAATCATTTAGAAGCACCAGTAGAGACGAGAATGTAAGAATGTGTTTGTCCCCATATCTTACGATAATGGTTCAATCTGTTCACTGCTGTTGCATAATCAGTTGGTGGATATACACAGTCAATGTAATCACCTTGATTGTTGTACCTGAGCATCATCTTGAACATGGGCACTCCCTTGACTACTCTTTAATAATATCCTAGAATGGGGTCAAAGTCAAGGGGTAGTGGACACTTCCCCAACTGGCACACACATAAATAATAGAAAGTGATTTTATTATGAAAGCAAATGTTTATTATCATGTATGGGCACCACAGAATGATCCACTAGTGTATTTCTTGGTTGATGAGCAACTCAAGAGATTAGAATTACACTCACTCACTAACCAGTGTGATGTCAATGTGTGTGTTGTGGGTAATGCAGCAAAGACAGTAGCAGCACATATTAACAAAAAGGATTATGTCAATATCAGGAAGGTAGTGACTGAAGATGATGGATGGGAGTTACACACTCTCAAGGTATTACAAGAGGATTGTAAAGCAAACCCTGACCTGAATGTGATGTATATGCACACCAAAGGATTATCACATTATTATAGAGTTGATGAGAACCCAACATTTTCAGAGAATGTCAACACATGGAGACATTTCATGGAGATGGTGTGTATTGATAGATGGAAAGAGTGTTTATCAACACTCAATGACTTTGATGCTGTTGGTATGAACTTACTGTCTAAACCATTTACACACTTCAGTGGTAACTTCTGGTGGTCCAAGGCATCACACATAGTCGAACTACGTGACCCATTTGAGAACTATCAACAGAGACCAAAGAATGGATTTAAGTCACTGACTGGTAGACATAATGCTGAAGAATGGGTGTGTAGTCATCCAGGTAAATACAAGTCATTGTGTCAAGTACATGGTTCTATGTACTCAACTAGCAAATACTCTCAATATAAAACTATGTTTCATTCACTATAATGTGAGTGATACCAACCAACACAGGCAATCTTTGTACCAACTGTGACAGGTTCAGCTGAGTGTGGGAAACACCAATTTGATGGGAAGATGAGTGCCTGTCCTGGTCTTGGTTTGTAACACATATGAGGCAGACATGTCCTGCCTCCACTGAAGTTGTTGGTGAGATATAATACTAGTGATAGTGACCTATTGTGTAGGTGGTGTGTAGTATCAGGGAACTGATCTGTGTGCCATTTGTATCGTTGACCTTGTTCATACTTCAATACTTGAATACTCTCTCTTGTGAGTGTTGTCCCATGTGAGTTAGGTAGTGGGAAACAATCATATGACTGATGTTTTTGTAATAACCTGTCTTTGTATATCTCAATACCCTTACCCATTGCTCTGCCAATGTTGATAGCAATGGGGTCATCATCATGAAGTGATATAACTGTGTTACTCCTTACATTTGTATCAACATGGAATTCTGTGTCCTTATTGTGAACAGGAGCACCTTGAAACTCATCATATCTCTGATATATTTTATCAAGGCATTTCTTGACCTGTCTATGAGACATACAGTCAATTACCTGCACTAAATGATCCATCAATCACACATTGTGCGAGCATACATGATACTCACCTTGGTTCTTCCTGTGTGAGCATAGTAAGGCAACTGTCTACATTCTCCTCTTGACTTACAAATATCAGACATAGGTACAGCATGGAACATATAAATGTCTGGACCAATCTTGATTGGAATATCACTCACATCATACATGATCTCATTCCTGTCACATTCTTCCTTGATTTGTTGAGATAGTGATAATGTCATTTAATGTTACCTTTGAATTGTTCTAGTTTGGCAGTAGCAAATGTCTCAGTTACTAACCAAGCCAGTTCACCACTAATCATGTATTCATTACAAAAGAACTGAATAGAATCCTCTAGTAATTCAGTGAGGTGTTGATGAACTTCATTGTCCAGAGTATATTTAGATGTGGTCATTTGATGTGAAGGAGTGAACTAACTTTGGGAATGATGGTAGTATATGGTGATTGTTTGTATAAGTCAATCAAATTACATACACTTTGTTTTCTGGGTGTCTTGTAGTTTTGTGGTGGGTAAACCTTGTTGCCTTTGATAAAAGCATACACTGTGTGAGATGTCTTGTTCTGATATGGCATGTAACGACCTGTCAGGTCCACCCTGATGACCCTAGGAGAGACATGAGACAGTTCATAGGTGTATTCATCAGGACAATTAGGGAGGAGGTTAGAAACCTCCTCCAGTGAGGGGTGAGCCATCAGAGTTCAGATGTGGTTGTCTCTACAGTATCACACTCAACCTCAAAACCACTAACCTTTTGATATAACTCAACAAAGACAGACTTGGTGTCATCATCAAACCTATTGGTACATAGTTCAATAGCTTTGGACATGTTGTTGTCCCAGATTGCATATGCTTTGACAATAGCAATGAGACGACGAGTGCTGATGACATCATCAATTCCACCATCATAATATGTCTTGCGAATAATGTCAGACCAGTCAGTCAGATATTTGACAAGGTCAGCACTATGAGTGACATTGAGTGAGGCAAAGACACGAGCAAGGATCTTAGATTCAATAGCAGGTGATGGATAGGACTGTTCAAAGGTAACAGCAAACCTCTCCAAGAATGCCTCATTGAGTACATTAGTGCCAATGAACTTACCAGAGTCAGAACCACGACCTTTGGTGTTTGCAGTGGCAATCACATTGAAACCATCAGCAGGTTTGACATACTGATTGATCTTTTTGAGATACACACCCTTACCCTCAAGCAAGGATTGGAGACACATAATCTTATTAGAGGCAAGATCTACCTCATCAAGTAATAACACAGCACCACGCTTGAGTGCTTCAACAACTGGACCATCATGCCACACTGTCTCACCATTAACAAGACGGAATCCACCAATCAAGTCATCCTCATCAGTCTCAATGGTGACATTGACACGAACAACATCACGTTTGAGTTGTGAACATGCTTGTTCAACTGCATGTGTCTTACCATTACCACTGAGACCAGTGATGAACAGAGGATAGAACACACCAGACTTAATGACTGACTTTACATCTTTGAAACAACCAAATGGGACAAAGATATCATCAGCCTGTGGTACCAGTGAGTCATACTCAACTGACTCAGTCTGGACAGTGTTAGTAACAACAGAAGGGATGGACTCAGGACCAGGCAGGTTCAGTGTCTCCTCCAATAGTTGAACAGCTTCAGCACGTGCAAGGTTGAACTTACCACGACCTGACTTATAATTAGACAGGCGATTGTTAATAGTCTGAAAGTTATAACCTACATCATTACACCATTGACGAATACCTGCTGTTGTGATTTCAGTTGCTCCATTGTAATACTCAAGAATGGAATCAACAATTTCTTCAGTTGTGATAGCAAGTTTAGACATGTGTTCCTTTGATTACTTTGTAAGAATAACAGGTTTTGGGGTGGATTACAAGGGGTTGTGTGCCACTACGTGAACTGGCCCACTAGTTGACTAAGGAATACTTTGTTGGTGGATTTTGACTTGAGATACTTCTTCAAGGCATTACGAATCTGACCCTTAGTTGCTCCTGACTCCACACCTATCTCTTCATCAGAGTCACCAAATGTCTTGGGGTTGATACAACCCAACACAGGCCATGTGTCAGATGTGGACATACATGAACCAGTCTTGCGGAACTGACTATCATCCATCACTACATCGTGTTCCCTAAGATATGACTTACAGGCAGCAGTGCCAGCAAGATATAGGTGTGTGATGGAGATATCATCAACCTGTGTTTTAACCCAGTTGATTACATCACGAGCACCACTACCAGCCTCAATAGGATATACCTTACTGCCACTACGAATCATGACAGTTTCATAGTATTGATATGTCTCAATCTGTCTGTCATAGTCATTGACCTTAGTGTATTGAATGGGTGATGTCTCACCATCAGTGACAACAACAAGTGAGACCTTCTGAGTGTTAGTCAGTGACTTGAATCTCTCAATGATTTGTGGTGTCATCATCAAGGCATTGTTGAGTGGTGTGCCACCCATTGTCAGATGTGGTGAGTAAGGCACATTCTGACAACGATATCCACCAAGAGCAAGAGAGTTATAATAGAGATTGAGCATGTCTTGATCTATCTCACGTGGACGTGATTTAGAGTTCAATACTTGAACAAATCCCACAGTATCATTGAATGCCTGTCCTGATTTGTATTCACGATCATGTCTCTTATATCCAGTGGTGAAAGTATAGACATCAAATGATATCTGTACCTTGCGACAGAACTGAACTAAGGTGATGATTTGTTTGACTGTACTGACAGCAATACCCTCCATAGATCCAGACCAATCAAGCAACATAACAAGACCATGGCTCTTACCATCTGGTGTCACAGTCTGACGAAGGAAGATATCATCAGTGAGCTTGTAGTTGTGGAGCATTTGTGTGTTCAACACACCAGTCTTATTGACCTGTTGACGTGCATAAGCATCAGCTGATTTCTTCATCTCAAACTGTTGAACCATAAAGTTCACATCACGTTTGATAGATGACAAGAACTTATTGAAATCATCTTTATGAAGAGGACCAATGTCAAAACTTGGGTCAGGCATGACCATACTGTCACGCAGTTGTTTGACACTAATGATATCATCAAAGTTGACATCAGTTGGTGTGATGTAATCATATGTTTTACTAAAGAAGTTATCACTCAGTTTCTCCATATTGTCATCAAATGACTTCTGTGTCTCTGATGTAGTCTCATCAATATCTGACTCCTCACCTACACTTGCATCATCATCACCATCACCTGACTCATCATCAGAGTCAGAACTATTAGACTGAGATGACTGTGATTCTGTATCACCATCACCATTACTTTCACCATCAACATCATTTGGCACCTCATCTTGTGCCAATGACTGCAAATAGTCCTGGATCATTTTGGCAACAAGTAACACCTTCTGCCAGGTGTTGGCTTCATCAACAGCAGTGACATATACTGTCTCTTGTTCACTGAAAGGGACAAAAGCACGTGACCCTAACTTGAAGTGAAGGTTGATGCGATCAATCAATGAGAACTTGGACAGGTCTTTGTCACATATTTCAAAGAAGTCTTTGTCATTGAGATGATTATATGCCTTGGTAAAATCACTACGCAGACCAGGGAATCTGTCTTGTATTAGTCTCTCAATACGCACATCCTCAATGACATTGACAAAGTCAAATGGTACACCATCGGGTATCTCTGACTGCCAATCTTCTGGTGTGTTGAGTGCATGACCTACTTCATGTCCCACAAACATATTATAAACATACTCATTATCACTCCTCAAAACAGGTAGTTTCAAGACACGATTCAGTGTGTCAAATGAGGCAGTATTGGCTGAGGGATCATGTTCAACAATCAAGTTCTCAGTAGCAAGCAACCTAGCAAGAACACCACGTGTTTCAAGAAATGCCATACTCTCCTTTGTTTGATACCTATAGTATTACATAGAAAAACCCCCTTGACAAGGGGGCTTGTGACAGTTCAGTATCTGTACCACTCTGTGTCTGGTTCAGTGTAAGGATTGAACTGACACTTACCTTCTAGATTGAGTCTATGTACTCTCAATCTATGTCTGGCTAGTTCTATTCTTTCATCAGAGTATTTGTACCAGAATGCTTCCCATTCATCTATGAGATATCTTAGAGGGTTTGACATAAGTGTGGTGCTGATTGTAGGGTAGGACAAACATCAGGAACCTCTGCTATTTCTGGTTCAACAATAGGAGGGAGGGGAACATATAACACTGGTGAGTTTGGTTTAGTCTGACCTTTTGTTAAGTGTGGATGAGTGGGAGACCAGAGACCATACGCATTACCATAAATGCGTGCTGGTTTGGCATCACTACTGGGAGCCAATATTGATAGGACTGCCATCAAGGTAAAGATCTGCATACATTGGGATAACATAAACTCCTCCTAAAATGCAATTGTTGTGTTTGTATCCATTACCCTTCCAACCAGCATAACATTGGTCATAATGTGTTGGTAGTCCAGTCACATCCTCAAATCCATTACCATCATTATCAGAGTATTGTCCAGGGTTTCTTGACACAGCAGGGTATGGAAGTAGTGCTGTATTCTTACCCACTGTCTGTCTACCTACTGTGCATTGGACATCAAAGATGAACCCTTCATTGTTGTAGGTATGTGACTCACCCTTGACACACTTGGTGTTGTTGGAGAGTGTAACTAGGTCAAAGTCTTCATAGTTGAGAGACCACAACTGTCGTGCTCTTTCAATCTCAGATTGCCAGAGGACTCTTGCCTCTAGCTGTGCTCTTGATTGTGCTTGTGCTACTGTTAACTGAAACATAGGAGCGGCAACTACCGCCCCCATTGCTGCAGCCACGGTGACACTCATCATGCTCATCATGGCTTAGTTCCTCCTATTATGCGTTAGGGTCAACCGGTGCTGCGATTGCTGATGCTGGTGTCTTCACATCAAACATTGTGAATGTTCCAGCAACCGCAACCTCATCAGCATCTGTTGGGATTGTAACAACACAGGCATCTGCTGTGATGCCAGTAACAACAACCTCATCAGGTGCGGCAGTGATGAGTCGAGCCACATCAGTGTCTAACACAATACTATCAACATCACTTGTTGCTGCAATCTCACAGGCAGTCACCAGAGCAGATGCTTGTGCATTCCATGCTGCAACTGATGCCTTCTTACGTTGTGCTAGGAAATTAGGAAGTGCAACTCCTGATA
>WLWF01003591.1_pt1 | contig 10005 bp, 8 predicted proteins | sample 6718331 | NCBI WGS metagenome assembly WLWF01 (sample SAMN12718692, study PRJNA515312) | sponge metagenome | isolation source: marine sponge | host: Mycale hentscheli | place: New Zealand: South Island, Marlborough, Capsize Point | collected 2003-05-01
AAGAATTTGATTACGAGCCTCCTAAAATTGAAAAGCAGACGCTAAAAACTCCTACCACTTTTGATTCCAAAAATTTAAATTTTATAATGCCGGATTACAAGTACTGGAATGACCGTGGTGTTTCAACAGTTACTTTAAAAAGTTTTCAAAGTGGCACAATGAACTCGGGTAAGATGCAAGGTCGATATGTTTTCCCAATTTTTGATAGAGATGATAAAATAGTGGGTATGGCAGGCAGATCTCTTGATAATGAAAAAAAACCTAAATGGAAATTAGTAGGTGAGAAAAAACTGTGGGCCTACCCATTAAAATTAAATTTATCAATTTTACAAAAAGAGAAAAAAATAATTTTAGTTGAAAGTATTGGAGATATGTTGGCGCTTTGGGAGGCTGGAATTAAAAATACCATTGTTACTTTTGGGTTAAAAATAACACCTAAAATAAAACAAATGTTACTGGCTATTCGTCCGAATATAATTCATATAGCTTTTAATAACGATGGAAATGGAGCTGGTAATAAAGCAGCCACTAAAGCTCATATAGAGCTGCGTAAGCATTTTGATATTGAACAACTTTCTGTCTCATTACCAACTCAAAACGATTTTGGGGAAATGAGTAGAAGTGACATCCTGTTATGGAAAAGTCAACACAACCTATAAGAGAGAGAATACTCTCTGCTTCTCGATTAAAGACCTTGGAAACTTGTTCATGGTCTTATTGGTGCAACTACCATTTAAAACTTCCCCAGAAACAAAATGAGGGAGCATTACGAGGTACCGTCTGCCATTTAGTGTTTGAGATGCTTGTAAAGAAAAAGCACAAGAAGCACTTCAATAAAATTTTAAAAGCTTCCAGTATTAAAGGTAGCCCTTCTGTTTATCGTATGGTGATGAAGCATTTAGTCCAAATGGAAAACAGCTTTGATCTACCTATGACCAACGAAGAGAATACTGAGTTAGTCGATGACATGATAGTGGTTGGATTAAATTGTGACTTCTTTGGTAAAGGGGGTAAAGTAGATAAGCCAGAGCATGAATTTCTACTAGAAAACAAAGATCCAGAATATAAAATACGAGGTTTTATAGATAAACCTGTGCTTTATAAAAAAGGTAAGAAGATAAAAATTGTAGATTATAAGAGTAGTAAGTACAAATTTCGTGGAGAAGAACTTCATTCCAATGTCCAAGCTATGGTTTATACCTTAGCGGCACAAAAAGAATGGGAGGGTTATGAACCTACTGTGGAGTTCCAATTTTTACGGCACCCACGCAGCCCTTTACAACAACTTCAATTCAATAAAGAGCAGTTAAGAGGGCTTGAATATTATTTAGCTCACTGCTTTCATATAGTTAATAATTTTACCGAAGAAACTGCGATTACAAACTATGCGGCCGATAAAAAGAAAGACGCTTGGCTTTGTAAGATAGGTAAATGGCGATGCCCTTATATCGACCCTTATGATTATTTCGTTATTGTTGATAAAGAAGATCAGGAAATAAAAAAATCCTTCAAAAAGAAGGAGCTTGAAAATGTTCTTAAAAAAGGTCAAAAAATAAAAAAACGCTCATACGAAGGTTGCCCGAGACATAAAACTACCGCTGATGATATACTTGACATGTTCGCTTGACCTTGGTACAATGTGCGGACATGGACGGCATTGTTCCTCTTTTTAAAAGTCATTATAGCCTAGGTAAGTCAATCCTTACCTTGTCTCTGCCGGAGGCAGAGTACGACTCTGAGGTAAAAAAAGATACTTCAGATTCTATATTTGAAATAGCTTTAGACCGATTTCATCATAATGATCCCGGAGCATCAGATTTGTTTTTAGTCGATGACTGCATGAGCGGGTTCTTAGAAGCTTACACCAATACGGATAAAATAAATAAGGCCCCCTACTCCAAAAAACTTAAGTTAATATTTGGATTGCGGTTAACTTTTTGCCCCGATATGAACAACAAGTCTGAAGAAGGGAGAAAGGACTCTTATAAAAGTATAATTTTTGTAAATAATGTTCAAGGTTACAAGCAGTTGATAAAGATTTGGACTACTGCCGCACAAGACGGGTTCTATTATGAGCCTAGAATTGATTTTAAAACCCTAAAGAGTTTCTGGACGAAGGATTTAACTCTAGGGATTCCTTTTTACGACTCTTTTTTACATCGCAATAATTATACTGTTTCTAGCTGTATACCTGATTTTTCATATGTTGGTGATCCCATATTCTTCATTGAGGATAATGAAACTTTAATTGATAGTTTTCTAGCTGATAAAGTCCGGGAATACTGTGAAGGTAAATACAAAATCCAAAAGAGCAAAAGTATTTACTACAAAAGCGATGAAGACTTTGACTCTTACATCACCTTTAAATGCATCAACAAAAGAACTACGGTAGAGAAGCCTAATTTTGATGGAATGTGTTCGGACAATTTTAGCTACGAAAGTTATAGGAGGTTAGTCAATGGATAATCATTTATTAAGATTTCAAGAGAAGAAGTTCTTGTTTTACGATTTCGAAACATTTAACTTAAATCTACACGATTCATTCAATCTACCTTGGCAAATAGCAGTCAAGAGGGTTGAGGTTGTAAATAATAATGGTAAATTTTTCAACAAAGTACTTAAAGTGCAAGAGGGAGACTCTAAAGCTGAAAGTAAGGACTTTTATTTAGAATGGGATTCTCCTCTCAAAATTGGTGAAGAAGCTAAACGTATAACTCGCTACTCTGAAAGGGTTTTTCAAAACCGTAAAATGCCCCAAGCTGAAGTTTTTAAGATTATATATCCTCTCATAGAAGAATGTGACTATATGGTTGGTCATAACATTTTAGGATTTGATATATTTTTATTAAGGAATTGGTACAAAGCCAACGGTAAAAGTTATTCCCACTTGACGGAGAAATCTCTAGATACTTTTGCTGTTGGTAAAGCTATAGCTTTAGATTATAAATTTAATCCATCAGAATGCTCATTTTTAGAGTTCCAATTAAAGATGATCAATATTCGCAAACGAGGCATCAAGACTAGCCTGAGTGCTTTAGGCAAACAAAACTCGGTAGAGCATGATTACTCCCGACTCCATGATGCTAAAGTAGATATTGATCTAAACCACAAGGTTTGGGATAAGTTAAAATATCAAATAGATTTATAAAGTGTTATGCTTTGAATCTATAATAGGTTATGCCTAGTTTAGATTTTGTATACGATATAACAGAGAAATTAGATGAAGAGAAAATTGATTATTTAGTACTTACTATACGAGAACATAGAGTAGAGAGCAAAGTGGATGTGTTCTTTAATGTTTCTCGTGAAGGTGAAGAGGTATTAGAAAAATCTTTAAAAGAAATTATAAAAATAGTAAAAGAACGTGACGACACAGAACCCACAAAGCCAAAAAGAAAACGGCGCAAAAAAAGTTAAGTTATCTGATTTATTTAAGAAGATTACCCTGAAGCTTCATGGGGTAAGATTACCAAAATTTGAAATTGAAGAGAAAGACCTTAAAAAGTATGCTTCCCAAATTGAAGCCATAGCTAAAGGTAAGAAGGTTGATAATAAAGTATTTTTACGCGCCGTATGTGCTAATAGATTTTACGACCTTGGTTTAGATAAGAGGCCCGATAAAGCACTCTACATAAAAAGGATGCGTTACGAACTAGGTATCCTTGAGGAATTAGGTTTTGTAGATTATATATTGTTAGTATGGCAAGTAGTAAATTTCTGCAACGAACAAGGGATACCACTAGGAGTGGGAAGGGGTTCGGCCGCTGGCAGTATGGCTTTATATTTATTGAGTGTCACTGATGTTGATCCAATAAAATACGAATTATTTTTCGAGAGGTTCGTTTCTAAATCACGCGCAAAAAAAACTATAGTAGACGGCGTTACTTATTTAGATGGATCATTAATGTGTGATGTGGATATTGATGTCTGTTATTATAGACGCAAGGAGGTTCTAACATATTTAAGGGAGAAATTTTCTGGCAAAACCTCTAAAATACTTACCCTTAATACTTTAAGTGGCAAGTTAGTTATGAAGGAGTGCGGCAAGGTTCTAGGTGGTAAATCTGAAACAGAGATGAACGGAGTATCCGCTTTGATACCTAAAGTTTTCGGGCAGGTTGAAGATATTGCATCTGCCTGTGAAAGTGTGCCAGATTTTGGAAAGTGGTGTGACAGGAACCCTCGTGTATTTAAGGTAGCTAATAAGATAAAGAACCTTAACAAAAATAAAGGTGTCCACCCTTCGGCTATTTTACTTTCCTATGACAGTATGGATGAGAGTTGCCCCTGCGAGTTGGATTCATCAAAAGAGCCAGTATCTTCTTTCGATATGGACTGGTCTTCAATATCTAACGTCAAGCTTGATGTGTTGGGATTAAGAACTGTTTCTGTAGTAAACGAGTGCTGTAAGATTATTAATGGGGTCCGTCCTAAAGAACAACACATCACTCTTAAAACAATGGCGGCAGGAGATGGGCTCGAAGAACCAGATATCTACACTAAGTTAAATGAACAAATAGATATTGGTTTGAGGATAGGGATCTTCCAAATAGAGGCTGATGTAGCTTACAAAGCCTGTAAAGAGGTAAAACCTACTAACCTAGAGCAGTTAAGTGGGGTACTTGCACTAGCTCGCCCCGGTGCAATGGATTACATTCAACAGTATGCTGATTTTGTACACACAGGTATTCCTGAGCCTACCCACCCTGTGTTTGAGAGTATCTTGGGGAAAAGCGGAGGCATTGCCTTGTACCAAGAGCAGTTAATGAAAATGGCTAACGAAATAGGTTTTACACTTGATGAAGCTGAACTTTTACGCCGGATTGTCGGTAAGAAGAAAGTTAGTGAAGTAAAAAAGTGGAAGAAGAAAATCCGAGATAAAGTTAAAGAAAATAACTATAATGATCTTGTAGGTACCGAAGACGTGGGAGATTTTTTGTGGAAGGTGTTAGAGGACTCTGCTAACTACTCTTATAATAAATCTCATTCGATTAGTTACGCAGCTTTGGCCGCTATTACTGCTAAATTAAAATCCCAACACCCTAAAGAGTTTTTCTTAGCACTATTGAGAATGACGGCTTTTGAGCCTGATCCGTTAACTGAAGTAGGTAAAATTAATCAAGAGCTTAGATATTTTGGTATAAAGTTGTTAGCTCCTAATTTACTCAAGTCCGAAATGCGTTATAGTATTGAGGGAGACAATATTCGTTTTGGTTTAACAGCAATAAAGGGTATATCGGATAAGTCTATCGAGAAACTAGAAGGTTTTAAAAGTAAGTATTCGAATAAATTTGATGTATTTCAAGGAGCTTCACAAGCTGGTCTTGGTATTGGTATATTGTCGGGACTTATCCAAGCTGGAGCTTTGGAGGGCTGTCATGACGGGTCACGTAGCCGAACAGTAGCGGAAGCTCAACTTTTCAATTTATTGACTGATCGTGAAAAAGGTTATGTGTTTGAATTAGCCGAGGAGTTTTCATTCGATTTGATGAAGATAGTAAAATATTTGCACGAAAAACACATTGATATAAAAGGGAAACCTATAATAAAGGAGTCACGCATACAAACTATTCGTAGGAATTTTGAGCCATATAAACAAATATACTATAAGAACAAAACGAATGAGGCTTTCGCAAATTGGTACTATGAAAATACTCTGTTGGGATATACTCACGGAAAAGCTTTAAGGGAAGTAACTCCTGAATATTCTCACTTAGATTCTGTTGAGCATTCTTTAAATCAGGAAGAAGGCGACCCCGTTTCGTTTATAGCCACAGTGATAGACACTTTTAAGTCTAAAAGTAAAAAAGGTACTCCATATTTCAAAATGACTGTTAAAGACGAAACAGGAGAATCCACTGTGTTTCTTTTCGCTCAAAAGAAAAAAGATCATATTGAGGCTTGTAAAACTATGAACAACGGGGAGTTACCAAGTAAAAAGTCTATAGTTATTGTTAAGGGTACAAAAAAGGATGGTGATACTATTTTTGCCAGTTTAATAAAAGCTCAAGACCAACAAATTTACATGAAATTAAGCGAGATTAAGGGTAAATAATTATAGATTAATCATCTATTAACGTATAAAATACTCTGTATATGATAAAGTTTTTTAAGCCTAATCCGCGTGTTACTGGTAATGGCTGCTCTTTTTCCTACAATTCTAAAGATCAATCTTTTTGGGTCAATTTTGTTAAGCAGTCTTCATGGGATAATGGCAAGGGTAAATTCCAAGTAGGTCCTGATAAAAAAGCTAATGCAAAATTCAGTGCTACCGAGATAGCCGGAATGGTACAAGCCATAGACTCAAATAAATCTATGAAAGATCTAGGGTTGAATGGCTATCATGGTTATGAAGGTAACACTACCACTTATAACTTTAGCCCATATATAAGAGATGGCAAGCAAGTAGGTTTTTCTTTGGGACTTAACCAGACTAAAGATGGTAATAAGAAATCTTTTGTGATGGGGTTCACTTTTCCTGAAGCCCGCTTGTTACGTGAGTATTTAATTACAGCTTTAGTTAAATGGACTACTCATGCAATTGAAAACTCGTTTGGAGAGAAATCTGAAAAAGATTTTTAATGAAAAAAATATTATTTCAAACCGATTCTAGTCTAGCTAAAACAGGGTTCGGCAGAAATGCTAAAGCCCTTCTTTCTTATCTTTATAAAACTAAAAAATATGAAATAGTTCAGTACTGCTGTGGGACTGATTATGCAAATTTAGCATTACAAGCTACTCCATGGAAATCTGTAGGAACTTTACCTAGTGACCCTAACGAGCGTCATCGTATAAGTCAGGACGCAGGTCAAGCTCGGTCTGCAAGTTACGGCAGCTATCTTATTGATAAAGTTATGAACGAGGAGAAACCTGACTTTTATTTCGGGGTTCAAGATATATGGGGGACTGAATTTGCTATCGACAAACCTTGGTTTAATAAAATCAATTCTGTAATTTGGACAACTTTAGATTCACTTCCAATTTTACCGTCGGCTGTCGCAAACGCTCCAAAGATAAAAAATTATTGGATCTGGAGCTCTTTTGCTACAAAAGCCTTGAATGAGATGGGTCATTCGCATGTAAAAACTATGCATGGCTGTATAGATACCAAACATTTTTACCGTTTAACAGACGATGAGAGGTTAAATTTAAGAAAAAAGAACGGTATAGAAGAAGATGCTTTTATAGTAGGATTTGTTTTCAGGAATCAATTAAGAAAATCAGTACCTAATTTACTAGAAGGCTATTCCAAATGGAAAAAAGAGAACAAACCAAATAAAAAAACTTACTTGTTACTTCATACTTACTGGAAAGAAGGATGGAATATAGGTAAGCTCGCTGATGAATATGGAATAGATAAATCTGAAATACTTACTACTTACGTTTGTAAAAAATGCGGTGAGTATGAAGTAAAAGCTTACGACGGCGAGGATAAGGACTGTCCGAGTTGTGGTTCTGAAAAAACTCAAGTCACTACTAACGTTGGAATAGGTGTCAGAGAAGATCAACTTAATGAAGTCTATAATTTTATGGATGTTTATTGCCACCCTTTTACTAGCGGAGGGCAAGAAATACCTATTCAAGAAGCTAAATTGACAGAACTTATTACTCTTGTGACAAATTATAGCTGCGGCGAAGAAAGTTGTGAAGAAGGTTCAGCCTCAATCCCACTTGCTTGGAGTGAGTATAGAGAGCATCAAACCGAATTCAAAAAAGCTTCTACTTGCCCAATCTCAATAGCTTCCTCTATTGACACTGTTTATAATATGTCAAGTGAAGAATCGAGAGAGCAAGGCAGGATAGCTAGACAGTGGGCTATTGATAATTTTTCAGTTGAAGTGATTGGTAAGAAGTTTGAAGATTTTATAGATAATGCTGAGCGCACTAATTATAAATTTGAAGATAAAGAAGATAAATCAACTACAAAAAAGAATAATCCTAATGCGTTTATACCTCGTATAGAAAACGATTCTGAATGGGTACTTGCCTTGTATCGAGATATACTTGTTACAGAGAATCATGTAAATGATGACGGTTATAAAACTTGGATGGAATCTTTAGCAAATAAAGTCCCACGCGAGCAAATAGAAGATTATTTTAGGAAAGTAGCGAGAGATCATAACGCAAAATATTTTCCTGAAAAGATAGAAGATCATTTAGATAAAGATGATGAAGGTAAAAGAATAGTTTATGTTATGCCCGAGTCTAGTGTTGATGTGTTTCTCTCTACCTCTTTATTGAAATCAGTAAACGAAAAATACCCACATTATAATTTATATTTTGCTACTAAACCTCAATACTTTCATATACTCCAAGGAAATCCATATATACATAAGACTATTCCGTACAATGAGCAGTTTGACAGTGCTTTATACCTTGAAGGCGCTGGAGATAAAAAAGGTTTTTTTGAGATAGCTTTCACTCCTCACATAACTACTCAACGAGTGAATAACTATATTCATAATTGTAAAGATTTAATAGATAAGAAAAGATTATGCACATTTTAGAATCCTACGCTCTACAAAATGATTTAAAAATAGATAAACCTTTAATCTATGAAAAATATTTTCCATTAACTGTAGATAAATTTATAACTCTTGATACATCTTCCTTGGGGACAAAAGCTTTAAGCTATGACCATTGGCAATTAGTGGTAGATTTAATTTACCCAAAATTGCAGGAGTTAGGTATAACCATAATTCAATTAGGTGATAAAGAAGACAGGCTCTTACCTAACTGCTACTCTACTATGGGCCAATGTAATTTTAATCAAAAAGCCTATATAATCAGTAGAAGCTTAGCTCATATGTCTGCAAATAATGAAAGTTGCCACATAGCTTCTCATTATAATAAAAAGTCTGTAGTTATATTCTCTAATAACTGTTATCCTGAGCAATTTAAACCTTACTGGACCGACGAAGAAAAACTCTGCGTTATAAAACCTGCTGAGGCAAAAGTTAGGCCATCTTACAATCCATCTGAAGAACCTAAATCTATAAACACTGTTTCTCCTGAAGAGATAGCTTCTAAAATACTATCTTTGGTTGGAGTGCATACTTTTTCACCTGAACTTAAAACAGTTAAAATTGGTAAAGCTTTTTACAGTGCTCGTATAGACTCGGATCTTACCCATCTACTTGATGCTACTAAGCTAAAAGTTTCTTCGCTAATCGTACGCATGGACTTCAATTTTAATGAAACTAATTTGATTCACCAGTTAGAGTCATGCCCTTGTTCTGTAATAACTTCTAAACCCTTGAGTGACGAAGTTATAAACAAATATCACAAAAAAATTGTAGAGTTAGTTTATTATATAGAAGATGACCATAGCCCAGAATTTATTAAAAAGATAAAAGGAAAATCTATAAATTACCTCTTAAGAAGCCGAAAAGAAGGACAACAATTGAATGACATAAAACTTGATTACTTTGATTACGGACTTATTGAACCCATAAAACCTAAATCTAAAAACGACTTCGAAGAACTTAAAGATAAAAATAAACTTTTTTATAAATCTAACTATTTTATTGTTCACGGTAACAAATTTTATCCTAGTACAGCAGCTTTTTTACAGAAAGAGCAAGGAGCAGATCAAATGAATCATGATCCTCAACCAATTATTGACGTACCGATTTTTTGGGAAGAACAAGAGCATTTCCAATTTTTTACTAAAAATTAGTTGACCTGCATAGTTGCCAGTGGTAGCTTGCAAAGGACATATGGGAACTACAATTATAAATAAACCTCCAGTTGTTTTCAAACGCAATCAATACGGCCTCCTTGAGGATAAGAATATAAAGTATCAGTTTAACGATGATGGAACAGTAAACTGGCGTAAAATGATCAAGCCAGAGTTTTTGGTAGCTAATCGAGATCGCACTGCTGAAACAGATATCTCAAAGCTTGAAGACCATGAATTAATTATTCTGCTTCATGGATTAAAAGATTTAGCTCACGTAAGAGGCTACAAGTCAGTGACTTACAAAATTTTAGAGGCATCTCCTG
>WLWF01003592.1_pt1 | contig 10002 bp, 8 predicted proteins | sample 6718331 | NCBI WGS metagenome assembly WLWF01 (sample SAMN12718692, study PRJNA515312) | sponge metagenome | isolation source: marine sponge | host: Mycale hentscheli | place: New Zealand: South Island, Marlborough, Capsize Point | collected 2003-05-01
ATAAATAAATAAAAGCTATATAGGTAATAAAAAAGAAAAAAAAGAAAAAAAAAGAGGGTTAGGGTAGAAAAAAAAAGGTAAAAAAAAGGTTAGGAAGATTAGGGTGGTTCATAGAATCATAAATACTATCGCTTTCTTCATTTTCTTCTTTATCGTTATTTTATCGTTATTTTATCGTTATTTTATCGTTATTTTATCGTTGAGAGCATTTTATCTACTTATTGATTGCAACTTTATTTATATTTTATTTTTTTTTTAAAGTTATAGGGTATAGGTTATAACCTTTAAAAAGGTTGATATGATTTTTAAAAAAAAAAAAAGATAAAAAAGAAAAAATAATTTATTTATAAAACAGACTTTTTTTCAGGCTATAACCTACACCCTATAACTTTTAAAAATTATATTATATTTTATAAATTATAATATAATAAGAGCATTATAGTTGCAATCAATCAGTATCACTATCGCTTTCTTCAAGTTCTTCTATATCGTTTAATTTTAATGATTCTTTTAATAATTTAAAATCAATAGTATAAACATTAGTTGAAATTTTATTTATTTTTTTCACAGATTTTTCTATTCCATTAAATTTTTTATAAAATAATTTTGTAGTAAAAGACCCCTTACTTTGTATATAGGTAATATAATTTCTTTTACAATAATCAATAAATTGCTCGTATAATACATTTGTTGAAAATGTTTTTGGTTTAGTTCTATCTGCATATAAATATGTTAATTCTTCAAAAAATTCAATCAAAGTATCTTTCTGTGATTCTTTTAACATTTGATCATATTCACCAAAAGGTATATCTTGTTCTGTAATAACAGGTTTGGTTTTTTCTTTCATAAGCCAATCATAAATATATTTACAACATTCTAAATCATTAGCATATAAATTACCTTCTGTAAAATAAGCAATATTATTAACTTTATCACTACTTGTTTTCATAGTAAAATCTCGTCTTTTATTTTTAACTAAAGGGTCTGGTGCATTTGAAAACGCCATAAATCTATGAACTGAACGCATACTAAATTTCTTCTCACCTTTTGGATGGATATTAATATATGGTTCAGTAATTAAATCTTTAAATTTACTATTATTATTATAGTTTCCGCTTTTATCTGCTTCATTCATAATAACTAAAAATGCCTTTTTCATAGGATCATTAAACTGACCGAATATATCATTTTGAGGGTCAGCAGTATTAAAACATCTATGACTGCCTCCCATCATAGTTGTTAAAAATTTAACAAATGTTCCCTTTCCTGTTCCTTCTTCACCAATAAAAACTAATTGTAATGATTTATTTTCAGGATATTGGAACATTTGAGCCAACCACATAATAACAAAATCATAATGAATGTCATTATAATCAGTTAATACTTTAATATGATTTTTAAACCATTCTAAAGCCTTCTTAACTTTAACATTAGGTTCAATAGACGACATTAATTCAACTGGTAATTTTTCCCACATATTATAAACATATTCGGGACATAAAGAATCTTTTGGTATAGTATCATATTTATCAAATTTTCGCTTTTCTTTATCTTTAAACCAAGTATCCATAAAAACTTGTTCTTTCCCCTCATCATCAGTATAAGTTAATTCTTCGTGTAAAATATTAAATGTTGTTCTTGTATAAACATTAAAATCATTATGTTTTTCGCCTACAAATTCAGCGCCGACCTTACAATTAATTTTCTCAAAATCTTTTTTAACATCATTATAAGTAATTCTTTTTTTAGGAATATAATTTTCAGGTAATATAAAATCTGTTTCGTGTGGTTTAATAGATAATTTCATAGTTTCAAAAATAGTATTTTTATTAATATATTTTTGCATTTCTTTTAATGTATATTCATTAATATCACCATATACCATAAGACCATCAAACATTAATGAATGAATATCAATTTTATTAATATTACAAAATGTTCTCATAGTAGTTAATATTTCATTTTCATAAATACATAAAACATGATTAATAAAACTACCTTCAAAATTATCTCTTTTAGCATATTCTTTAACATAATTATATTCTTCAATATCTAAAAATTTTTTATGTAATTGTTTCATTTCCTTATCATAATTCTTTAAAAATTCGCTTTTAGTGGTTATTTTCTTATCTAAATTAGTAGATATTAAAACTTTTTTTTTAGCATTTGTATAACTAATATTATCTTTTTCTTGAATATCATTTAAACATTTTTTTCTATCATTAATATATAAGGTTAAGTTAGGAGCGTGTATTTCGTATTTATTGCATAATGTTAATAAAATCGTAGGGTGAGCATTATCCATATCAATATCAGTAGTTAAACCATCGCATATAAAACCTCTAATATTTTTATTACAGGATTGAATAGTAAAATCTCCTATTAATCTACCGCTATTTCTACCTTTTACATAATTATATTTAACATATTGAATAGATGATGATATTTTACTATTTAAATATTTCATAATTTTATCATATTCTTTTTTAGCATCATTTTTATTCTTACCCTCCCAAGCAGAATAAAACATATCAAAAGTTAAATTATCCAATATATAAGAAGCCCTTAAATTATTTATTTTTTCTTCTAAAACAACAGACGCCGACATTTTTATTATATATATATAAAATATTTTATTTATATCAATTTTTTCCTAAATAATATAATTAATTATTTCTACAAAAATATAAATAATTAATTTTATCTTAAAGTAAAGTATTTTGAGTAATCTATTTTAGTAGGTCGTTCTTCTTCATATTCTTCTTGAATAGGTGGTTGTCTTGGTTGTCTTCTAATAGGCGGTGGTTTTGGTTCGCGTTCAACATAAATAACACGTTCTTTTGGTTCTTTCTTTTTTGGTTCTCTTTTTTTTTTAACAATAATAACCTCTTCCTCCTCTTCTTCGCTGTCAGTTTCACTCTCTTCAATAATAACTTGTTTTTTAACTTTAGGTTTTGGTTTAGGTTTTTCTTTTATAACCTTTTTAGGTTTAACTTCTTCGCGTACTACTTCCTCTTCTTCTTCTTCTACTTCATGTTCTTCTTCATTATCTTCATTAACTATTTCTATACTTTTTTTATCATCTTTTTTTCCTTTATTCTTTTGCCACTCTTTAAATTCTTCTTTATCCTTTTGTCTATTAATTTTATTTTGCTCAACCTGTTGTCTATGGTTTTCTTTTTTAACATCAGCATTATCTTTTTTCTTTTGGCGTGTGATAGCCATTAATGCCCTTCGTTTCTCACTTAACTTCTCTTTATAGTCAGGAGCATCTTTTGCAGGTAATTCAATATCAGCCATTTATAATATATAGAAATATAAAAAATTCTATATATTATTTTCCTAAATATTATTAATTATATCATTATGTTTATTACTTTTAAGATGCTTATTTAAACTAAATTTTTTTATTTCACAACCGCAACTACAAGTAACTTTTTTTTGTAAATCTTCTTTTTCTTTTAAATAACGAATATTTCTTTTCATTAAAAGTTGAGGTCTATTAGTTTCATACCATTCAGCTCTATTACGATTAGGAATAACTTTATTTAAGCATTCATTATTTCTAATATATTCACTTTCTTTTTCTAATAATTCTTTATTATCATTACAAGGATATTCTTCAATTAATTCAATATTATAATTTCCTGTTTCTAAAATACTCCTACTAGCTATATTACTTCCAATTTTATAAGATTTAACATGTTCAGCTAATCTTTGAGATAAGCGTTGAGTTGTTGAACCATAATAAATTAAATTAGGATTATTAACACTATAAAGTTTATATATTTTTGATTTTTGAAAATCTCTCATTATTATATTATAAAAATAATATTTTTTTCCCTAAATAACTAATTAATTAATCATATCTTCTTTGTGTAATAGTTCCGTCACTTTCTGCTATTAAAAAAGTATCTAAATTTTTCCTATACCTTGAAGGGTGCGATTTTTTAGGATTAAAGTCAATAAAGAGAAAGCTATGTGGTTCATCTGTAGCAATTTCATAAATTTTAGTAAATAATTCTTTACCAATTTCTCCTGCTACTTCATCTCTCAAATCATTAAATTCATTTTCATTTTTTGTTTTAAATATTATTAAACTATTGCAATTACTTCTAATTGGTTTAGAAATCCCACCTGTTTGACATCTAAAAGTTTGTGTTAAAAAAAATGTAGAAATTCCAATTGCCCCTCCACCTTCACTTTTAACTGGTGATATATGTCTGTGCTTAATTGCAAGATTATTAACCTTTCTAATACCCTTACTCATTAAAAAAGAACCAAGTATGTCATCTAAAATAAGGGCAACTTTAGGGCGTCGTCCATTTAAATAATGTTCGGGTTTTAAAAAATTATTATTATCGTCCATAAATTTATCAATTGTATCATCATCTATTAAATGATAATCATTATTATTACTATTTTTAATAAATTCATTATATTCTTTCATTTTTTCATGATATTCATCGTATTCTCTCCCTTCTTCTTCAACTCTACTTATAATATCATCTATAATAGTTAAATCTTCTGTGTCTTCATACATATCGTCTTCATCAATATTAATCATACTTAAAATAGAGTGGTTACTTTTTGCTGTTGGAGATATTAAAAAAATCCTATCAAATTCTAATTTTTTTACTAAATTAACAATACTTATAGTCTTGCCGCTGCCTTTAGCACCACAACAAAGCAATTGAGTGCATAAATTAGGCATCATTTCGGCGGTTTCATATTTATATCTCTCTCCTTTTGGTAATTCTATTTTTAAATTTTTACTTCTCATTTAACTATATTATATTATAAAAATATAAAATAATTAAATCTTATTCTTTATTTTCAACTTCTTTATTTTCAGCTCCTACACCCCAAATTGCATTACCAAGAAAGCCAAGACCAACACCAGCAGCTGTAAATCCAGCAACGGCAAGAGCAGAAGGAGCAACAAACGGGGAAGCCGCAACACCTAAAGCTAATGTCGCAACCCTACCAAGAGCAAATTCACCTATAGCTTCAGTAACAGGTAAAGTACCCATATTAATAGCACCATTAACAACATTAGCAGTTGGTTTATCATCAATTAAACTTGAAACAGAATCTGCTAATTCAGCAGATGCTAAAGTTCCAATACCACCTCTTAACATTTTTTTAGGTTGGAAAATATTAGCAACAACCCCAGCAGATGCTTCCCCAAGTTGTTTATTAACATTTTTTTCTAATTCATAACCAACAAAAGCACCCGCCCCCATAGACGCAATACTTTTAAACCCCGCTTTCATCATATCACTTCCTCTTGCTGATGCACTTTCTCCTTCAACTTGAGTATTTAATTTATTAACAGAATCTTCCAATTGTTCTTGTAAAAATTGAACATTTTTTCTTCGTATATGTTGGGGGGCATTAGCATGGTCTAATCTTTCTAATGGTGTAGTTTCAGTTTCAAGAGGGTCAATACGAATATTTTGATTTAATTTAAGGGCTTCCGCTATTGTTACTTCACCACCAACTTCCTTCCAAATTTTAGTTTCAATTCCGCCTGCTTTAATACGATCTGAAAACTCTGTGTTTATTTTACTTCCATCAACTAATGAGCGAGTTTCTTGAACATCATTTGGATTAATTCGTTTTATAAAATCCGTAATTGAACCTCCATTATCTTTTATAATTTTTGCTCTTTCAACCATTTCTAACTCACCTATTTTCGTACCATGAGCAACAACTTTTTCTTGTAATTCAATCCTTTTTCCTCTTATTCTCGGTAATTTGCGTTCATTTAAAAAATTAGTATTATTATGTCCTGAAATAGGATCAACGCCAGTATTTTCACTTGTAGGTAAAAGAGTTTTTATTTCAACTTGATTAGGATTATTTAATTGATAAATAGGTGCTAATACACTAACTAAATCTTCTGTTATATTAATAATTGTATGTTTTGCATTTCCTCCTTTTTTTGCATTAAGAATATTACTTACACTTATAAAAGGATTAAAAGCTGTAGAATTAATATCATATTTATTACCTAAAAAAGTTGCAAAATGTCCCCCACGACTATATCCAGTTACATGTTCAACATCATAAATAGCATTTATTCTATTATAAAAAGTATCAATTTTTTTATGAGCGGCTGTATCTAATGTTTTTTTAGCACCTATTTCAGCATTAGAAGACCAATCATTTTTTGCGTGTTTAGTTAATGAAGAACCTCTAAATGATAAAGTGGCTTTATTAGTTTGTTTATTAACAAACACTAATGCGTCACTTGTGCTATTTTCAAAATCAATATTATATTTTTTTACACCATTATTTCTTAAATAATCTTCAATTTCTGCACGAGTAGAATCGTGTCCGTGCTTCATAGATGCTTCATTTAAAACAGCGAGTTCTTTTTCATAAGGTAAAACATCGTCATGCGTTGGTTTCATAATTCCATTACCAAATACAGGGACTAAACCTTGTTTTGCTTTATCTTTTAGTTCTTGATTATCTTGTTGTTTATCTTGTTGTTTATCTTGTTGTTTATCTTGTTTATCTATAATACTATCTAATAAATTATTAACATGTTCTTCATTATGATTTTTTTTTTTACTTTTAAAAGGAACTAAATAACTTTCTTTTTTATGTTCTTTAATATCTTTATGACTATGTGATATTTTATGATTAATTTTGTGGGATATTTTAGATGAGGGTAATTTAGGCATATATTTCATACCTTCATCTCCATATCTTACTATATCTCTTTCAATATCAAATTTATATTTTTTTTTATTAGTTGAATTCATTTATATATTATATAATAATAAAAAATATAAAATATAAAATATTTTTAAGCTAATGAACTACCTTCACGAGAAAATCTTTGATTAATATCACCTAAATCAGGTAAATCAAATTGTAATGGTCTGCCTCTTTGTCCCGAGAGAGTTGCTTGTTCAGGAACGGGTCTTCCTCCTTCTTTTAATTCTTGTTGTCTTCTTAATGTTTCTTGTTGCGATCTCATAGATTCACTCATTTCAGCTTTTTTACCCATTCTACTAAATCCAAATTGAGTTTCTTGTCCAATAGGCGGGTATATATTTGTAAATACATCTCCTATTGTAACAGATAAATCTTCGTCAATCTCAATTGGTGACGGAGTAGGGGCAGAAAAAGCAGATGAAGGAATAGATGAAGCAATAGAACCATCAGTAGATACTTCTAATGGTTCAGTTGCAATTAGTTCTCTATTTCTTAATTCTTGAGTAAATGATTTATAAGCATCTTGTATATTATTAAATTCTCCAAACTGCAACAAGTCCATAAACTCATTAAATTCTTGGAAAGTAAATGTATTAAATGATTTTGCATACAAATCTTCTAATTCAGGTTCAGTTGGTATTTTTTGGTTTAGATAAGTGTAAGCATTTTTAATAACATTTTTAAATTGTCTTTCAGTTAATAAAGGTTGAGAAATAGTTCCACCTAAGTCTTTGCTATACACTCTGTTTTCCGCTAAATAGTCTCTATATGATTTTACTTTATTTTTAACACTTTGTTCTTTACATTTTTTTTCAACAAACTCATTATATTGATCTACGAAACTAAACATTTATAAATTATGAAAATATTAAAAATTATAAAAAATATTAATATATATTGTTAATATAATAATGACATCACTCGGTGAATTTTGCACGGCTGGTACAATACGATGCAATAAAATAATAGCAATATCAGCAGACATACCAAGTAGTGGCGGAGGAGGAGGAGGTGATATAGATGTTGATTCAATTACTTTTGATAATACATGGAAAATATATTTAGATGCAAATAGCAATTTTATATTAGAAAATGAGGCTCAAAATGTAATAAGTTTAAGCGGTGACGCACATACCGGAAAAGTAACATTACATGATTTTAATTTAGATGATTTAGCAAATGTAGATACTACTATAAAAGAATTTGGTTCTATAATGTTTTATGACACAATAAGGCAAAAATATGAATTTACTGATAAAGTAAGATATTTAGGAAATAGTCTTGATGTTAGTTCAATTCCAATTGTAACATCAGGTGGTGATTTAAGATTATTTAACGACGATACAACTGCTAATATCTTTTTAGGTGGATATATAAGACACAATCCAACATTAAATGGCGCTTCAATTGGAATAGGCTACCAAGCTTGTGATTCTTCAAATTTATCGTATAATATAGGAATCGGTTATCAGGCTGGAAGACAAGAACAAGGCTTTGGATTTCCTTTTCAAGGTCAATCTTTAGCAATTGGTTTTCAAGCTGGAGAATCTTTCCAAAAAAATCATGCAGTAGCATTAGGGGCATATTCAGGAAGAATAAACCAACAAGACGCAGCAATAGCATGTGGTTTTTTTAGTGGAAATGACTCTCAGGGAAAATATGCGGTGGGAATAGGTAATGCTTGCGCGCAATCTTCACAGGGAGATTTTGCTACGGCGTTAGGAGCTTCAAGTGGAAATATTCATCAGGGTATAGAGAGTTTGGCTTGTGGCTCATTCGCAGGACATAAAAATTTAGGTTATCAATCAGTAGCTTTAGGACATAGAGCATCTTATGATGGAGGTGATTTTTCAAATACAATTGTAATAAACGCAACAGGTACGGATTTAGACCCTGAAGGAACTGATAGAACATATATTAAACCAATAAGAGAGCAATTAAATAATGATTTTTTATTTTATAATAGTATTTCGGGAGAAGTAACAAGGTCTGTAGCAGTAAATTTTACTTCAAATATCTTTATAAATGGAGATAGAGGAAATGAAAATGATGTTTTAACATCGCTGGGAAATACAGGAACTCCAGTATGGAGAGCTCCATCAACCGCTCCAAAAATTGCTTTTTATGAAGTAACATCAAATCAAGACATTAGCAACTTATCGTGGAAACCTATGCCGTATAACAACACTTTTATTTATAATAATATAGGTACAGATGTAACTATGAATACAAATGGAGTAGTGACAATAGCAACAGGTGGATTGTATAAAATAGAAATTAAAACTCGTATATATAATAGTTCAAGTGCGGGGAAACGAGGTAATAATAGAATAATGTTAAACGGAACAACTATGTTATCAGTAACCGACCATCAAGATGGAACACCTAATATAAATAGTTTAACTATAACTGATTTTAGAGTTTATAATTTTGCTGATGGTGATACATTTCAAGTTGAAGTTTTCTTTTGGACAACCAATCTTGGAGTATTACAGGTTTTAAATAACTCGTGGCTGTTAATAACTAAATTGTTTTAAATTAAAAATCTTTACATTATATAAATGGAACTTTGTGATTGTATAAAATCTCTTAATTTAAGTGATAATATAAAAAAAGAAGAATTATTAAAATATCCGTGTCTTTCAGACGCTGTTCATAAACAAATAATTATTGATAAAGATGATATAATTGAAGAGTTTATAAATACAAACACTTTAACCTTAATACTATTTAGAGCAATTCAAGAATTAAAGAATGAAATTGATATACTTAAAGCAAAGTAAAATTTAAATATTTATTTAATATTTTTTATAAATTATTAAATAAATTTGAGAGAAGGAATAAAATAAAATTTTTAATTATAAAAAAATATACCTCATCTCTCAACTTTTAAAAATAAAATTATAAAAAAAAAGAAAATATTTTATAATTTTGTAATAGTATACGAATAGAATATTATAATAAATTTTATATTTTTTATTATGATAAATATTATTAGTTATTTTTGTATGATATTTTTGAGAGAACAAAGTAAATATTTGTATCTTGTTCGGTTTAATTGTTCTCTCAAAAAAACACTACAAAGAGTTTAATTATTCGTATGCACGGGAGGAGAGCATAACACAATTTTTTTTTATTTTTTTTCTTATCTTTTTTCATATCTAAAAATTATTATAAATATAATTAAAAATATTATAAAGAAAAATAACGATATTTTTATCCCGTGAAAAAAATTTGAGAAAAAATGTTTTATTATCATAATATGGTAAT
>WLWF01003594.1_pt1 | contig 9999 bp, 14 predicted proteins | sample 6718331 | NCBI WGS metagenome assembly WLWF01 (sample SAMN12718692, study PRJNA515312) | sponge metagenome | isolation source: marine sponge | host: Mycale hentscheli | place: New Zealand: South Island, Marlborough, Capsize Point | collected 2003-05-01
TGTTATTAGTATTAACATTCGATTAAAGATGTATATTTGTTTAGTAAATGAATATGTCATAGTGTCATTGCGCTATGTGTCATAATGTCATAGTAATATTATTTATATAATTTATATTTATAATAGTATTTAGTTAATAATTTATCTAAATCGTTAGTGTTAATATTATGTGTGAATATTAATTTGTTATTTAATATTATAAAGTTATAATGTAAGTTATTAATAATGAGTGATGATATTAATTGTGTTTGATATTTATTAGTAGTTATATACATTGTTTTATTTTATTATCAATATAACTTCGTATTAACTATCGAAATAAAAATGTCAAATATATTTTAGTAAAGTTTGTAAAAGTTGTATATATAATGACAAAATGTCAGTAAAATAGTACCCGTATTGTAAAAAAAATGACTTTATGTGACAAAATGACAAAAAAAAATGGAGGGGGAACGCCCGGGCTATCTATATCTGACAAGCTTTTCAAATATGATCGAGGTACCGGTACATATATAGGTAAGGGTACTAGTATATCTCTCCCCCTTAATGATATTATACTACGTATAATATCTAGATAGGAGTAAGGTATTATATAATAGATATAACTATTACACAGTATTTTGTAAATTTACTCTTTTTCCTGTAAGTATATACTTATAGACAAAAACAAAAAAACAAATGGCAATAATATCATCTTACCCAACAATAATTCCTACAAGTAGTGATTTAGTTATAATAACAGATATGTCTGAGGTTAAAAAACCAACAAAGACTGCTACTATAGGTAGTATAGTTGGTACTATTTCAGATGTACCTGCTCCAGCAAGTGCAACTTCCACTGGCGTGACAGGGCAAATAGCAACCGATGCTAACTATATTTATGTATGCACAGCAACTAACACATGGAAAAGAGTTGCAATCGCTACTTGGTAGTAAAAATAAAGAAAAATAAGTAATAATAAGAATATCAACATTCATCAATAAAAAAAAATTATGTACGGATATGCAAAAGACGTAGATGGGAACTTAAAACCCATATTATTAAATAATATTAGAAATATAAGTTATATTAATAATGAAAATATATATATTGAGTATATAGGTGCCTCTAGTCAAGCTGAAGGTAATGTATTAATTACACTAAGCACAAATACTACTCAAATACAACCTGCTGTTGAAAGATGGTTAAGACATAATACATCAGGTGGTGGTGGTTCTAATAAAGTATTAAATGATTATTTAGGATCTGTAAGCGTTGTACAAGTAATCAACGCTGGTAGTAATTCAACCTCATGTACATATGAAGCTGCAGCAGATCTATCTGCGGCATGCGCTATAGGAACACCTTCAAGTTCAGGTAATTTAAATGTTGGAGCTGCATATGGAAATCCTGTAGTAGGAGCTTTATTATTTAAAGGAAGTACTCAAACTGATTTAGTAGAAGATGGAAATTATAGAGTTTCAGCTACTGGAGATTATTTCGTAACAATAACAAACGGTGTTATAAGTTATGTAGAAGTATGTCCAATTAATGTTGAAGTAGTATTTGGTCCAAATGAATGGGATGCTAGAAGAAATGGAATGATGAGTTACACAGGTTGTTATTTAACTTCTATGGGTGGAGCTTCTGCAACCTCTCAATGGTACAACCATGCGGGTGGAAATCAACAAGGTTGGATAGGACTTGTAGGATTATCTAGATCAAATACAACCGCGCCAGACGTTGCGTGTCCTAGAAATTATTTAGGTGGAGCAACACTTTATTATTCTAATGTAGGAGCAAGTGGTCCTTGGTTTAAATGGTATGCGTGGTTAAATGGTGCTGACTATCCACTAGGTTCAAGTGCTATGTCAAACCCATATAATGGAACTTCAATGAATGTAGATAACATTTCTATACCAGCTTTTCAAGTTACTGACGGAGGAGTTAATTATACTTATCCTAGAAACCAGATGCAAAGTGATAGATATTTCTGTGGAGGTACTAATCAAATATATGCTGACAGTGCAGCGGGTGCAAATCAAGGTAAAATAGTTGATTCAGGAACAACTACTGGATGTGGCGGATCTACTCAAAGTACATGTGTATTCCCTTGTCCATAATAAAAAAATAAAATAAATAAAAAATGAACGATAGATATTTAAGAGTATTTTCTCAACCAAAAAACGCATCGCCAGCATATGGTGGAATGATTAATCTTTCACAAGTGCAATCTATGCAGTATTATGAACTTTCAACAAATCCAGCTACTCCTACAGTTGTAGTAGAATTAAATGGAGAAACTTCAGGATTTAATATTGTTATTTCAGTAGATAATACAGTATGGACTACTGATACATTAGGTGGAGAAAAATTTATTGAAATACTTTCTCAAGCTCAGCAAAAAGCTGTAAATGGAACAAACACTATTACAGAGGTTTACCCACCTCAAGGCGTTACAATAACAAGCTGGGCAGCATAATACCCTGCTCGGGAAGAGCAACAAACCAAATATAAACTTAAAACCAAATATTATGACGTTTTATTATCAGACTAAAACGTGGAATAGTCAACCACAAATTACAGAAGAAACCATTAACCTTTGGAAACATCTTGCAGAAAAAAAGAACTGGAGGATAACTCAATTACCCAACGGTTTTTATCAAACTGAATACCGAGATCCAGATAAAGATACTTGGAACGACGTTACAAGACGTGAAACTATGGAAGGAGCAGAGCAAGCTATTGATGGTTCAGTAGAACACTATGCTAAAAAAGTAGATTTCTTAAAAGGTCCTAAGGTCGTTAAAACCTTTAAATAATCAAATTAAATTTAATTAAATGATAGTAAAAAATCTAAACTTTGGCAATGAAGCTAAAGATCAGGTTTTTAAAGGTATAAAAAAACTCACAAATGCTGTTAGCTCCACATTAGGAGCTAGCGGTAAGTGTGTTATTTTAGAAGATGCAAATGGAAACCCTATTATAACAAAAGATGGAGTTACGGTTGCTGATTCAATTATACTTTTAGATCCTGTAGAGAACATAGGTGCAACTTTAATAAAAGAAGCTGCGCGTAAAACAGTTAAAGAAGCTGGAGACGGTACAACAACCGCAACGGTATTAGCTCACGCAATACTAGAAGAAGCTTATAAAGAATTAAAACCTGGAAACCTTAGAGAAGTAAAAGAAGGTATATTAAAAGGTGTTGATAACGTAGTTAATTATATTACTGAGAAATCAGTTCCTGTTAAAAACAGAATACAACAAATAGCTACAATATCTACAAACAATGACAAAGAATTAGGAGATTTAATAGCAGAAGCATTTGAAGCAGTTGGTCAAACAGGTGTTGTGATAATGGAACCATCTAGTGCTGGTGAAACAAAAGTTGAAGTAGTAGAAGGAGTAGAATATGATAAAGGCTTATTAAATCACAATTTTATTACAGATAAAGAAAAAGGTCTTAGTGAATTAGACAATCCATTAGTTATGATTGTAGATTCTAAAATAGAATCAATAAGACAAATACAAAATGTATTAGAACATGTAATAAAAAATAATAAATCTTTATTTATTATAGGACAAGTAGAACCTCCTGTTTTATCTGCTCTTGTAATGAATAAAATGAAAGGTAATATAAAAGTAAATGTGGTTGATCCTCCTGTATTTGGTTTAAGACGTAAAGAAATACTAGAAGATTTATCACTACTTACAAACTCACAAATAATCAACGAAGATTTAGGTGATGATTTAAATACAATACAACTAGATTATTTAGGTACCTGTTTAAAAACTACTACTACAGCTGATCAAACAATATTACAAGTTGAAAACACAAGTCAAGAGGTTGAAAAAATAATAAGTAAAATCAAAAAAGATTTAACTAAAAAATTAAAACCTCATGAAGTAGTTGGATTAGAGCATAGACTTGCTAGACTATCTGCTAAAGTAGCTATAGTAAAAGTTGGTGCTAATTCTGATATTGAATTAAAAGAAAAACAGGATAGAATTGAAGATGCTATATGTGCTACTAAAGCCGCGATAAAAGAAGGAATTGTTCCAGGTGGTGGTATTGCTTTATTAAATGCTTCAAAAGTTTTAGATCATAAAAATGTAGGTGAAAAAGTATTGCAACAAGCTATTAAAGCTCCATTTAATATAATATTGCAAAACGCAGGTATTGAACCTATAGAACCTAAAAAAGAAGGTGAAGGTCTAAATGTAGTTACAGGAAATATGGTACAAATGATTAAAGCAGGTATTATAGATCCACTTCTGGTTACAAAAAGCGCTCTAACAAATGCGGCTTCTGTAGCAACTACAATTCTATCAACTGATTGTGTAATTAATAATATTAGAACAAATGAAAGCAGTAGGTAGAAATTTAATTATACAAAAAAAAGAACAAGGAGTAACTAAATCTGAAGGCGGATTACTTTTAAGTAAAAATGATAGAGAAGATATAAGATACGTTGAAGCTACAGTTATTTCTATTGGAGAAGAAGTTTTAGGAATAAAAGAAAAAAATATAATATATTATGACCGACACGCTGGTCATCAAATAGAAATAAATAATAATATTTATCAAGTTATTAAGGCGCAAGACGTCGTCGTTGTTTTATGAAAAGGCTATCGGCAGGAGATTTAAAAGATCTCAATCTGCTTAAACACTATCGCATTATACGTAAGTGGGCTTGTAAAAATAACGGCTTAACTGATTCTGATTTAGAATTATTAATTTATTTAGATTGTATAGATTTGTTTACCATTAAAGATTTTAAAATGGGGACATATTCATATAGTTGGAATAATAGAAGATGGAATAAATTAATTCAAAACAATTGGGTTGTTCTATGGCGACATAGAAATAGATCTACTCAAAAATATAATATATATAAAGTTTCTTTTAAAGGTAAACAGTTAATACAAAAAATTTACCGAATAATGTTAGGTCAAGATGATATACCTACTAGTGAACGTAGAAACTCTATAATGAAAGGTAAAAGTTATATAGATAAGGTATTACAAACATCTATATATAATGTAAATAAAGATAAAGAAAGATGAAAAAAAGTCCATTAAATTTTGGGTTTATGTCAAATCCAGCTTTTTCAGCTGTAAGCGGAGGTATTAATTCTGGATTAAATTCTGGTCAAATGGCAAATATGTTAAATCCTTTTTCAGGAATTTTAGGTGGTAATGTTTTACAACCTAGTCCATTTGCGGGACCTCAAGTTGGTACTCAAGCTCAAATAGCAGCATCAGCTGCAGCTAATCAAGATCCTAATAATGCATATGCATCAGGATTTAGTACTGAAAGCGCTGTTGGTCCAGTTGCTGGACTTGCTACTGGAAATCAATACGGTGAAATGGCGCCTGGAATGGCTCAAGATATAGCTCCAATACCTACAGAAAACAATTTTTCACCTCAAGCTCAAACAGCTGCTGGAGGAGTATTTGGAAACAATCTTGAAAGAAAATTATATACAAAACCAAAAGCATTAATAAATTTATAAAATATGAAACATAATCACACAATTGATCCTCATGCAGAAAAAATGGGGAAAGGCAAAGTTGGTATAGTTGGAGAATCTCATATATGGGACGGACCATTAAGTCAAGTAGGTAGACTACATGGTGAAGGTTCTAGTTCTGGTATATATGGCATGAAACTTAAACTAGACGGAGTTCCTTATTCCGCTGGACCAATATCTCAAAAAGCAAAAGAATACAAATAAAAATAAAACATGGCACAAAATCAACCAAGTAAAGCGATAACAGTTATAAACAGCGATACTATTAATATTCCTGAACCAGGAATAATAACTAGTGGTACTAATACTTCTGGAGCTGCTACTACACTAGTAGACGCAGGTCAAGATTTCCTTAATCAAACAACTAATCTTAGTGGATACAATATTAAAGGTGGTGATGTAGTTATATCTGCAGCTGGTGTAATATGTGAAATAGAGTCTGTAGACGAAACAGATAAAACAAAATTAAACTTAAAAACTCCTGGAATAGCAGCTGGAACATATGAAATATACAAAGGGAATTACCAAATTCAAGGACAATCAGATGGGTTTACTTTATTTGTAGGAACAGGTGGACCTGCTTCTACTCTTAAGGTTGAAACAGTAACTGGACAAGCTGTAACATTAAAAAATGTTCCTGACTCTTCATTTATTCCCGTGCAAGTTCAAAAAGTTTTTGCAAGTGGTACAACTTGTAGTGATATAATAGGATTACAGTAAAATGGCTGGCTTTAATGGACCAAGTATATTAGGTAATGCAAATGCAATATTAGCATTGCCATTAACTTTTCCAGGTGGAGGTGGTCCTATACCTGTAACTTTTTTCATTTTATCAGAAGCTGGGGATTTTTGTATTTCTGAAGCATCTGATCCAATGGTACAAGAAGTAGCTCCTTAATAATTAAAAATTAAAATAAAAAATGGCAAATATAAAATTTTCCGCATTTACACAAAAAGTAGCATCAGCCGATGTAGACTTTATAGTAGGATATACGGGAACAGATAATATAAGAATAGCTCCTTCAGTATTAGATGATCGCTATGTATTGAAGACGGGTGATACAATGACTGGCGCTCTTCAAATGGGAGCAAGTTTTGCAGCGCAAACTCCTATTAGTTTTGGAGACGCTAATTTTCAAATATCAACTGAAAATAATTATACAGCTGCTAACTTAGATAATTTAAAATTTAAGGTACCAGACGCTGCTACAGGTGGGTTTAGATTTACAAACGCAAATGATGATGAAATATTTTTTGCTCAAGGAGACGGAAAAATTGGTGTAAACACTGTTACTCCACAAAAAACACTTGATGTTAGCTTAGGCGGAAATACTGGTATAGGAGCTTCTTTTGGTGGAACTATTTCAACTGGAGAATATCAAGGTATACACGTGGGTTATAGTGAAGCTGGAAATACAAAGTATAGAAAATCTGCAATTGTTTTTGAAAGAGACGATAGCGCTACAGGTAATGCGCAAGGAAATATATACATATTAAATAATGTTGAAAATAATGACACCAGCGCAACCCTGTCAGATCAAAGAATAAAAATAAGTAAAAACACTAATGTTGGTATTGGTGAAGACTTAAGACCGCAATACCCTGAAGCCAAACTAACTATTAATTCTGATCCTGGAAACACTTCACAACCAGATAGAATAACAACATCTGTTGTAGATTCACATACGGGATTGTTTTTAAATGGAACAGGTAATGCTATTAATGAAAAATACGGTTTACAGTTTGGTTGGTATTCTGGTTATTCTACTGGTGGAATATTCGTCGTAGGTGATAATGTAGCGGGTAGCACATCAGGTGATATAACTTTCGACATGGGTGATGGAGTAAGTGGTGGAGCTTTAATAGAAAGAATGCGTCTTACACATGAAGGTAGTTTAGGTATTGGAACAATTTCGCCTTTAAGTAATTCATCTCTTGACATATTTGGAACAACTGGTGCAAAAGGTAGAATAGCAACTTTTACACTTCAGAACTCTGACGACCCTACAGTTGCTATTGCAGATGGGAAACAAACAAGACCTTCAATATCTTTTTCTACAGATAACACAACAGGAATATTTGGTGGTTCAGGTTTTGTTGCGTTAGGAACAAGTGCAAATGAAAGGATGCGTATTACAAGTGTAGGAAATGTCGGAATTGGAACTGATAGTCCAACAACAACTTTACAAGTAGGTGGTTTAGACGACGGTAATAATTATGATATAACATTAGGTTGGGATGCTGTTGCTGGTGATGCTGTAGGTACTAAAAGATCTGCTTTAACTTTTAAAACTAGTCAAAACTCGGTTAACCAAGAAGACATATATAAGTGGGATATAGCAATGCTTGCTGCAACCGCTACTAATGGAAGTGAAAATTTTGGATCTGATTTAGCTTTTTTAAGAAGTACTAGAAGCTCAACAGATGTTGACGCGGTTACAATGTTACTTTCAAGAACAGGTAATGTAGGTATTGGAACTACTGTCCCAACAGCTACATTAGACATCAAAGGTGATGGTGCAGATTTGTTTTTACAATCCGCTGATTTTAAAATAGCTCGTATACAACCAAGAGGTACAGGAGCTAATTTAGACAAAGGTTTATTTTCGTTATTTGATGGAAATGATGAAGATGTTAGAATTGATACAGAAGGTAATTCTTGGTTTAATGGCGGCAACGTTGGTATTGGAACTGCTAGTCCTGGAGCTAAACTAGATGTAAACGCTGGAACTGAAAATTTAGCGGCACAGTTTGAATCAACTGATTCTATTTCTGAAATAAGAATAAAAGATGACACAGCGTATACAAGATTACTAAACGTAGGCACTCAGTTTAAAATAATGCCAAACGATGGTTCTGAAACTTTAATATTAGATGGTAATAACGACTCAGCAACTTTTGCAGGTGATGTAGTTGTAAATTCAAGTAACACATCAGGTGTAGCATTAACAGTTGGTGGTGAACCTGGGAATGGTATTAAATCACAATATATTTTTTCAGGTACAGGTCAAAGAAATTGGCAGATTGGTATGGCAACACATGCCAGCCAAACCTTGTCAATTACACCTTCGTCTGCAGCTGGCAATACTACTTTTACAACTCCTATTTTAAATTTAGATGGCTCAAATAATAGTGTGACTTTTGCAGGAGATGTGTCACTTGAAAAAAGTGCTGGTAGTGTATTTAATTTAAGAAGAAATGATACTAGTGTTATAGCGGGTGATGATTTAGGTTCTATATTTTTCCAAGGTAATGATCCTTCAAACCCTTACAAAAGCGGAGTTGCTATATTAGGTCAAGGTGATGGAACCTGGAGTATGGGTAGTCCAAATGTTTATCCTTCTAGACTTGTATTCCAAACAGCAGAACAAAATATATTAAAAACCGCAATGGTAATTAAGTCGGATCAAAAAGTTGGTATTGGAACAACTACTCCTTCGTATACATTAGTGGTTTCGGATAATGGTGGATCGGGTGTAGAATTTATTCCACAAACAACAAACAATAGAACAACACTATTATCTTATAATCGTAGTGGAAGCGCGTACAACACATTTGATTTTGATGCTTTAGATATACATTTTAATATTAGTGGAACTGAAAAAACGCGTATAAACAGTTCAGGTAGTTTAGAAATGACTGGTGGTGGCGCTATATATGGAAAAAATTATTCTCAAAGTGGAACAAGTGGAACAACATCACAAGTAGATACAGGAATTGTTGGAACTAGATCTGCAATTTATGAGTGTTATGTTGTTGGTAACTTAAATGCAGGAGGGTCTAGTGCTTATAGGTCTGTAAAAGCAGGTTTAGTTATGTTGTCAACTGATTTTAATGCACCAAATGTAGTAACTAAGATTGGATGGCAAACATTAGGTCATGGAACAGGTGGTTCAGGGGGTAATGAAATAAATGTTGTTCCTAAACTTCTAATACCAGGAGTTGGTAGTTTTACAGAAGTCAATCAAAATATAATTGGTACTGCCCAAATAAGATTAGAAATAGGTGCTTACAATAGTTCGCATGTAGGAGATGCACAAGAAGTTAGAATTATTAGAAGAATTTAAAAATAAAAATTAGTATCTTAGTAACTTAATCTTAAAAATAAATAAAATGTCAAAAATCGAAGAAAAAGAGTTAGAAGTATTACAAGAGCTTGAAGCTAAAGTAAAAATCTTAGAAAACAAGTAATAATAGACATATACCTGCTCGGTTAAGAGCGTAAAACCAAATATAAACTTAAAACCAAAATTATGACGTTTTATTATCAGACTAGAACGTGGAATAGTCAACCACAAATTTCAGAAGAAACCATTGACCTTTGGAAACATCTCGCAGAAAAGAAAAACTGGAGAATAACCCAATTACCAAACGGTTTTTATCAAACTGAATACCAAGATCCAAATGAAGATACTTGGCACGACGTAACCCGTAGAGAAACTATTGAAGGAGCAGAAAGCGCTATTGATGGATCAGTAGAGC
>WLWF01003595.1_pt1 | contig 9998 bp, 7 predicted proteins | sample 6718331 | NCBI WGS metagenome assembly WLWF01 (sample SAMN12718692, study PRJNA515312) | sponge metagenome | isolation source: marine sponge | host: Mycale hentscheli | place: New Zealand: South Island, Marlborough, Capsize Point | collected 2003-05-01
AACGTGATTGTGTGAAAGTAGATATCGTACTATCTTTCTTTTTTAAAGCGATTTTAATTTTCTCTTCGCGTGGTGGAGGTTTCGGTTCACTACAATCAATTGTAATATTAACCTTGCCGACGAAATTGTCTGGCACATTTAACTTAAATTCGCACATTTAATTTATTTTATTAATATTTTCTTAAATTATTAATAATTTTATTAATAATATTTAAAAAATTATTAATAAAATAGTTAAATGCCAAAAATGGTGGATCCCAGCCAACTCAAATTTAAATGCCCGTATTGTGATAAGTCTTACAAAGTTCAGAATAGTCTATATGCACATGTTAAGAGTGCACATCCTGGAAAAACTTATTCAATTACTGCAGCTAAACAAGTAGAAGTGTTATATAATCATGTCAAAGATGAGCAGCCAATGAAACACAGCTTGGAGGAAGCTCTAGCAAAATTAAAGCAAGATCTAGTTAATGACAAAATTAGTGCTGAAGATTTTATTGTTAAAAGAAAAAACATTGAAGATGAACTACAGGTAGAGGAGGATAAATGGAACGAAAAACGAACTTACAGTCAGGAACCAAATTTTGATTTCAAAATAATGGATCGTGTCAGACAGCAAGATTATGATTATCTGACTGATTGGATAGAAGAGCACGAGCTTTATAACCCACTAATCAACTTAGTGAAGGATAACCTTCATATTAAAGCATTCAGACTTATTTTTGAAAACAATGTTAGGATTGAACCTAATGGATTTGATGACGAAGGCGAGTTAAGCTTTAGAGTAACATTCCTGGAATATGGTGCTAAGTCTTATGAGGATTGGCCGCTTAAAATGATATGGTTTTGGTATTCAAGATTTCTTCATGCTCTGTATTTAATTACAAATGACCGTCGAAACAAGATTCAAGGTTTAGAATTCCTGGAAAAAGATGTAGACGATGTTACAGAAGAAGAGAATTACTTGATTAATGCAGGGATTGACGATCTTAAACCGCTAGATGATCTATGTCAATTATTAGGAGCTTGCACGATTGAAAAGAATAATGCAGATGCAATAAATCAGATACATTCTTCTCTGTCTAGGTTTGACAGGCGGTTAAAAATCAAGTAATTTGGAATAACAATTTTTATTTGTTTTTTTATATAATCCAGGTTTATTACTTTGTCTTTTTTATTTTTTTTTATCTAGTTTAATCCATCGGATAGAAATCAAGTGATCTAGGTTAATCCTCCTAGATAACAAGGTATATATATTTTAATTTTTTGATATTTCTTTCACAGGAAAAATAAATTATTATTATTATTATAAAATAATAATAAAAAATTATTATTATAAAAAAAACTTTTGAAAAAATTGTAAAGAATTACCTAGTTTTAACCTAGGATAACTGGACAGAAACAAGGGGTACTTGTTGTGGATTAAACTAGACAAAAACGACATAGCGATATTCCAGGTTAATATAAAAAAACAAATAAAAAATGTTATTCCAAATTAGCGGTACAAAACAAGTAAACTTAAATTATAACTACAAACAAGCCTCTACCAGCATTGATAACCCTGTCCTTATAATTTAAGATCATAGAGCTTGTCTGGCTTAAAAGCTATTCAATTTGTTGAAAATTAGAATTCAGGAATCGTTCGTGCGGATCATTGCTGTAATTAATTACCATGAATGTATGCTTTTTATAAGTTGCTTTATTAAGCATTTCTAAGAACTCTTTTTTACTTTGTGTTGCTACATCATTGTAAACTAAGTCAGCTTGTTTATTCGAACAAGCAAATAGACACATACCAGTCATGTTTTCTCTCATTACAGTACCAAGGTCTGAGTATTTTTGCGCGGTAGAAATCAAAGACACATTAAAATGCCGACTATTACAGAAAAACTTAGCCATGATTCCGTGCATTTTAGCTTTGAAATCTCCGGAAAACGAACAATCGTCGAATACCACGAGCTTCGGTTCAGGCAAAGCACCTTCAGCTAATGCTTCGTAATATTGCTCTTCAAGTTTGTCATATAAATCATTAAGTTGTTCTTCATCGTACTTTGTGTAAATGTTTCCATCAGGAATTGCCTTGCCTTTGATGATGGATCTCCATTTATGATCGACTAATGTAGATGGGCAGACAATGTAGATATTCTCACCTTTAAAATTGTCTTTGTAAAATTGCTGCCCAGAAATGTCTTCATCGTTATACGGCCTAGCTAATAAGTTACCAAGTAAATTAGTTTTCCCGGATAACTGGCTTTTCCCTACAATAAGCAATCTAAATGGCATATCGAAGGTAGATCTTTTACTTACACGTATCTTTGTAGCATCGTCTTTCATTGCAAATATCTCTAACTTTGGTAATGGTTTGTCACTCATATACCCTATAGTTTATTACTTTGTATAAATTAAGAGATTTAAATGCAATCCTTTTATATATGAGTGATGACAATATGAAAAACCAATTCGTCGTACCTACAATCGAAGATGACGATAAAGATCTTGAAGATCTTCGGGCATTACAAAAAGTAAAGCAGGAAATCAGTAGAAAGAAAAAAGCGTTAAAAGACAAAGATTACATGAATCAACATCCCGACTTAGAATCGATCGTACAAGACTATCGAAGAAGGAAAATTGAAAAGAAAGAAATGAAAAATGGCAAGATTCAATTGGAACTAAAAGAAACCAAAGTAGATGTTAATTTACCTAAATCGAAACCTAAACCGGAGATTGATTTAGATGCGCTAGCGGAAAAACTAGCTGAAAAAATGAGGCCAAAAGAGCCACCTAAACCTAAAGAGCCACCTAAACCTAAAGAGCCACCTAAACCTAAAGAGCCACCTAAACCTAAATATCAACCTAAGTATGATTTAGATGATGAACCGACAAAGGAAGAAAAAACGAAAAAATTTAATGAATCATTGCCTAAAGATAACGCACCGGCAGTTGCACCTGTTAAAAATGTAGTTGCTGTTAATGGTAGATTCTTTTAGTGATTGATTAATCATAATTTATGTTTATGCTTAATCAAACTTTACCACATTTAGTATGAAATTCTGACCTGGTCACCTTTAACGGTCATTGTTCGTGCAACAGTGCCGAAAACGACCAAGGTCATAGATTCCCTTTGTGATGCTTGGTTACCATACAATCGCTGATATTCAACCCTAAGATCATCTACACGTTTGCCAACTTTAACACTTGTAACACTGAATTGTGCTGGAACTGCCGATTCTGCATCAATGATATTATTTGAGGCATCTTTAACTGCATCGGTACCTGCAACTAATGGCAAGTTAAGTGGTTGTTGTGCATCATTGAAGTAGTGAAATTTCTGTGCGGCATTGACGATACCTTGATCAGGTAGATGATTGTTGTTATTAACAACAAGCTGAAGCTGCTCACCTCTTTGTGCTACAGATCGGGTAAGTCTGGTCATGACACGTTTGTTAACATCAGCAAGATCAGACTTGGGGAGATTAAAGAAAGTCAAATCGCGGACGAACTTTGCATTGAAAGCTTGTGATTTGAAACTGTTTCGACTTGGGACAGCTGCATTCGCAACTGTAACTTCAGGCACCGTAAAACGTTCCACGATTGTTGCCATGTAGGGAATCTGCATACCCTCCGGTGCGGCTTCGGGCGCATTCATAATTTGCTCGGCAACTAATGTAGGTCTGATAACTTGACGATTGGGTGTTGCAATTGGTGCTGTAGGATCGTTATAGTAGTTAGCGATGTTGGTATCCCATTCTAAAACAAGACGAAGTCTGGGTAGATTTGGTAAAACAGAGACTGTTTTGAGGAATTGTAACAATCGTGAAAGCAAAACCGCACCTGATTGTTCGTCTTCGTCTGCAGCAATTGTAATCTGACTATTTTGTGGTGCAAGGCTTCCAGAGTTAGAGTAATATCGTGGACTACTCTGTAAAGTATTATGTGAACCAGATTCAATAATACCGGGTCTAGTATCAGTTGTAGCCGTTCTATCGGTTTCAGTGCGGCTAAACTGAAAACCCATACCGTTCAAAAGTAATGAGCGGTTCATATCATTTGAGCCTTGGTTTGATGTCTTTAATGAATCAATCGCACTATACTGTGGGATGTTCTGTAACGAATCAATAAGAGTGGTATCTGAATAGAGGTAAATGTTCTTAATGCACTGCATAACTCCGTTGATTTGAGGGTAGACAGCCAATTTGTCAGCATTACCAGCATCATAGACACCAACGTCTACGAGTTTAAGACTTGATGCGTAATAAGCATCTTCAAGCCTAAATTCTGTGCGTTGATTGGAATGACTGCGGGGGTCGATTAAAAGAGTTTTAACTGTATTTGAAAGGGACATATAATGTTACGTAGTTTTAATTTTTAAGTAGATCTCCATTGCCATACATTTCCATCTGTTACATTACATTTCTTACACCATAAAGTACAATTGGCAATAGTATGAGTTTTACTATTGTCTATTCTTTGTATTGTTACTCCATTAGGCTCATTTCTATTAATATAATCAAAATCACAATTACATTGAGGACATTGTGTAATGGTGTCTAATAACTTTAATACTGCCTCTTGGGTTAAATCTCCTTTAAGCCGATTATCTCTTCTGTCATTGCTATTAGCATTATGTATCATCACTCTAGCTACTCCTAGATTCCCTCTGCATTGGTAACAATGAGATCCTACCTTACCATGTTCACAATATTGGCTATTAGTACATGTTTGACACCTAGTTAAAACTTTACCTGATCTACCAATAAACTTATCTATCGGAAATGTTCTGTTACAATGTGGACATGTCTTTTGCTTCTTCTTGACTTCCATTTTTATTCTTATCATTTTGATAATAAAAATGGAGTCATTTTTTTAAGTGCTGATGATGTTTTATCGTAAGCCTAAACTTTCCACGGGTGCGGCAAGATTAACGGGCGCTGCGGTGGGCGTGTCGTGGTGATGCGGGGCGAATATAGTTGCGAGTGTAGCTCCCAACCCAATTAAACCCGAGACTACGAATCCCAAACCGCCTGTTTCTGCTCCAGCAGCAGCTGCACCCACCTCGGCTGTTTCGACTCCGGTCGTTTCAGCAACATCTGTCGCAACAGATCCAGCTGCTTTTTCAGCAGTAGAAGCAACAGTCTCTTCAGCAGTATCAGCCACTTTTGCCGTTGTAGATCCGAATTTACCTTGTATGAAATTACCTAGTTTTCCTCCTGCTTTTTGTAATACACCTGTACCGCCTTGTATGCCTAAACTTTCTCCTTTTTGTGCAAGTGTACCTTTTCCGGCTAGTGTTTCAATAGCACCTACACCTAAACCCGCGCCCGGAACAACATCGCCTATTGCTTTTTCGGCAGCAAGCGGTGCGGCTTGTTCGGTTAGTGAGACGGCTTTTTGTCCAGTAGACAACTGCGGATTAAGAAATGTTACACCCGCTCCAACTGCTGCGCCTGCACCCGCAAGACCTTCAGCAACTCTGCCGCCGACGCCTCTAAATGACAGTCCTGCTTCCGGATCTTCATCAAAAGCAGACCCAACTAATGATTTTTTAACTTGTCCGCTTTCAGGATCACGGGCACCCGCTTGATGTATCGTTGTTTTAATTTGATCTGCACTAGGTAATCGAAGCCCCGATACAGCTGCATCGCCACTTCTTCCTGGCACATCTGATGTCCTCAATTGATCCAAGCCTCCTGCTTGAATTCGATCGGCAATTGAGGTTGGTTCTGTTTGAGGTGGTGGTTGAACTGTAGCAGATACAGAAGGTGCAGCAGTTGTTTCAGATGGCACTCCCGCAAGAGGTGTACTTACAATACCAAATTCACGATCAGATGCTGTTCCAATAGATGCAGCTTGTCCTGCGCCTTCGATTTTAGTACCTGAAGGTAAACCGATATTTCCTTTGTTTGCACCCCAAACATGTAGTTCATCAGCAGGGATTTGACCACCTACGTTTCCAAAACTTACACGATCGGGATAGTCTTTTTGTAAATTATCTAAACTGTCATTAATGTGTTGCTGTACAGAAGGTCCGACATTTGGTTGTCCTGTTGCCTCAGCATAATCAACATGTTGTTGTACAGCTTCGCCTGTACCAATTGTTGTTTTACCATTTCCTCCTGCAATTTTAACTTTAAGATTGGGATCAGCGTCAAGTTTGCTTCTAATTTGTGTTACACGTGAATCGACATGATCGGTAAATGATTTTTGTACCGACGAAGCATTTTGTGATTGATCAGTAGCCGAAGCTGCATTGACCGTGGGTTCAGTCACAGCTGGTTTTGCTTGACTTTCATCGGGCTTATTCCAATGCGATGGTTCTGTCTCATTTGCTTTACCATCTTTATCAAAAGATACAGGTTCAGGTAAACCTTGTCGAACACGTGCAACAGTTTCATTAATTGCCTTATTCCTGTAAGTCATTAAATCTCTTTGTGCTTGAACTCTTTCTTGGCTACCAGGAGCTAATGCACGAATGTCATCTTTGCTGGGAATTCCATTTTTGTCTAAACCGGTCGAAGCAAAAATCCTTTGATCAAACTTAGGAGCTAATTCATCACCTAACTCATTTAATTTAAAACTTTGTCTGTTATAAATATCTCTAAATCTACCTCCTTTTGTTAATTCATCAATTTGATTTTGTGAATAAGCTGGTTGGTTAGTACGTGCATCTTCCGCTCTAGGTTCGATTGTTGCTGCCATTCTATCTGTTAAACCTTGATCGACAGAATCATCAATTACCGGTTGTTCGGAAGGTTGAGGAGCTGTATCGGCTTTACTTCCAGTTGGTTGATCAGTTGCTCTAAGACCACCTAGCGCTTGAGCACCATCTAGCGCTGCACTAGCATTTGCTTTTGCTTCATTTGCTGTAGCATTAACTGCATCGCGTGCCGCACCCACAGTATTAGTAACTTGATCTTTACCTGCCTGTATTGTTTCTTCGGCTTTACCTCTTGCTTGATCGACTGTGTCTTTAAGTTTATTTTGAGCATCAGCCGCAACATCTCTTGCTTTACCTCGAGCTTTATCAACCAGTTGTTTCATTTTTCTATCAAATATTCCGTTAAGTTCTTTTTTCAAGCTAAGTTTTCCGGTTTTAGATTGTCCCAGTCCGCCTGTTTGAGCACTTGCCACACCCATTCTATGCATTATCCCTTCCTTAAGAAAATCTAAAGATAAGGGAGTAGTAATTTCAGCAACCATTTGTCTTGCTGCTTCTTTGGGATCTTCAGATTCAGCAATTTTCCGTGCTGAATCAGCTAACTCACTAGCCTTAATGTTGGATATTCTATTTTTGTATGAATCAAGTAAATTTTCATATTGAGCACCAGAACTCATATAATGATTGTTGATAAAAAAAGAACATAACTAAGATTATAAATGAGTATTAAAATCCAAAGAATACAATCTGAAGAAGCTGGACCTTTTTCCCCTACACAGCGTACACGTGCCCATATTACTGTTCCTGCATCTGTTGGTTTTAGTGATTTACAAAACAGTAACATTGTTTTTCGAATGAAACCTGTTATTGATAACAAAGGAGATGGGAATCTTTTACCTGCTTATTTTGCTGAAGAAGGTGTTGGTTCAGTTAGAATTGGAGGTTGTCAATCACTAATTCGTAATGCCCGTGCAACATCTAAAGAGTTTGGTTTGCTTAACGAAATGAGAGATCAAAACGTTATTGCTGCAAATTTAAATCATTTTGAGGACTATTCGTCATGTCACACAGCAGCTCAAGGGTTTAATGGTGGTAGTGGATCTGTCAACAAAGATCTTACTAATGTTGGTTTGAGTATACACACACCTTTTCTCCGTCGTGTACAACCTACTTCAATTGGTGTACCTGTTACAGAGCTTAGTCAAGTTGTAACAGCTGAGGTTCGTTGCCCACTCAAGCACGTTGATCGTCTTGCTGATGGAACTAGACAGTTTCCCAACCTTGCCGCCGGAGATATAACTTACAGAATCGAACTTGAGGATGTTCGTCAAATCATGTCTGCATCACCGGCTGGAATTTTGCCTTTTAAAAAGGGCGACGTTGAACCTGACTATGATTTACTTGCAGTTGATAAAGATGGATCCAATCAAATCGGGAGTGATGCTTCACCACTTAAATTTAATTTTGCACCGGGTGCAGCAGGTGCAGAAGGTACTGTAGCAATTGATAACTTGGAATATTGTCCTTTTTATGTTGGTGCACCAGTTAAGCTTGCATTTACCGATAATGCAGGTGATCAAACGCATAAATCAACAATTAAACAGTTAACTGCAGTTGCTAATGGAACTATTGAGATTGTCCTTGATACTCCGGCAACCGTGGATGCTGCAACAGCACCAAATATTGTAAACTCAATTACTTACGAACTAAATAGTAATCTTGTCGTTGATTACGAAATTGATGATATCTTTTTGGAACTTCATACATTAAATCTTACACCTCAGCAAACCAATGCAGCAGCTCAAGCATTAAATTCATTACAGATTCCATATCTTGAACACCGTCTAGTTAAGAAAGTATTAAATGAGACTGGTGATTATTCGGAGACACTTCATGTTGATGCTGGTTGCTCAAATGTTGCTGTTTTTACCCCAATGAATAATGAACTAGTTTCCGGATATGACGGTGCTAGAGTTTACAGATGGAGTGTTGATGGTAACTATATGACAAACCGTGACATTCGCGTCGGTCCTCAAATTGCAGGTGAAGGTCAAGGTATCGGTATTCAAGTCCATAATCACTTTCTTCAAAAATATTTTGGCAATATCGGAAAACGTTTGTATCAGTTTGAAGATGTTGTCGAAAACTATAACTACCCAGAAGATAGTAATCAACTTAATAGGTACAATCATAGCATGTATCCCTTAGTCATGCCCATGCTTAACAAGGATGTAATTGTTAACTTTCAACTTAGAACCGATAGTGCTACACAAATGCAAACAAAAGAAATGTTTTATCTAATGAGTTTTCCACGAATGCTTACTTTTAAACAAGGGCGACTCCAAGTTGGGGGCGCAATGTAAAAAAAGAAAACTTTACTAAAGTATAAATGAATAACATTGGAACCAAATACAATGTAGCCTTTCCTCTTGCAAAAAAGAGTGAATATAATGAAAACGAAACAGTTGATTTTATTATTTCACTTGAGAACAAGAAACTAGTTCCCGGATCTTTAGCACTTTGCGGACAAGCGGCTATCTACAAGGATGTATCAGCTAAGACTGCGCCGGATCAAAATGATGTTTTGCTTATCGATCCTGATGCAGGTTACCATGCTTGTTTTAGAGATTTTACATCTGAGTTTCGCGATGTAGGGCTTATGGAATCTTTCTCTTACTATCCCCGTTATGTTAAAATGAAAACACAAAGTAGTGCTGATTGGGATTCACTAGGCGTTGAAACCGATAACTGTATCGAAGGTCAGTGCTGGTCAGAGACTGTTCGTAAAGGATTGAACTATGGAAAAGGCGAGGGTACAACTGATATACCCGATGAGTACATGCCTTTTGTCCTTAAACCACATATTGCTCCTAACAAGTCAAATGCGCCTATTCCGGGCAATCAGTTCGGTACACTCCGTATCCGTTGCAGACTTGCGCCAGGCAGTGAAGTTGTGTATGGACCTAATGCAGGAACTGCTTCCGGTTATGCCCTTAAGAATTTACAGATTAGATATGAGACTGTTGATGATGATCAGACCCGTCCACCAATTGCTCTCGAAGTGTACAATGTGATTCGTCAGGTTATCGAAACCAACAATGCAAATCTCAGTACATTTGTGCCCGGACTTGCTGACTCGGTTCACATGTCATTTAATACTACAAGCAATGAGGCATCAGATACTGCTAATTATCTTCAGTGCATTACCCTTCCCGGTAAACCCTTGCTAGGAAATTCATCGATGGAGACAAACGGTCCTGAACGTCTCTACTATGCCATCAATGACACCGACACTGCTTTAGTCGGATTCACTATGGAGTCACGTAACGAAGTGCTATGGAAC
>WLWF01003598.1_pt1 | contig 9990 bp, 11 predicted proteins | sample 6718331 | NCBI WGS metagenome assembly WLWF01 (sample SAMN12718692, study PRJNA515312) | sponge metagenome | isolation source: marine sponge | host: Mycale hentscheli | place: New Zealand: South Island, Marlborough, Capsize Point | collected 2003-05-01
TAATGCTAATTATATTATTGAAACATTAAAAAATAATATTAAATATTGTTATCTAAAAGTTAATAAATTAATTAATTTAGAAAATAATATAGATCAATTTATTAGTAATCAAACATATATAGATAATATGAATAATGAATCATATAAAAAAAATTTATTAAAAAACTTAAAAATTATATTAAACGAAATATAATATTATATGGATTTATTATATGTATAATAAATTAATAACAAAACCTTTTATTCATAAATATTATAATACAAATATTAATATAACGAAACATATATTAATAAATGCATTATTTAATTGTTTAAATAATATTGCATTTTCAACATTTCCATATATAGTTAATAAATACAATTCTAAACAATCATTAAAAAAAACGAATAGTGGTAATTGTATAGCACTATCATTATTTATAAAAAATTTTTTAAAAAATAAATATAATATTACCAGTTTTTTAATACCAGCAACTATTCCAAATAATTTGAAATTAAAAGGATATCTAGATATTTCACATGTTGCTTTATGTATTCCTAAAAATAAATATATATATTATATATTAGATCCTGCATTTTACTTTTTAGAACCATTAGAAATAAATTTATATAATAAAAATAATAATGATATAAAATCAATGTGTATATATTCAAATAATATATATAATATAAAATCTTATTTAGAAATAAAAAAAAATAAAATTATTTTTAATAATTTTCAACAAATTCCTAAAAATACATATTATTGTGAATGTTATTATAGTTTTAACTCTGATGATAAATGGAAATATATTTTAAGAGAAATAATAAATCCTGATAATGCAATCACATCTTTTTTTATTAAAATTAAAAAAAAACCTTTTCTTGTTTCTACATATATTGATTATAATAATATGACTATCTTAAAAGATATTATTTTTAAATTAACAAATAAAGTTAAAATAGATATTAAAAATAATTATAATTTAATAAAAAAATCTAAAAATAATTTAACGAATACAGATAAAAATATAATTAAAATAAAATTAAAAAAATATTTAAATAATGATATATTAAAATATATATTTAATAATTAAATGTTTCCATAAATGATATATAATTAATATTATCTCTATTTTTTACATAATAATCTTCTTTTGTATCAATCATTTTTAATAATACATTATTTTTATTATTTAATTGTTCATCCATCTTATTTAATTTATCATTAAGATATTTATTTTTAATAATTAATTCATTAATTATAATATTATTATCTAATATTTTTCTATTATTTTTATTATTAGTATCTTTAATTACTGATAATAAATACATAATAGTTTTATCTTTTATTAAATTATTATTAATAGTATTGACTTGTCGTTTAATCTTATATGGTTCTTTACTTTTCACTGGTTGATTGCTTTTCACTGGTTGATTGCTTTTTACTGGTTCTTTACTTTTAGATGACTGTTTAATATTATCTGGTTTTTTATTTTTTACTGTATTTAAAACAGGGAAATTCGTATTTTCTATATTAAAATTATTTAATTTTGTATTATCTTCACAAATTACCTTATATTCTAATGGTAATATATTATTAATTTCAATATAATTTTTATTTTTATTAATTATATTCATATCTAAATGTATATATAACATTATTTTATTATATTTTTCATTTATATTAAAACATATTACATAATTTAATGATTTCTTATTAAATTTAATAGGTAATTTAAAAAACCTATTATTCTCGTAATTCCTACATTTTAATCCTAATAAACAATATAAACATGATGTTATAAATGGTTTATAGTTTTTAAATTGTACTAATTGTTTTTTTATTTTTAAACTAATATTATCTTTATTCTCAAAATTACTTACTTTTGTAGGATCTTTAATAAATCGTTTTAAAATATTATTAATATTATCATTACTTAAATGATTGTAACAACATTTTTCTTCTCTACAATTATTTTGTAAATCATGAATACAAATATCTTTTTCATTTCTTAATTTTTGTGAAATATTATAATTATTAGACATATTAATATATTATTATTGTAATTAGAAATATAAATATTTCATTTTTTTTTATTTTATAATAAAACATACATATTTATATAAATAATGTTTATTCAATATAAAAAAAAATGAAATATTTATAAATATTAACTATATATTTTATAAATTAATGGATATCGAAGATATATGTTATAATACTAATAATAAAAATTTAATTAATCAAAATATTAATAAAAAATATAATAATATAAAGAATTATACAATATATTTATATAATGAATTTATAAATTTTTATTATTCATATGAATCATATATTATATTTTTAAAAAATTATGGTTCTATTTATAATAAAGAAAAAATATATAAAAAAAAATTTGATAATATTTTACGATATTGTACTAAAAAATATAAAATTTGTCCAAAAATATCATTGATATCTTTAACATATAAAGAATTGGTTAATTCAAAAATTATAAAAAAAGATTATAATTTTGAAAAATATATTGTAGTTAAAAAAATAAGACAAGAATCTGGTGTTTTAGTTGTAACAACTTTTATGAGTGATAAACCATTTGGACAAGATTTTACTTGTAATTGGAATTGTAGTTTCTGTCCATCTGAACCAGGACAACCAAAAAGTTATCTATCTGATGAACCAGGTGTTCAAAGAGGAAAAAGAAATAATTTTGATCCTATTAAACAATTTAATGATAGAATATCAACACATTGGATTAATGGACATCCAATTTCAAAGATTGAAATTTTAATATTAGGAGGGACATATCATTCATATCAACCAGATTATTGTGAAGATTTTATTAAAAAAACTGTTTATGCTGCAAATACTTATTTTAATAAAGAAAAACGAGGAATTAAAACATTAGATGAAGAAATGGATTTAAATAAAGATTGTATATGTAAAATAATAGGAATAACAATTGAAACACGTCCAGATTGTATTAATATTAATAATTTATTAATTTTAAGAAAACTTAATGTTACTCGTATTCAAATGGGATTGCAACATGTTGATGATAATGTTCTTAAAATTAATGAACGAGGTCATAATATAAAACATTCAATTCGGGGAATTCAAATGGCAATGGATTTTGGATTTAAAGTTGATATACATATTATGCCACGATTAATGGGAACAACACCAGAAAAAGATAAATTAATGTTTGAACGCTTATTAAGTGATTTAAGAATTCAAGCAGATCAATGGAAGATTTATCCAACACAAGTAACACCATTTACATTAATTGAAAAAAAATTTAAATCGGGAGAATATAAACCATATGGAAGTGATATTTTATTTAATATGCTTATTGAATTTAAAAAAAAAATACCACCATGGATTCGTAATAATCGTATTATTAGAGATTTTCCAAGTCAATATGATATCGCTAAAAATACTAAAACAAATTTAAGAAATGATTTACATATTGAATTAGAAAAACAAGGATATAAATGTCAATGTATTAGATGTAGTCAAGTTAAAGATAACACAAATAATATTAGATATGCAAAATTAGTAATAAGAAACTTAGAAAATGAAATTACTAATAAAAAATATATAATAAATGGTGTTAATAATTATTTTCTAAGTTATGAAAGTTGCACATGTAATATATGTTGGAAATATTATTTAAATTTTATATTATCATTTATAAATTTAAAATATGATTGTAATAATGGTAGAATATTATATGGATTTTTAAGATTAAGAATAACAAATAATAAATACAAAAAAATAAATGAATTAGATAATACAGCTTTGATCCGTGAGTTACATGTATATGGTAAGATAAATCCACCTAAATCAAAATTATTTAAATCAATTCAACATCAAGGAATAGGTAAAAAATTAATGAAAACTGCAGAATATATAGCAATCAATAATAATTGTAATAAAATTGCTGTTATTTCTGGGATTGGTGTACGAGATTATTATAATAAATTAGGATATAAATTATATAAACCAAATAATTATATGATTAAAAATTTAGAAAAAATAGATAATTATTATTTATTTTTTCTGATAATAGTATTAATTTATATAATGAAAAATCATAACCTATTAATATATATTAGAATATGAAGATAAAACTTTTAAATATCTTTTTATATTTAAATCTGACATATTTTCTTTTATTAAATTATAATTTTTATTAGATTCAATTATATAATTATTAAATTTTTTATTATAGATTAAGTTATTTATATCTTTTCCTTCTAATTCATCTTTAATTTGTTTATCATGATTATTATTATTAAAAAAATTTATAAAATGTATTACATCAAAATCCCCTGGACTATGTATTCTATGATCTGAACTTGCACATATTGTACTTTTTGATACTGGTATAAATTTTTCTTTTTTTTCATCCCATACTGGTTTTTTTGAGAATGAACCAATTGATATATCAATAGAGTTAAGAGTTGTTAAAGCACCTTGTACGATATCTAAACCATATGGTCCTAAATTTGAAATAACTACTGGTGTAAATGAGTTTATAGTAGGTAAACTATGTAAAGAATAATGAATATCATCACTATTTGCTAAAATTTCATAATTTTTTTTTTTATATGTTTTTTCAAATTCTTTTCTTTTTAATTTCCAATATTTCAAAAGTTTTAATCCTCTTTTTATATCACAATATATGTCAATAATTCCTTTTTTTTCAATTTCATATAAATTAATAGTTCCTATTTCAGTTTCATTATTATCAAATTTTACTAATGCCCGTAATCCAATATTCACAGTTTTTATTTTAACTAATTTATTATTATTTAATAATATTTTACAATTATTAAAATTATTTTTTTCAAAACATTTTCCTAAACAATATATAAATATTGAAGTAAAGAAATTTTTATTTTTAATATGATCAACATGAATATCAAAAAAATTACGAATTGTTGGATCTCTTGGTTGTTTCCACATTTTAATAAAATTAGAATTCATAAATGGCATCTCCAATTCTTCATAATTTAATAATTCTTTATTAAAACCAAAATCAATATCATTTATTTTTAAATAATTATTCCAAATTTTATTTGGTTTTAAATCTAATATTTTAAGTTGTTTTTTATGTTGTTTTAATAAAGACATTGCCATTTTTTCATATTTTTTAACTCCTCCTATTTCAATAAAAGATCTAATAATAGTTGGTGAATTAACAGATTCTAATAATAAATATTCTATTTTTTCAATAACACCTTTTAATTTTTCTTTATCTATATTTTTATGTTTACTATAAATTTCAGCATCAGAACAATGCCTTATTTCGTCATCTAATATACTTTGAAATATATTATCTGAAAACCCCCAATCTATTAAATTTTCAAATATTTCTTCAATCCATCCTTCTGCTATTAAATTTAGAGCAACTAATGCGATATTTTTATCTTTAATATTTCTAATTGTATTACACATTGATTCAGCAGATTCTATTATATTTGTTGGATAACCTAATGGTAATGATAACTCTAATGCTATTTTAGTAAAAATTATACCATGAACAATTTCATCAATTAATTGATTTCTTAATTTCTTATAAATTTCTCCATCAAAACTATTCATATATTTTAATGGTATTTGTATTGCTAATACTTCAACCTGTGCTAAAAATGAAAAAATATGTAAATAAAATATTTTATTTGTTTTGATATTAATATAATCATTATTACTAAATAATTTATTTATTCTATTATTTACTTCATCTCTTTCATTGTCCATTAAAACATTCCATCCTTCTTCAATATATTTTATAGGTAACCATTTTGGTTTAATAATATTATTTAAATCTACATTCTTAAAACACTCTATATTTATATTTCTAATATCCATAAATTAATTTATTATATTATATTATATTTATATATATTATTATATATAAATATAAATATAAATATGCCCAACTGTAAAAATGATCCAACTAAATTATACAAAGGTACTGAACCATCACCAAAAGGTTTGGGTTGGTGTGCTCATAGTGAAAAAGAAGGGAAAATACGAAAAGGCAAGGATAGTAATAAATATATTGTTAAAAAGATAAAGAATGGAAGTAAGAGATGGATTAAAATTAATATGTATAACCCAATAAATTTAATTAAAAATACTCAAACAGTTTTTAAACAAGATAAAAAAATATATAAGACGAATAATTATGAATTTTCAAATGAAATGTATAATCTTATACCTAAATATGTTAAAAAATATGGTTGTAAAGATAGAACACCCGGTGAAATAGTAATGATGATTATCGAAGATCATTCGTAACCATTTTTATATTTCTAATATCCATAATTTAATTTCTTATATTATACTTATGTATATTTATATATATTATAATTTAAAAATTAATTTATTATAATTTATTATATATAATATAATGAATTCATTAATAAAAAAAATTATGTCACCATTTATTAATAAAGAAATTCCAAAACCACTTGGTAGATGGACATTAAATAATAAAACATTCTTAAAAGCTGATTATGCAAATATAGATAGTTGTGGAGATAATTTATGTGGCAAACCAGATACATTAAAAAAATTACAAATAATTCCAAAATCTACAATATGTAAATCTAATAACACTGTAAATTAATTATTTATCTATCATACATTTTAGACAATTAATTTTTAATATTTATATATTATTATATGAATAAACATTTATATAATAATTTAAATCCAAATACAACAATTAAAGGTTTTGGATATCGTAATAAAGAAAAAGCATTAAATACTATAAAAATATTAAATAAATCTGGTCGAAATATAGAATATAAATTTCAAGTTGTAAATACAATGTTAAATAGAGCAAAATATCATAAATCAAAAACAACAGATATGGATGAAGCAATTAAAGTATTTGAACAATGGATACAAAATTATAAAAAAATACCTAAAAATATAGTAGATAAATATCCATTTCTAAATCTTTCTTTAATTACAAAATATGAAAAATTAGCAGAGATATATAATGTATCATTAGTATCTCGTGGTTTAAAAAAATCTTCTCAATCAGATTATGGATTTTTAATAATTTATAAAAATGTAAAAGGGAATTTTAATAAATTAAAAAATATTTATATTAGAAAAAATTCTAATATAAATTGGTTTGACAAAAGAAATAATCAAGTTAAAGCTAAATATTTACAAGCTAAAAAAGGAAAGATAGATTTTTTTTATAAAAATGGAAAATTTAAAGATTTACCAACACCAATTCATATAAATATGATTATGTGGGCATTCAGTCCATATCCTGATATATTATATGAAAGAGAAAAATTATTAAAAAATTTAAAATAAATCTACTTACTTTTTATAGTACGTGTTGCAATTATCATAATATTATCTGAACTATTTTTTTTTTGTAATATAAGTGGCAAATCAATAATATCTAAAAACATGTCATCTCTTGTATCTGGTATTAAACAATTATTCCATTTTAAAAGATCACTCATATATAAATATGATGTGCTTAAATTTAAAATATACAGTGAATATGATAAATCATAAGTATTAAATAAATTACAAATATTAGATGCCATTTCTAGGTAAATTTTATGTTGGTATATACATAATTGCTTATTCTCATTCTCTATATTTTCAGAAACACTCCAACTACCATCCCTATATAATTCTAATAAAATATCTGATGGTTCTAATAAAAACTTTTCACATATCTGTGTCCGTACAAGATATCTATTAAATAACATAATTTCATCAAATCGATTACTTGGTATAATAATATTATGACGATCTATATTATTCCATATATTACGATATTCTATTTCATTACATACAATTCTAAATCTTTCTTTCCAAAAATTATATTTATTTATATCTAACACTTCTGGATCTAAATATACAAAATCATATAGTGCTATTTCTAACATGGTTGCATATTTTGAACATTCAAAGTCTTGATATTCATCACATGCATTTGGAATTACATATACATCATGTGTTTCATTTTTATATTTTACAGTAACGATTTCATAATTTAATTCTGAAAAAATTATACTATAATCAAATTTAGTAATTATACAAATAAATTCATTATTACTAATTTCTTCTAATTGTTGTTTATATATTGGGATACCTTTATTTTCAAAAATTAATATTTTTAAAATGATAAGTTTGTCTATTTTAGTTAACTTATTATATAAAGAAGAAACTTTTTTTACTATAACACTTCCATCCAGGAAATTAATCATAATACTTATATCTGAATTAACATTATTGAAAATTTTTATATATAATTTAGAAAAATCAGTACTATCTATATCATAATTATAATCATTTATGATTTTATTATTATTTTTTGTACTTATTGTAGTCATTATAACATTATAAATAACATTATTAATAAAATATTTTTCATTTTTATATTAACATGTATCTATATATTATTGTACAATATTGTATAATATTACCAATAAATGATTTGTATATTTTGTTTATTATAATTAATTAGTCTTGTTCTATCTATATCATTTAAATTTTTAATTAAATTCATAAACATATATACAAATTTTGCAATATAACATTTTGTTAAAATAAGAATAATTTGAATAAATGTTAAACATATTATCTGTTGTTCATTAATATTTTTTTTACTAAATAAATAATAATAATAATATAATATAATTATTTCACTTATTGAATTAATAAATAAATTTACCCAATATAATAATATAATATTATAATTATAATATTTAGATCCATAATAACCACTACTAGCACATAGTATTTTAAATAATATATAATATCCAATATGTCCAAAAAATAAAAATATAAAACTAAATATTAGATCTATTATTGATAAGAAATGTACTGTATTCCCAACTTTATATATATAATTAATTTGATCGTTTGATAATAAATTATTAGATGTTATTATATTATTTTCTAAGTCATCTAAATACATTGGATTTTTTGGTATATTTTGATTCATTTAATATTTGTATATTATTATATTTAAATTATTTAATTATATAAATTATAGTCTAATTTAATAGATATTGATTAATGCGGTTAAAATTATTTATTATGTTAATCTATAAAATAATAATATTATGATTAAAATAACTAATAATTTTAATAAGAAAAAATATATTAGTTCTTTTAAGATTCTTGAATTAAAAAATAATAATTATATTATTAATAAGATATATAATGAAAATAAACATGATATATACAGAAAAAACGTATGTACTAAATTAATAAATAATAATATAAATATTCAGGAATACTATAATTTGATAAAAAATGATATTTTATATCAAATGAAATATACAAGATCATTAAAAAATAAAAATATGCTTAAATATGATTTAATACGATTAGATCATCAAATTAAATATTTAAAATATTTACGCAAGTAAGATTAAAAATTATTATATAATTAATATATAATTAATATATAATATGTTAAAATTAGGAGATAGAAAGCAAGTAATGAATGGAAAAGCAAGAATGACAGGAGGAGGATTAAAGAAAAAAGATTTAAAATATAATAAATCAGGAAAAATAGTAAGTAATAAAATGAGTGATATATCAAAAAAAAAAATATATATAAATAATATTATAAAAAAAATTAATAATAATCCAAAAATATTAAAACTTATATCTAAATATAATAAAATGCGAGAAAAAAAGAAATTTGCAAATGCTGATTTATTAAGAGATAAACTTTCATATAATGGTATACAATTATATGAATTAAATATTTATATTAAATATCATATTTAATATTTTTTTATAATGTTATATTATAATATGTTAAGAGTTGGAACTAGAAAACAAGTAATGAATAAAGAAGCGATTATGACACGTGGAGGATTAAATAAAAAAGATTTAAAATATAATAATTCAGGGAATATAGTAAGTACTAAAAAGAGTAATATAGCAAAAAAAAAAAAACTTTACCAAAAAAATTTACAAAAAACAGGTAATTATAATAA
>WLWF01003599.1_pt1 | contig 9984 bp, 5 predicted proteins | sample 6718331 | NCBI WGS metagenome assembly WLWF01 (sample SAMN12718692, study PRJNA515312) | sponge metagenome | isolation source: marine sponge | host: Mycale hentscheli | place: New Zealand: South Island, Marlborough, Capsize Point | collected 2003-05-01
TTGCTCCCAGTTTAACAATTGTCGATTGTAAGATACCTGATCACCTTTCTTACTGAACGCTCCTGCTGGGGTTTTTATCCTTGCTTCTTCTACCCCAGCTGTCTTTACTTTCAACTCCTCCAATCGAAACACCAAGTCTTTTGTCTTTTTTTCTAGAGCAATGATAGCTTCTTTGTCTGCTTTTAAAAGAGCATTAAAGCTGTCAGATCCTTGAGCAATACCTCTTTTCTTTATTTCGTACCGTATATTTTTTATTGCTTCGATTTGTTTTTGTACTTCAACCACTTCATTCGGTGTAATCTTCTTGGTTTTTAAACGTGCTTTTAATTTCTTTAATCGACTTGTTAAAGTTTTACGGACTTCAGATTTGCTTTTATTTAGTAGAGGCTTCAACATAGCTCCTACTTCTTTTGCTTCTCTAAGAGCTTGTATTTGTTGTGATTTCTCTTTGGTAGTAAATCTTGCAATAGAGATTAATGATTGACGAACACGCTCTTCACCATCTATTACATTTGATTTATTTGCTACAGATGAAATTAATCTTTCAAGGTCTTTATAAAGATTAATTTCATCTATTGATAATCTATCAATAGTTCCCGCTTCTCTGGCATTTGCAATCTCATTTAATATATCCAAAGAGTTTGATCCGTCATTTCTTTTGGATGCTATTTCAGCTGCTTCTCTACTAATCTGACCCATGAACTGATTGATCTCGTCAGTATGAGATTGCACAGCATTAAACATTTCTCGTGTTGCATTTGTATAGCTTTGCCATAAGTCAGGATTTACTTTCATTAAATATATCAATGCATTTTCACTAGGTGTCTCCCCACCCATGCTTCTTACCTTGGGTATATTTGCTTCTTCCACATACCTCAAAGCTCTTTGAAGTTGCTCTCCTGCTATTAAAGGTTGAGCAAATCTTTTTCCCAACCATTTCGATACATAATCAACTGCATTTGTTGGTGCTCTTGAAACTTCTTTGACATAATCTGTTGTAAATAAAAACTTTGTAAAGGCATCAGAGAAAGACAAAGGCTTGCCTTGTGTCTCTAACCTGTTGATGCGATTTAAATTAATCGGATCTAATATAGAGCGTGAAGCAGCCATATCTACTAATTTTACCAAAGGCTCTCGCCATATTCCTTTGGTAAAATTAAATGCCAATCCACCTGGTATTATTGAAGACGCTAACTCACTTCCAGATAAAGGCTTCTTACCTACTTGAAAGATAATACTTTCACCTTTATCAATCTTTTGTTGAAGCGATGATATAGCATTTTCTCCTGAAAATCCATTCAAATGAGCCAAGTCTATTTCATCTATTGCATGCCTGTTAGATATGTCCATAACAGTATCACCAGGCCGAGGCTTTACTGTTAGGCCATTCCGATACATCGGATGGTTAAAGCTTCCTTCTCTTGTTGTGAATGGTATATGAAAATTATAACCCTGATTTATTCGAGCCATTTTATTTACATCATTAGTACCTTGCTGAATAGCCTTGACAACAAAGTTAAGACTGTCTAAATCAGATGATTCTTGAGTGCCCTTTGCAAAGCTTCTCTTAGATTCTGATTTGAGAAATTTGACAGCTTGGGCTGGATCTGCTGCAAGACGAGCTGAAGCTTCAATCAAAGAACTCATTACAGGTTCTTTGGATTCTTGAATACTAGACAAAGTTCGTTTGGCAGATGACTTTGCTTTTACACTAGACTTTGGATTATTGATAATTGCATTGGCCAATCTGGATTGCTTTTCATATGATGCTTCTAACAACTGAGCCTGTGACGCTAAAATAGATTGAGCATTTTTAATAGGAGCTTCTAGCTCAGAAGCTTTCTGTAACGCCTTTCCCTTTTCTAAGTTAGATTTTGATTGCTTTTCAAGAGTATTGGCTAAAGATTCTAATTGACCTATTGCAACTTCATCACCTTTAGATGCGTTTACTATTATGCGTTGAGCTTCATTTAAATTTAATCCAACACTATCAATCTTCGCAACAGCTCTAGATGCCTTTACCGCTGCATCATTAATCATATAATTTCTGCCGCCAAATGAAACTAACTGTCCACCCTTTGCGGGTCCGAAAAACCACAAGGGATCTAATAAAATCTCCGGCAACAAAAATAACATGGATCGGTAAAGATCATCTGTCGCCAATCGCTCAAGCTCTTCAGCCTTGTTAGGCATCCCAGCTTGCTTTGCCTTTTCAGCAAGGTCCATAGCAATTTCTTTCGGCATTACTTTATTGCCTAAATCAACACCTGAAATGTATGGAACATTTAACTTATCAACAAATGGTACTAGGTTCATTTCAGAACGCTTTGATAAATCAGCCATTTCTCCACTTGCTACAGAGTCATACAGACGCTCAAACAGTACCTCACCTAATCCTGTTATATAGTCTTCGTCTTCCTCTTCTTCTTCATAGGTTCCATCAAGAATTTTTTCATAGGGAATCAAAAATGATGGTGCGCTTATGGGTATAGGAAGTTTATATGGTTTAGTTGCAGGTTTGTATTCTAGTAAATTTTCATTTCCAGTTGTAAGATATGGTTCAGCATTGCGACTCCCCATGTCAATATATCCTATAGGGTCAGCCAACATAGTTCCGAGAACATACTCCGTTGCATAACCTGCTAGTCCGGCTGCTTCTTTTAAAATCTCACCAGCCAAAGTATCAGAGTCTGGCAAGGCTTCCCCTGCTTTTGCTCCTGCCCACCATGACAATCTACGTATATAATCAATAGGCTCTAAGTACCCTAGAAGACTTAAACCCAGATCTGTACCTGTATTCTTTACAGCCTTGGCGTAGTCAATCATATTAGGTGAGTCTTTTTTATTCTCATAGTTTGACTGATGTATTTCTATTTCTTGTGCAGAATACTGTGATGGATCTTTGTCTGCTTTTTGAAGGGCTTCTTGTGATACAGTTATACTATCAGAAAATATAGGTGGTAAAGATATGTCAACATTATAATCATCAGATGCAAGTTCTTTCGGTTCGTCCATCTTTATTATAGGTGTATCTTTTTTCTGATTAGCACCCAATGTTGCACTCATCAAATCAACATTTTTACGAATCTTTTCTTGTGATGGTAAAGCCTGCTTCTTTTGCCACGCATCTTTATAGGTGTCCATCATTACATCTGGAATATATTGAAATCCACCAATACGTAAATCAGCATCGGATATATCTTCAAGCAATTCAGAATGACGAGTTCTTAAATTTTTTATTTCTTCATCTTCAGCCATGGACTTATCCAAAATCCTGAGACTTATTTATATCAGATTCGTAGTCTTCTTTTTTAAATAGCTGTGCTAGACGACTGGACCGTGATTCTCTTTTGGCACTAGCTTTCTCCTGCTTTATGTCACCACCCAAGACAGATGTTCCACCTGGGGTTGAAGTGTCTGTTGATTGGGTTTGTTCCGTTTCCGGTTGCCTAAAGTTAAAATCACGGTCCGGAGGAGGAGGAACAAATTTAAAATCACGGTCCGGAGGAGGAGGAACAAACCTTTTTGTCTTGTCACCAAACTCTACATCTTGATCAGCACCTAAATTAAGGAGAACATCTGGAGCGTTTGGGGATGGAGTTGTTTTCTGTTGGACTTGGAATGGACTTTGTCGACCAAGAGTTTTATAGCTACTGCTAGTAATAGCATCAAATACGGTTTCGTTTTGATCTATATTTGCAGGAAGCCTCTCATCTACAAACTGAGCCAATGTTGGGTCGGACCCAACAAGATCGGATATCTGAGATGCTGCTGTAGCATCTCCGCGCTGTGCTTGCCCTACTAAGATAGAAAGTCTATCAAGCTTATATCTAAATGCTGGTTTTTCTGATGCAGTAATTTTGCTCTCGTTTGCATTAAAAAATCGTAAAGCAGGTCCGAAATCTGGATCCAGATAAACTGGATTGCGTTCTTCATTAGTCATATATTGAACATTACTTGGTATTGCAGAAATTGGTATTGCAGAACCTCGAACCTGTATTAAATCAGGGTGCTCTTCAAATAAAACTCTTAGCGATTTATTATCATCTCCTTCTTTGAACAAGTCCATCGACTTTAAGATGTTTATAAAATCTTCTCTTCCTTCGGCCTCTAGCCGTTCTCTTGTTGCAGATACCTCTTTACCTGTGATTCTATCTACAACTCCAGATTGAGAAGATTTCGGCTGATCACTTGTTTCTTGAGATTGAGAAGATTTCGGCTGATTAATTGTTTCTTGAGATTCTAATTGTTTAATTTGTGATCTTATCTCATCAGCATCTGCATTTCTAGCATCTTTAAGTTTTTCTTTGAGAACATCAATTCTTTCTTGTTTGGTAGCAACTTTTGTAGATGGTGGGTCTTTGACACCTATTCCTTCACCTACGCCTTGCATCAATTCTTGACTTTCTTCGTCGCTCATTTTGTTTGCCTGACTTACTGGTAATCGTGATACTTCACCTGCTTTTTTCTCTACTCCTAGCAAGCCTGCTTTTCTTACAAGAGTACGTTCTTTTCTATCGCCTCTTCGTTCTCTCCTAAGAAACATTCGTCGCATTCTGTTAGGTTGGTTTTCTAGGCGCATAAACTCTCGACCATCCGCCAAACTTCGAGCCAACACACCTGAAACTTCAGGCTCCGTTAAATCTGACATAGACATATTTGCTTCTGATGCGGCAGATCGTACATCCCTAAGAGCAGAATTAAAAGCATCAGGTTGTTTCAACACATAAAATGAAAATTTATAATCATCAGTCAAGTTTAATGCTTCTCTAAGCTGTGGAACACCTGGTATAGAATTATAAGCATCTATTCCTTTTTCAAATGTATCTCTTTTTGCACTTGAGCTTTCGAGTTGATCTTTTAAATAATTAATTCCTTCTCTTGTAGCTGGAGCAAAGTCGGCATCTTCCATTTGATCAGCCATTCCTTTTAATCCACTTTGAACTATATCTTCTATCCCTTGCGCCTCTACTCGTTCTATCAAAGGATTTAAAGCTGGTAATCCACCGGCTTGTTTAAATCTTTCCTGTGATTCCCTATACTCTTCTAACTTAGCCTCTTTATCAATTTCAGCAGCTTGAATGTCTCTTTGATCCAATCTAATAGGCAAGCCAGTGCTAAGTTTTGACGATTCTTGTATTAATAAATCTTTCACTGCTTGTTTGTAACCCAATGGCATATCATTGATCGCTTCTAATGCACCAGCCATCGCTTGCATTTCCATATTTACTTTTGCGCTTCCTGCAATGTTTACTCTTTCGCTTGGGCCTCCAGCTTGATTTTGAGCATTTGTATATGCAAGACGAACTTTAGAGACTGATCCTTTAGGATCCATTGATTGTCTCTGCCAATCAGAAATAAATGATCCAACATATTGTTCAGGTGTTTGATCATCTTTCTTTACACTTGATCCTAATGTTTTTGTCTCTGCTGATATTTCAGAAAAGTCCGCTTGATTATTCCGAACAAAATCTGTATTAACATCGTCAAGCTGATCAATAAGACGTATTTGTAATTGCATTTCTTGACTTAGCTTTTCTTGTTCTGCTGCTGATACTTGGCCTGCCGCTTGTACAAAAGACGATATGACTTTGGCTTTGGCAACCTGTGATTGTGCTACAATCTGACCATAGGTTTCAATACCTTCTTGAGTTATTTGACCATAAACACGTTCAAGATCTGCAATTGATTTCAACATTTCTAATCTCATCTCAGGACTTAAAGGTACTGCACGAGAAGTAGTTAATCCAGATCTATATCCAGTAACTGCGGCTAAAAAAGGGTCTTGCACTAAACTCATTTTACTTCCTGTATTAATCTGTAATTTGTAGGCTGTTCAAACATCAATGGTGGTGCAGCACTAGTTGTCGCCATTCCAGCCGCTTGTCGTCTTTCTGCGCCTTTAGCATATGCCGCTTGTTGAATAGTAGGAGCGGCTTGTTGAGCGGTATTCAAAGCTTTGTCTCTACGTACATCTGACCTTGAAGATATATCTCTTAAGCCTTGAATGTACTGTTGCTTCATGGCATCACGTAAAGCTAAGTCTTGTTGATTTACTGCGGATGACATTTGGCCCATAGCCTGAGTACGACTTTTACCTAGATCTCGTATGGCTTGCTGACGCATTCCACTGGCCCCTGCTCCTGAAGCAGACCCCCTAGATAGCTGGGCTTGCTGTTGCGCTGTTGCCGCTTGTACTTGCTGTGAACCACGAGCAAGGGCTTGCTGCCTTTCGGCTTCAGACATTCCCCCCTCTCCACGAGATAACTTCTTTCCCATGTCTTTGACTTGACGACGATACCTTCTTTCAAATCTATTTGGCATGCCTCTGGCTGCTGCAAACCCAGCTCCTAATGCTAATAATCCTAATACACTCATATTTACCTCAATGCTAGTACCCAAAGTGTACCATTCATTTGCTGGCACTTTGAAAAGTATTCATCAATCTTTCTATCTGCTGCACCTGAATTTGGCTTTTCAATATTAGCAAATATTTCAAGCCTTAAATCTCTGTACCCTTCGTTAAATATACCTGGTAACATTGATGATTTGTGTACATAATACCATCTGGCTTCCTCATGAACACCATTATTTTCATTCCATGTGCCATTGTCAAATAATCTTCCAAAAGGCAACCGACCCTCTGTTGAGCTTGTCGCTTCAGTATATGCTGGATTTGTAGCTGAAGATGGAAACACCCTTAATCGATAACCCCAGTATTCTGTCAAAATATTGTCGTCTTCATCTACATATCGTGAAGCATCGTGATTAAACCAACATTGAAAACCAAACTGAATCACACGTGCTTTAAAAGGTAAAAACACAGTAGTTGATAATGACGAAGAAATAATATAGTGATCTTCAGTGTTTTGATCTAGTTGACGAGCGTAAACTATATCTCTAAGGCCAAAGTTAACAGAGTAACCTCGTGCAAATGTTCCCAAATCCATCATATATGGTTTTATTGTTCCATTGCCGCCAGTGTAGTTTGACTGCTCTAACCCGCCATTAAGGACTTCAACGCTTTGTGGTGGGTTAGCAGGCGCATACAATCCATTCTGGTAGATCTCAGAGGCATCTACAGATTGACTTGATAGTATCATACTAGGTATTGTTGGCATCACACCCTCTCAAAAACAAGACAGCCTGATGTGCCTCTAGTAATATTTATAGCTGTAACGATTGGAACGGTTGTTCCTTTTAATAGGCAACTATAAAATCTTATCTTATCAATTATCTTTCCAGTAGGAAGACTAAAAGATACCCATATTGCAACAGGTATTTCTTGTTTTGTAAATGATGTTGTTGACCCTGCAACAACACCATAAAGACCATATCCCATTATAGATGAATCTATAATGGTTTCAGTACCTAAATTATCTTCATATGTTATGCCAAACATAGCATGCACCTTGGCACTTGCAGCAACATCTGTTGCTCCATTTGATGCTACTGTAATCCTACAAGTAAAATATACTATGTATTCGCTAGCACCAACTGTAGTGAATCCCGAACCACCATTGGTAAGAGCATAAGATGTCAGCTCTTGCCAGTTTGGTATGACATCAGAAGGTGCATCACTATTGCCAAAAGTTGTCATTGATATAGGGGATGTCCCATCTTCATTAACATTATCAAATCCAACTAGCGGAGAAGCAGACGTTGACATCTGCTCAAAACCAAATGAAGACGGACCAATAAACTGATTGTCCATTGAGTTTATATTTGTTCTCAATGTCTCATGCATATCAATGATAGATTGCTTTGTTATTAGCTCTCCGGATTTTGGTTTATTAATACTCATTACGCACCCAACAAAGAACCACGGCCAAACCGAATAACAATTAAATTTCTATTACCAATTACAAATCCAGCAAAATTATCATTACCAGCATCTTTTTTGTAGTCATATCCTTCCACGTCAAAATCTAACAATCTTGGTGATGGTCGAGCTATGTTTGCTACTACAGTGGCATTGTGCGCTCCGGCTTGCAAAAACTGTAATGTTGTTGCTGATACACCCAAACTTGTATGAGAGAACCCAACACCTCTAATCCCACTGATTGTATTTTCTGTTGCATGTGGACCAGTACCTTGAATGTTACTGCCATCAATCTGGATCAATGATTGAAACCTGGCTCTATGAGTTGTACCACCAAAGATCGCGTTAACAGTTGCTTGTCCAGGCATATAGTATTGCATTGAATAACAAATCATCACCAACTCTGGTATGTCAGATACCCACTCAGCCCTTATGTCTCCATCGCCTACTTCAAGTAATCCTCTATCAAGTTTTATTTGCCATAGGTTAGCGGAAGCACCTGGTATACCACCTCTGCCAACAATCGGATCTGTTGTACTTGTAATCTTTAATCGAGCAGCTACTCTCTTGTTAATTACATTTACATGCGTTCCAGACTCTAGTTTGACTCTTTGGTCAAATGTATCTTCAGCCCATTGGTAATGAGTTGTGTCAGAAATAAGTCTGTTAGGATCAATAAAATCTTGGCTTATCTTATTGGGATCAACAACTTCGCCATTATATACACCTTTAGGAAAGAACAGCATTATGGATCTCCTGTTGGTGTTCGACCACCTGGTGTAGATACCATTGGCCCGTACATGTCTATATTATACAACTGAACAAAATTAGTTGTTGTAATAGATATACTCTGCACAGATTGGCTTGGCAAATCAACTGCTAGTTTATCCCCATAAATACGTTCTGCTCTATAAACATCTGTATTATAAATAGCAGTACCAAAAAATGGAGTCGTCGTCGAAGACTCTGGATTGTAAGCTACGATGTTATTTGTTGAGCCAACATTTTCATCAAAGTTCCAATCTTGAAATACATTAATAGATGAAAATCCATTTGATGATTCTTTCGCTGTTATGATTGCTTGTGTGGTTCGATAGCTAGAATGCAGGCTTGGGCCACCACCACTAAAGGTGCTCCATCCACTTCTGTATATAGATGTTCGATTTGGAAATGTATACCCAGGGTAACTCCTGTTTAATACAAAGCATCCAGAGTCTAACCCAATCTTTCCTTTATTTAAAACACCTGCCACTAAAACTGTATTTAGATCTGGTATGGAGACTGCACCGCCATCAACCGTAAAGCCATCTTTTATTCTCCATCCTTTGTTTATATAATCCCATACAAACTGAACATTAGGAACTGTATTGTCTTCGTATGGTAATATAAATACAACTTCATTACTTTCCCTGTCTAGCCATGAATGACCAAACTTTGACCTAATATGATTGACCGATTGTAAGCGTGTTCTTATGGTTGATCCTATGTCTATAATCTGACCGTTAGTTGACATACTCCAAAAAGTATTTGCTCCGTACCATATCACACTATTATCTGGGGCAACCTGAACTAAGTTTGGCCCTGAACAACCCGCTCGTTTATGAATTGTACCAACTTGCCATTTTGGATACTGACCACTTATGTAATGAACTGCTTGGTTTTTAAATACCAACATAACTGGATCAGATGTATATTCTAAAAATGCACTTATTGTGGCTGTAATTGCACCCGTACCTGGAAATATATCGATGTAATGTCCACTTATTATGCTCTCTGGTATAGGGCCGAACAAAGAAGTTTGCTCTGACCACCAAACACGAGCAGGGTATTCGTTAGTTCTTACCATCCATAATGAACCACTAAAGGCTCTTACAAAATAAAATCCTTTTGGCACTGACATTCTATTTTGCCATGCTACTCCAAGCTCCCCGTCTGGTATATCATCGATATATTCTGTCGCTATATTATTTGGAATTCTAATAATAGTTCCTCGAGGAACTTGTAAACCCCACCCAATACCTGACGCAGCAGCGATAACCCACCAAAAATCAGGGCTACCATAGGTCTCAGCAGATATCTGATCCAATCGCTCTCCTAACTCTACCTGCCTTGCTTTAAACGGGATTGCACCCGTTGTTACTCCGAGAAATATCTTGCTAGAA
>WLWF01003600.1_pt1 | contig 9984 bp, 1 predicted proteins | sample 6718331 | NCBI WGS metagenome assembly WLWF01 (sample SAMN12718692, study PRJNA515312) | sponge metagenome | isolation source: marine sponge | host: Mycale hentscheli | place: New Zealand: South Island, Marlborough, Capsize Point | collected 2003-05-01
ATTCTCCAGATAAAACATTAAGACCTAAAGCTAATGTATCCCCAAGTATCGTATTAAAAGATTCAAATACTTTAGATCAACTAACAATACTTAGTGGAGGGAGTGGATATACATCTGCACCAAATATTGTTATTGTAAATTCTACAGATAAAAGTTTAATAAATTCTGGATTATTAAATGCAAAAATAAAAGGATCTGCAATTTCGTCAGTAGATATTAATATTCAACCAAAAGGATTGCCTGACGAAACCGTAGAAATATTTACAACTAATAATAATAATGGAATTGCAGTTGAAAAAGTAGAATCATCAAATTCCGGCATTTTTACATGTACTATATCAACACCTAGTATTGGAAATACATTCACTACACAACCTTTTGGTATAGGTGATGACGTATTTGTTGAAGGTATTCAACAATTTAGTACTGATGGTGATGGGTTCAATTCTTCTGATTATGGATATAAGTTTTTCAAAGTATCTGGTTATGATAATGGAGGAATTGCCGATACAGTAACAATTGATGTATCTGGTCTCACTACAAATACTGGAATTGCAAAAACAATTCAAGATTTTAGTGGAGTTATAATCAATAAAAATGATTATCCTACTTTTAAGGTAGTTCAAGAACCATCCAAATTTTTAATTGGCGAAACTTTATCTTCAAATCAGATAATAAGAGATTTGGAAGTTACAGGAAGTGATAGAGATTCTTTAAAAGTTTTAGGATCATATGAGTTATCAGTGGGTGAAGTTGTTATTGGAAATGAATCTGGTACTGTTGCTACAATTAAATCTTTAAATTTAAATGAGGGAACATTTAATGTTGGATATTCCAATACAAAAGATATTGGTTGGGACACTGAAACTGGAAAATTGAGTGAAGATTTTCAGGTTACTTCAGATAATAATTACTATCAAAATCTATCTTATTCTGTAAAGAGTTCAATAACATATAAAGATCAACAATCTCCAGTAGAAAGTTTAGTTCATACAAGTGGATTGAAAAATTTTGCCGACACTGGAATAACTTCAAATACAAGTGCGGGATTATCTACTACTAATGATGGAATTACTATAATTTATGATGTAATTGACCAAAAAAGAGTAGATACTATTAATAGTTTTGATAATGTTATTGATGTCGATGTTGTAGATTCAAAATCAAAATTCCTAAAATTAAAAACTAAAAAACTTACAAATTATACAGAATTAAAGGATCTTAATGTATTAACCATTGATGATATACAAAATCAATTCTCAAATTCGGAAGCCGAATCTACTGAATTTTTATTGATAGAAGAACTTGATAATCTAACTTATTACAATTACTTATTAAGAGTAACTAATGAAAATAATAGTGAAATTCAATTAACAGATGTTACTATTTTAAGAGATGTTGAAGATGACGAATCATTTATTGTTGAAAATGAATCAATATCTGGTCAGGAATTTAAATATGGAAATTTTGACTTATTCATAAATGAATCTGAAGAAACTTTCCTTAGATTTGTTCCAAATGATCCACTTAATACAAATTATGATATAAAATTAATTAAGCAAGTATTTAATACAACTTTCTCTGGTGTTGGAACGCAATCTGTAGGATTTACTAATTTGACAGGATCTGTTGATATAGAGAATACTAGTGTAGGAATTGGAACTACAACGATTATTTCTGTAAATTCCAATACTTTCGAATCACTTTATATTAATGCACAAGTAATTAATAGTGTTACTCAAGATATGAATTATGTGAGATTATATGTTGCTCATGATGGAACAGATACATTCATGTCAGAATATTATATTGATGGTACTGTCTTTAGTTCTTCAACAGGAAATCAAATAGGAACTTTCTACTCTAATGTGGACAGTGGAATTTTATCGATAACTCATGAAAATGATTCGTCTCAAGAAATTAAAATAAGAACTAATATTGTTGGATTTGGAACAACAACAACTGGAACGGGTACTTATAGATTTAAATCTTCAGATCAATCTGATGGGCAAGAAAGAAGTGTAATCTATGACTCGCAATTTTATTCTACAGTAGGTGCTTCTTCCACAATAATTCAGTCGTTAGATAAAATTTTATTTAATGCATCGAAATCATTAATTCAAGTGAGCATAGGTTCAACAAAGGCACTTCATCAAGTTATGATGATTTCCGATCAAACTGATGTTTATACTCAACAATTACCTTTCCTTTCAGTGTCTAATGATGATATTTTAGACGATGCTGCTGGTATCGGAACATTTGGAGGAGAAATATCTGGAAGTAATTTGATACTCAAATTCTATCCTGATGCGAATCAAACAGGGGAGATTAATATTGAAGTATTCAGCAAATTATTTTATTCCGAAGTAGATATCTTGAACGAACCTTTAGATTTATCATATGGTTCCGTAACTGAAAGTATTGACGAAAAATTCTATAATGCAATAAATGGTTCTAGAATTAATAGAACCAATTTTTCACTCACAAATAATAATATTCCAATTTTCTCCAAAAAATTCAATCCCAATTCTGTAGCACTTGCTGCAACTACTGGAATATTTACAATTCAAGATCACTTCTTTGTTACTGGTGAAGAACTAGTCTATACACCAAATTCTACAGTTATTGGTATCGGAACCAGTGCAATGGTCACTCCTAGTGGTGAATTGCCGTCTACAGTATATGCTATTAAATTGACAGAAGATACTTTCAAAGTAGCAATAACGACCACAGCAGCTTCTAGTGGTACTGGAACAACATTTACTTCTCTTGGAGAAGGAAATGCTCATAGATTTACTATGAAAGAAAGAAGCACTAAGTGTATTATATCCGTCGATGATTTAGTTCAATATCCAATAACATTTACTAAGATTACACATAATTTAAGTGGAAATGTTGGAGGTTCATTAGGAATTAGTACATCTATTGTTTCTTTAAGTGGAATATCAACAATAAATCCAAAAGATATATTATTGGTTGATAATGAATATATGGGTGTTACTAATGTTGGATTGGGAACAACAAATATAGGCCCAATTACAAATAACGGAAGTATAAATTTAGTTGAAGTTAAAAGAGGATTTATAGGTTCTGCTGCATCAACTCACACAGATTCTACTTTAGTGAGACTTCATAAGGGAGCATTTAATATTGTAGATGATGAAATTTACTTTACGGAAGCACCAAGAGGAAATCCTCAAATTGTAATAACAAAAGGTAATTTAGATGTTGATAAATCTAAATTTGATGGCAGAGTATTTTTGAAATCTAATTATGATAATAATAAAGTTTATGATGATTTATCTGACGAATTTACTGGAATTGGAAGAACATTTACACTAAAAGTTGGTGGTGCAAATACTACTGGAATTGGAACAGAAGCTTCAAGTGGTTTAGTTTTTATTAATAGCATTTACCAATCACCCAAAACTGATAATAATCCCACAAGATTCAATTATCAAATATTAGAAGACTCTAGTGCAGGAATTACAACTGTAGAATTTTCTGGAATTACAAGTTTCAATGACCCACTTCAATATATTGTTTCTGATTATGATATTAATCTAAATGAAGTTCCTAGAGGTGGAATTATAGTTTCATATGGATCTACACCTGGACTTGGGTTTGCACCACTTGTAGGTGCTTCTGTGACTGCTGTTGTTGGTGCTGGAGGTTCTATTGTATCTGTTGGGTTAGGAACAACAGGACATGGTTCTGGATACAACGGTTTAGTCTCTATCGGTATTAGTGTCTATGAAGATGGACATACTGGCAATGTAGCAGAAATATCTGCAAATGTAGGTGCTGGTGGAACTTTATCATTTAATGTTGTTAATGGAGGAACTGGATATAATAATCCTGAAATATTTGTTTCGGATCCATCATATGAAAATCTACAAGTGGTTGGTGTTTCTAGGTTAGGAATTGGAGCAACAACTGATACTGGAATTGGGTTACTAATGGACCTTAAGGTTGGAGGATCCACTGGTATAGGTTCGACATATTTTGAAGTAACTGAATTCAAATTCTCAAGACCTGGATATGGATTCCAGAGAGGGGATGTATTTAAACCTGTTGGACTGGTTACTGATGGTTCATTATCTTCTCCGATATCGGATTTTGAGATTACAGTAGTTAATACATATTCTGATACTTTTGCTGCTTGGGAGTTTGGTGAACTAGATTATATTGATTCTATTAGTCAATATCAAGATGGTTCCAGAGTTAGATTTCCACTTAATTATAATTCAGAATTACTTAGTTTTGAACCTAAAGATAATTCTCCAATAGAAGAAAATATTAATAATGTATTAATCATCTTTATAAATGGCATACTTCAAGAACCAATAACCAATTATCTCTTTGAAGGTGGAACATCATTTGCATTCACAAAAGCACCATTAGCAGAAGATAAAGTTGATATCTATTTCTACAAAGGAGTTGATGGAGTTGATGCTATAATAAATGATAATGTATTTCCAACTATAAAACCGGGAGATACTGTACAAGTTATAAGTAATAACATCCATCCAAATACAATAACTCAAGATGAAAGAACAGTTTATAACTTAACTAGTTCTGATACATTTGAAACTAATCGATATTCTGGATTAGGAGTTAATGGTGACACAAATACATCTCAACCTCTCTCTTGGACTAAGCAAAAAACCGGTCAAAAAGTTAATGGAGAATATGTATATAAATCAAGAGATACATTAGAACCTTTAATATTTCCAACTGCTAGAATTATTAAAGATGTATCTACATCAGATACTGAAATATTCATAGATACTTCTGAATTATTTAAATACGAGTCTGGATTATTTGCTCCTAATCAGGCAAGATTTACTGATGTGCAAGCAGATGGTTTTGGAGGATTAATTGTAGAAAACACTAATCCAGTAACTGCTACATTTAGTTGTTCAGTTGGAGTTGGTAGAATTATTACTAGTATAACGACAACTAATCCTGGTTCTGGATATTCATCAGATCAGACAACAATATCTTTAAGATTTGAGAATCCGCCAGTGGGAGTTGCAACAACTGCAACAGCTGCAACAGCAACTGCGACAATAACAAATGGATCAGTTTCTTCTGTTTCTATCACTAATCCTGGATTTGGATATACAAATACAGATGTTCCATCTATATTTGCAGAAACACCAAATCTAAATATTGAAAAAATTATAACATTTAATGATGTTGACGGATTTTCAGGAATTGTAACTGGTATTACAAGCACTACAGGGACTGGAGGAAATCCTCTAGCACTCCAATTCAATATATATCATAATGTAGATTCAAATTATTTTAATGGATTGAATGTTGGAAATCCAATTTATATCTACGATACACGAATTGGTAGTGGGGTTACATCAATTGATAATTCAGATTCTGCAATTGTAGGAATTGGAACGGAATTTTTAGATAATGTTTATTATATTTCTGCTATATCTAATAATAATAGAAACGGAATTATTACTTGTAATGTAAAATCAGACTCTAATATTATTGGTATTGGAACTACTGGAAGTATATTAAATTCAGTTGGAAAATATTCATGGGGAAGATTATCTGGTGGAACGAGATCTGAAGATCCAATATCAATTGAAGTTAGTGGAAAAACCGTATCGGGTCTATCTACATATCCAACAATTCAAAGAAGAGATTTTGGAATTAGGAAAACTGGAGCACTTCCTAAGATTGTATCTTAAATATGTCTTATAAATATCTAAAAAACTATTAATATGGCTGCATTCGTAACAGACCAATTTAGAATATTGAATGCTGGGTCCTTTGTAGAGTCTATCAGTAATAATTCTTTTTATGCCTTCTTAGGTCTATCAAATCCACAGTCTCCTAGTGCTGGATTCGGCAGAACAAGTGATTGGAACACTAGTTTAGCAAATAATCCTGTAGATAATTTTCAGTACCTATCTCATTATAGAGAGACTAGTTTATTTGGAAAAAAAATTACTACAGAAAACGCCCGAAGAGTTGTAAGAAAGGTTGATTGGGTTCAAGGTCTTCAGTACGATATGTATAGGCATGATTACCGTCAAGGTAATGAAGCACCAGTTGGAAGAACTGTTAGATTATATGATGCAAATTATTATGTTATTACAGAGGATTTCAAAGTTTATATTTGTATCGAAAATGGTTCTTCTACTCCTAATGGCAATGATCCCACAGTTCCAACATCAACAATAAAACCCACACATACTGATGTAGAACCTGTTGGATATTCTGATGAGTATAGATGGAAATATCTATTCACAGTTTCTCCTTCAGATGTCATTAAATTTGACTCTACAGAATATTTCGTTGTTCCAAATAATTGGGAAACTACAACAGATTCTGAAATTCAAATTATTAGAGATGGTGGAAATTCTGATGATAATAACAATCAAATAAAAGCAGTATATATTGAAAATGGTGGAAGTGGATTTGGCGATCTTAATGCAACAGTAACATATAATATTTTAGGTGACGGAACTGGTGGGGAAGTTTCTCTAACAACAACTGATGGGGTTATAACAGGTGCCACTGTTACTCAAGGTGGTTCTGGTTATACTTATGGAATTGTCGATTTACCAGCTACAGGATCATCGGCAAAATTAATACCTATCATTCCTCCATCAAAAGGTCATGGATATAACATTTATAAAGAATTAGGTGCAGATAAAGTATTATTATATGCAAGATTTGACGATTCTACTAAAGATTTTCCAATAGATACAAAATTTGCTCAAGTTGGTATTATAAAAAATCCTGAAACATTTTCTGGAGCAGGAGTAACTTTTACTGGAAATGAATTCTCGTCTCTTTATGGAATTGGATTATCTGAATCTAGAGATGTAGAAATCGGAGAACAAATAACTCAAGATCAAGGCAATAATATTGTTGCAAAAGGATATGTTGCATCATTTGATAAAGACACTAAAATTTTAAAATATTATCAAGATAGGTCATTGTGTTTTGGAAATAAATTAGACCAAACACAATCTTTAGATACAAAAAATATTATTCCATTTAATTCTTCGAAACCTATTTCTTTTACTGTTTCTGGAGGATTAGTGCCAATTAATCAGACTTTGGATGGTAGTGTAATTACTATTGATTCTAAACAAATTGATTTGGGAGTTAATTTTACAGATGGACTTGCAAATCCAGAGATAAATAAAAAGACAGGGGATATAATTTATATCGATAATAGACCCATTGTCCAGAGAGACTCTAGACAAAAAGAAGACATCAAAATCATTCTAGAATTTTAAAAAAAGATGGCACAAAAAACCGACTTAAATATCAGCCCCTACTATGACGATTTTGATGGAGATAAAAACTTTTATAAAGTTTTATTTAAACCAGGATTTCCAGTTCAGGCTAGAGAATTAACAACTCTTCAGTCCATCTTACAGAATCAAGTAGAGTCTTTTGGTGGTAATATTTTCAAAGAAGGATCTATAGTTCTTCCAGGAGCACCAAGTTTCGAAAATCAGTTTTCCGCAGTAAAGTTAAATGATATTAATTTAGGGATAGATGTTTCTCTTTATATTAAGAACTTCATTGGAAAGACTATTACAGGTCAACTTTCAGGAGTAACAGCAGATATTCAAGAAGTTGCTTTTACTAGTGATAGTGATTTAGTAACTGATCTGACAATTTATGTTAAATATAAAGAATCTGGTGATGATGCAGAAGTAGATACTTTCCAGGATGGGGAACAATTATTTGCAAGTGAAAATGTTACATATGGTAATACTGTAATTACAGCAGGAACTGCATTTGCATCATTAATCTCTCAGGATGCAACATCTATTGGTTCAGCAGCGTTTATCGATAATGGTGTATATTTTATTAGAGGAACATTTGTAGAAGTTTCTAAGCAAACTCTTATATTAGACTATTATACAAATATTCCCTCATATAGAGTAGGACTAAAAATATCAGAAACTATTGTAAATGCAAAAGATGATTCATCTTTATATGATAATGCAAAAGGATTTAGTAACTTTGCGGCACCAGGTGCAGATAGATTAAAAATTTCATTAACACTTACAAAAAAAGAGTTATCCGATAAAACAGATACTGATTTTGTAGAGATTTTAAGATTAGAAGAAGGAAAAATTAAAAAGATTAAAGATAAATCTGACTATAGTTTAATAAAAAAATATATTGCAGAAAAAACATTTGACGAGTCTGGACATTATGCTGTAGATGAATTTAGCATAAAAGCACTCAATTCATTAAATGATCAAATTAATAATGATGGATTGTATTTGGAAGGAGAAACTACAGAACAAGGAAATACTCCATCAGATGACTTAATGTGTCTCCAGGTAAGTCCTGGAAGAGCATATGTTCATGGATATGATGTTACTCTAGATGCAGAAACTGCCGTAGATGTAGAAAAACCAAGAGATACTGAAAGTATAAGTGGTGCTAATATCCCATTTGAGATGGGACATTTATTGAGAGTTAATAATGTCAGTGGTGCTCCAAAAGAAAATGAAACTTTAGATTTATATGGTCAACTTAATGCAGGAGGGTCAATAATTGGTGCTGCTAGAGTTTATACATTCAATTTGACTGATGCTGCATATTCTGGTGCAGCAACTCAATGGGACTTATATCTTTATGATATTCAAACTTATACAAATGTAACTTTTAATGTAAGCACAACACTCTTAACATCTGCTTTTATAAAAGGAAAGAGTAGTGGTGCGAGTGGTTTTGTTGTTTCTGGTTCTTCTTCAACAACTTTTGATCTCAGCCAAACTTCAGGAACGTTTGTAACTGGAGAAAAACTAATTGTTAATGGAATTGAAACTGCATTAACAATTGCAAGTTTTACTCAAAATACAATTGACCAACTCAAATCTGTTAAACAACTAAATCTTTTCGAAAATGCAAATTTAGTTTTTAAAGCTGATGCAGTATTAAATCCTAAAAAGTTTTCTAATGGAATATCAGAAGTTGTTGTTGAGACTGATAGTGGAATATCAACTGTAAGAAGTCCGGGAAAATTATTTTCTGGTATTAGCACTGGTGATATTTTAAGTGTTGTGGATGGAAATGATCTAAAATATAATAGAATTATAACAATTTCTGCGGACTTATCACGATTAAATCTTGGAACAATTGGTAGTGTTGATGGAGTATTTAATGGAACCGCAATTTCCTCTGGAAATTATACGGCAAATCTTAGAAAAGCACAAATAAGAAATAGTGAAAATGGATATCTTTATGCAAATCTTCCAGAATCTAATATTTCCTCTGTGAATCTTTCAGGTTCTCAGTTATTAATAACAAATCAAATAACTGGAGAAGCAACTGATGGTTCTGGGGATTTAGTATTTGGACTACCAACTGGTATTACAAGTGCATTTTATGAATCATTTGATCAGGAAAGATATTCCGTTCATTATACTGGGGGTGGAATTGGAACAGTAACTTCTGATGCGTTTACTCTTACTGGAGGAGGAACTGGAGTCGAAATTGAAGGATTGAATACAAGTCAATCAAATATAGTTGTAAATGTAACACTTAAAAAGAATGGAATTCAAAGTAAAATCAAAAAATTTACTAGAAGTGCAGTAAAAGTAGTTGATCTTTCAAAATTAGCACAATCTGGGTCTGCATCTAGTATATCAATCAGTGATGGACTAACATATAATCCACATTATGGACTCAGAGTTCAAGATGATCAAATTTCATTAAATGTTCCTGATGTCTCAAAAGTTCTTGTAGTATATGAATCAACAAATACTGCAGATCCCACATTAGATGCAATTGAATTTTCTTCAATATCTAATGTTGGAACAGATGCGATTATTGGTGAAAATATCATTGGTTCTGATAGTGGAACAGTTGCAAGAGTAGTTACAAATAATACTTCCACTCCTTCATCAGGTGGTGCAAATAAACTAGGTGTAGTTTATCTAAATCAAAATACTTTTACTGCTGGAGAAACCGTACCAT
>WLWF01003601.1_pt1 | contig 9982 bp, 10 predicted proteins | sample 6718331 | NCBI WGS metagenome assembly WLWF01 (sample SAMN12718692, study PRJNA515312) | sponge metagenome | isolation source: marine sponge | host: Mycale hentscheli | place: New Zealand: South Island, Marlborough, Capsize Point | collected 2003-05-01
CTACGGAGTTTAGCAACAGATAGATCTAGCTGTTTAGCCAGGTTCTTTTCATTTAGTAATTGTAGTTGCACAAGCGCCTCTTAAAAAAATGGTTCATTAACCAATCACAATCCACCACGGACCACGATCATATTTGTTTTTTTGAGAACAAGATCTGCTGAAAAGTCAGTCTTGTAATGCGCCTATTTTTTCTTCGTCATTTTAAGTTTAAAGTCATTCTGTTTTCAGGGCGATGACGCTCTGGACTACGCTATTAAAAGCATTGGTAGTATTATATCATACTTGGTAATAGAATCACAGTAAAATCAAAATGTGAACATAAAGAAATATCCACCACACACAGCACAGTAATTTCGTGATGGTTTAATAAAAAGGTTTTACTGTTTTCTTTTTCTTAGAGTTTTCATAATCTTCAATGGACTTCCAATAATTCCCATGAGTATATGGATTAACCCAACTTGCATAAACTTTCTTTTGGCGGGGTTCTTGCGCCGAGGATCTCCGCCTACGCTCCTCTGCCAATCGCTCTTGGACCACGGCCTCTATGCGCTGTTTTTTGTTTCTAATTCTTTGTTCATTTCTTTTGCCTATACTGTTCCAATACCGAGGGTCTTTTATGTCGTAATGAGATTGTTTTGTCTTCGTTGTCGTTAACTTTTCTATGTTTTCACGGACACTTGGAGGGAGTGTAGTCATATCGTAAAACACTCTTCCCTCAATTACTTCGTATTCATAAGGGGAAGTATCTCTTTTTCTTTGTTTGGCGAGGGCGTCAGTAGTAATTCCTAACGCTCTAGCTAATTGTCCAGGTCTAACTTTCATAATTTAGTTATAACACAGTTAGCACAGTATCAGCACAGTAAAATAAAAGTAGTGTGCTGTATTTTTATCTAACGATTTCAAAGTTAAAGTCGAACCTTAGCACAACAACACAGTAAAAAACAAAGTCATAAATATTTTTAATCGTTTTATCTTTTACCGAGAAAGTTAAACAGAATGAAAGTGAGTGTGTTGAGTGTGCTGTGTGCTAAATAAAAAAGCCCCCGTATGACTCTTCGTCTTAACAGGGGCTATTCCACCAGGCGTTGCCTGTGCAGAAACTTAAAAGAAATACCAAATGATGATGTAAACTAATCCAACCCACCAGATGATATTACCGATTACCCAACATAAAAAACCTAACATAGTACCTCCTATCCTAATTTCTTAACGAGTTTCCTCGGATCAAGTTTAGTGTAAGTTTTTAAAAGTATTTTAGGGTCCAAGTGGCCAGAGCAAAGCTGTACTTCTGGTACACTTAATCCTTTTTCAAACATAAGAGTACAAGCATGACGCCTTATGTCGTGCCACCTAAAGCCCTTAATGTTTGTTTTCTCTATCGCTGTACTCCAAAAATGTTTTAATTGATTCTTGGTTAATGGAAAAACAGTTCCGTCAAATTGTCTTGGTTGAGATTGCAATATCAAAAAGGCTTTCTCACTTAACGGGATAGTTCTATCAGTACCGTTCTTAGTTTTAGTAAGTTTTAGAGTTCTATTAGTGAAGTTAATATTTTTATACTTTATCCCTAACAGTTCTGATCTTCTTACGGCTGTTTCAATAGAGAATTGAACCATAGGCTTGAGGTATGGATTATTAGTTAATGCACACGCCTCAAGTAATTCCTTTTGTTCTTGTGGTTCTAGTATGCGATCTCTAGGTTGATTTTCTTTTTCCCGTTTCATAGACCTACAAGGATTACTAGGAAAGTATATTCCCCAATCATTAATAGCTACTTGGATAACGGAAGAGATAAAAGATAGGTCTTTGTTAAATGTAGATCCACTTACTGTCATTAATCTACGTTCCCTAAATTCTGTTAGGTGTTTAGTAGATAACTTTAAACAGTTCGTATCTGAGATTGTATCGTTAAGAATATATTTGATCTTATATTCCTCGTTCTGCCAATCCTTTTTACGTCTATGTTTGTTCTCAGCTTTATATCTAAGTAGTAAATCGCCTAATGTTAGCTTACTCGCCTCTGAATAATCAGAGAAGTCGCCCATATCAAGTTTACGTTCTATACCCCGGGCCCATTTTTGTGCTTGGGTTCTAGTGTCAAAAGACTTAACAATAGTTCTAAATCCTTTACGTCTAATCTGTACTTGGAACGACACTTTTGTTTTGTATTTATGTCTTCGAATGTACGCCATATTTCTCACTTTCTGAAAGTGCAAAGCGTTGTATGAGCGTTGTAAAAGTAATTTGATTGTTGAGAGTGTTTAATTAACGGCTGTAAACATAGAATTAATAATGCCCACACCACCGAAGTGACCGGATTTTGAATCCGGCGCGTCTACCAGTTCCGCCATACTCCCATAATCTAGTTTCACGAAAAAACGCCCATGTTTCTGCGATTCACTTTCTAATTTCTAATTAACCAATAACACCTAATCCCATAAAATCCTATCCGAAAAGCGTTGTAAAAGAATCGTAAATCTAAGATCGATTCAGAATTGATTCACAATGATTCAAAATGGATTCAGATTGATTCAAAACTATTTTTTTGACTAAAGATTCAACCCTGTTTTTTAACCCTCTGTATGATTCATTTTTGGAATCTAAAGGCCCATTCTCGCCCTCGCTTCGCTCGGGCCAATTAAACCCCGGGTCATTAACTAAAGGTTAGGTACTTAAAAAGTTTATCGATTGGGATTTGGTTTTTTACAGACCCCCACCCCCCCTAAATAGTATTAGGTTCCCTATATATTCGTCTAAAGGTAAGAGTGTTAGACAGACACACCCCCCTAATGATTTGTAGGGGAGGTAAGTCAAAAAAAAATTATAAAAAAATTTTTATAAAATTATATTCCTTTTGAATAATCTGGTTCGGGTGGCTCTTGAGGTTCTTCGTTATCGACAGGTTCAATAATACCCTCTTTCTCAAGTAATCGTTTGGCTTGTCGAATTTTAAAATCCTTTGAGTGTTCTTGAAGTTCTTCTTCGTTAGTGACGTCAAAGTGAAAAGTTTGTGTACCCCACTCATTAACACGCCAAAAGCCAACTCTACGTCTAGACCAACAATATTTCTTAACGAATTTATCAAAATCCTCGAACGATATATTTAGATATGCGCCAAAAGAGATACACTCATACTTATCTAAGTCGTCAAAGGTCATAGATTTATATTCAGATTTATATTCCGGGTCCTGTGTTGTTCGCCACCACTCGTTAAAACGATTATTTATTTCTTCGTTATCGTCTTCCACTTTAAACTGAGCGTTATCTTCAGTAGTATGTATCGGATCGCCCGTAGCTTTCTTTTCTTCAAGGTAGTTTTTAATAAACTGATTTCTTGTTTGCCTATCAAATTCTTCCTTATCTCTCTCTTCGTGCTCTAGGTTCTTTTGTATCTGAGTATCGTTCCTAACTTCTTTAATTCTATTCATAACAGCCTCAATACCCTCGGACCACCCAACAGCCCAACCCCAACGATAAGCTTGAAACATATCAAGCTCATCATGTGCGTTAAGTTCTACTTCATACTTAGTAGCGTTCTCTTTTAAGAAAGCGATATAGTTATCTATCTCTTGAATATCAGTAGGGAATTGATTTCTATAATCTAACGGGAAGTTAAGTTCATCTATCCAAGGTTGTTGCTCCTCGATCTTCTTATCTCTAGCCGTCTTCTCAAGGACTTTCTTCTTTGTTTTAGTCGCTCCTTTCTTTCTAGGACTTTTTTTCTTTATCGTCTTCTTTTTCATTTTTATTAACCTTATATTTGTTAGTGAATTCGTTAAAATCTTCTTTTAAGTTTTTAACGGCAAGATAGGTTCTCGACTGAACAATTTCCTTCTCTAAACTTTGAACATAACTATCAGTAGCTCTGATATGATTTATTCTTCGTCTGTCTGATCTTTCTTGTGCTTGTTGTTTATAGAGTTTTCTTTGTTCTTCTCTCGTTAGTGGAAGTTTCTTTTCTTCTACCGGCTTAGGTCTATCCCCTCTGATTTCAGAGGGGTAGATATATTCTGGATTAAAGATATCCAAGTCGTCGTATTTGCTCATTTTAAAAAGCCTCCTTCTTTACGTTAGCTCCGAAATTAAATTCTGGAGTTTCAAGTTTCTTTTCGAAGTGCATATCAATCACTTCTTTGTTTGTTTTGTATTGGTTCCAATACTCGTGATTACGAACAACCCAACACCGACCACGGACCGAGCCTTTGATCTGATAGGGTTCCCCTTTAAGAATTCTAAAATTATTTGGATCGAACCTAATCCACCTCATAATTTTATTTTCTGTAAAGTTCTCAGCTCTAACGGAATAGTCTTCTAGTTCTTTTAGCTCTTCGTTAGCTACTCTAGAGTTCATGATATCCCTCTGAAAGCTTTTGATAGCTTTCTGTTCAAACAACTTATCTAAAGTTTTCATATACTGAGGTTTACTAGCCTCAATTAATTCTTCTTTAGCGAGTGTTTTAGGAGCCTCGTTAGGATTAAATTCCTTAGATATCTTATGAACGTTTTTATAGTGATGAAATAGGCTCTCAATATTCTTTGAGTCTCTACTCTTCGCTAGAAAGTTCTTAAAATAATCTGGATTTGAATTTAATATTTCATAACGTGATATCCCTATGTCACAAAACATAATTCTTCTATCGTCGCCCGGAATATACAACGGATAGGGTTCGTTAGTAGCTCCCCAGATTGTATAGTGACAGTTTGATATAGGAATTAAATCAACGTTCTTCATCTCGACCATAAAGTTTGTGTCAGAGATTAAAGATCGCAACATAGCTTGTTTACTTTTTATGTCCTTACCTGTGCTATCGATCTCGTTAATAAAGAGATAACATGAGCTCAACATAAAAGGTTGATACTTACCGACGAGTTGATCTAAGTGTAGATCGCTACAATTAGATTTTCCGTAAAGTTTCTTTAGAACGTTAAACAACATAGTCTTTCCCGTTCCTTGACCAGAATAAAACACAACAGCAAAGGTTCTATTCTCTTCTGGCTTTTGGATATCGAAAGCGATTATATCTTCTAACGTTTGTAAGATTTTAGGATCGTCGTTAGCTAAAAGTTTTAAGTGATTTCTAAACCAAGAAATATCTTTCACTTTCTTTGGTTCATCAAAAGTAGGAGCTTTATACTTGTTAAGTATTTTACTTTTACCTTCGTTTATTATTAGAGGTTTACCGGGTCTGAACGTTTGTCTATCAACATACTCAATCCCTTTAGTGTGGAAGTACGTTGTAGCTAAACCAGATAATTCACTATCACGTTTATAGAGTTGATTGATCTCGATATCTTTTGAGTAAATATCTTTTTCTTTATCGTAATAAAGTCTGCCTGATGAGGCTATAAAAATATACTTACCTTCTTGAACGTCGGTCTCAATATCTTGAAACTCGCCTAACGGAACAGGGACCTCGGCTCTTCTCATACCTTCACGAAAATCTTCATGAGTGTATTGATCAAACCAATCGTCAGCGTTATCCCAAGAGTCTTTAGGATAATCTTTTTCGTTGGCGTCTTTGTACCACTTCATAATTTCGGTAAACGTTGGAAGGTTAACAAGCTTAGCGTTAAGTTCTAATTTTTTATTTAACTTACGAGCTAACTTAGTGAATTCCTTCTTTCCTTTTCCGTCGTGATCTACGTCAGAAACAAAAGTAATATCTTTTCCTTTTACGACAGACCAATCATTATCAAGTCCGTTAGATCTTCCTCCTTGCCAAGTAGTCCAAAAATATTCTGGGAATAGTTTCTGTCCTATATCAGCACACTTCTCGCCTTCTGCTACTGCAATAGGTAAAGTAGTTTTTAAGAGTTCGTCTAATCGATAAAGAGGTTTAGTAAAACCTTCTAGCTTAGTCCAAAGATTTTCAAAAACATAACGCGTTCCGTTATACGATCCTTGTTGTACTGCCTTCTTTCCCTTTTTATTTTTAAAAGTTCTATCAACATAAACAACCCAGAGTATATCGCCGTCTTCGTTTCGATAAGGGTAATAGTCACAACCCTTTTTCTCTAAACGATAAACGTCTTTCCACGTCTCATCATTTTTAGGGAAGGGGATAGGTCGGTTAGCCATAAACAACCTCCTCTTTCCAAGCGATTATCTTTTCTTTTTTAACGACTTCTTTTCTATGAAGATCAGCCCAGTTCCAGTTCTTAGAGTGTTTTTCAAAACGATCTTCCAACATATCGTAGATACCTTCGCCGTATATTGTCTTAGGGTCCACGAACCCCGGATCAGCTTTAATCCTATCGTAGATTTCATCTTCGTATTCTTCTTCGGTAGTACCTTCAAAGCATAAACAACTAGCCTCACGTTCAGCTTCAAAATAATAATCAAACCATAACTGAGGATTATGTTCGTCGATAAGAGGTCGAATAAAATCTTCTACATAACGATCTTTATATTTAAGTTTTAAATCATAGATTTCGCCGTCATGAATTAGACTATAACGTTTATCTTCATCACACTTAGCTATGAAACGATCACAACTTGGTTTCTGTATGAAGTTCCACTTATACCAATGATAAGGTTTCGTTAAAAAGTAATATAACTTTGTGAACAACAGCTCATGTTCATAATAAAATTTTCTAAGCGCTCTCATTATCTACCTCCTAACTTCTTTTGAAAGTATTCAAGGATTTTAGATTGATCACACCCGGCAAAACACTTGAAGACAACTTGTTTGTTGCCTTGTGAAATAGCCATAGAAGGATTTCTATCGTCGTGAGCTACACAATTAGTTATGTATTTATCTTCGCCTATCTTTTGAGTATCGTTATCAAAAGGTAGAGCGTCTAAGTAGTCTCGTAAAGTGTGACTACTGAAGTCTTTTCTGGTATAGTACCCAGAATATTTAGTTTGTATATTGTCCATACAAGCTCCAAAATTTCCGGGAGTCTAGTTTATTTCACTAGGCTCCCTTCTTTTTTCAGAACAGCGTTGTCAAAATATTTTTCAATTTCTTCAACAGGAAATAGAACACGAGAGTTTCTATTATCACCCCACTTTATATGAGGTAATTCATTTAACTTATTATTTATAGTACCTAAGCTAACGCCTAAGTAATCTTTCAATTCATTTTTATTAAGATACCTTTGCATAGTTTTTATCCTTTTAAAAAATCGCGTTTCAAATCCTTTTGTTCTGAAAAGGGTTTAGTGATTTTCTGAATTTGGATTAAGGCTGAGCCCTAACTTGCAAGGTTTAATTTTATAGTTGGGGTAGGATAAATCAGTTCCTAAAACCTTGTTTCAACTTAGATACAGTTATACACTATTAGTTAACGATTTTACAAAGAAAATATTATTACAAATTATTACCACACTTAACACAGTAGCTTTTTAGTTTTCTGTTCTTATTATGTTAATATTATGTTCACGTTAATCCTAACTTTATAGGATTAATAATAACCTTTAAAAGTTTTTTTCTTTTTTGAGTTCTCATAGTCTTCAATAGACTTCCAATAATTGCCGTTGGTATGAGGGTTAACCCAACTAGCATATTCTTTCATGGGTCGAGAACCACGGACCCCGGACCTTTGTTCTTGTAATTTTAATTGAGCGATCTTTTCTTTTTCTAATAATTCTTTTGCGCGTTTATCTACTTCTTGTTGATGAATTCTTTTCTTACGTTCGTTTACTTTTCCTAACGTATTAGCGTATCGAAAATCTTTCTTCATACGCTCCTCATGAGAGAGTTTTGTCCTCTTTGTCGTGATTTTTTCTACGTTATCACGGACAGACGGATCAAGTAGAGTTGTATCATACATGACCCTTCCTTTGCCTGTCACGATATAATCGATAGGTTCACTCTCAGTATTGTCGGTATAAGACGAGGCTGAATGAGACCTCAGGGTACTTTTCAAATTTGACGATTTAGTTGTACCACGAGAGCGTCGCTTTCGAAGAGCGTCAACAGTAATTCCTAAAGCCTCTGCGACTATGTTTGGTTTTACTAAAGACATAATTCGTTTTTAACGTATCAAGATTCACGGCTCAAGGAAATCACACTACACACAGTTGATCACAGTTAGTAATTATCTATCTGTGATAAAGTTTTTGTTTTCTGACTTACGATTTCTATATTTCATCACACTTAACACAGATCAAAGTATATAATTTAGCTAAGGGAGTTCTTAACGATACCTTTGCATAATTAATCGAAAGAAAGTGATGTGAAAGAGTGTGTAAAAATAAAAACCCCCGTATGAACAGAGTTCTTAACAGGGGCTCTTTCCACCTAGCGTTGCTAGTACAGAAACTTAAAACAATACAAAAACAATATTAAAAAAAATACCAAATGATGATGTAGATTAATCCTACCCACCAAATGATATTCCCGATTATCCAACATAGAAAGCCTATCATGAAGACCACACTTTAACGTCGTTAATCTTACTGACTAATGTATCTGGTTGTATTCTTGTATAACGTTTCAGTTCGGACCAAGTTTTATGACCACTTACAACTGATACTTCGGCAATAGACCACCCGTTTAAAAACAAATTGGTAATTGCACACGCTCTTAGATCATGAAATCTAAAGTTCTTTACCTTAGCTCTGAAACAAGCTTGTTCAAAGTAATGTCTAAACTTATCTCTATTGATATCGAATAGCTTTTCACGAAATCTAAACTTCTTACATATCTCAAGAGCTCTACTTGTTAACGGCACAAGTCTATTCTCGCCGTTCTTTGTATCAATTAACAAAGCTGTACTCTTCTCGAAATTAATATTGGAAGTTTTAAGTTTAGTTATTTCCCCGAACCTCATAGCTGTAATGTAAGCAAACTCAACTATGTCTGACAGGAAAGCTAGATTACTTGTTGTACACGCTTGAAGTAAGTCTTGATATTCTTCTATCGATAGAATTCTATCAATCTTATCTCTTACCTTTTCTTTCTTAACGAGATGACAAGGGTTTTTGTAAGGTAGAGTAATATCCCAATTAAGCTTAGCCGTTTCCCAAACAGTATAAATATAATGTATGTACTTGTTTATCGTGGAAGGCGCTCTTCCTTCACTTATCTCACTCTTAAAGTCGATAATGTGTTTAGGTTTTAAGCTTAATAGTTTTACTCTTGCGATCTTATGTCGAAGGATAAAGTTCAGTTTATACTTCTCTGTTCTACTACCTTTCTTATGAGGTGTTATTTCATCTCTGTATCGTGTAATTAAGTCGCCTAGGCTTATCCTAGCACTATCAGAAAAGTCTTCGTACTGATCCCGGTCCAACTGATATTCTATTTCTTTCGCCCACTTAGTCGCGTTGCCTTTAGAAAGAAAAGTTTTAGAAATATATTTGTTATGAGACCGTATCTGAGCACACCACTTGCCCGATTTTAATTTGTTAACAGTAGCCATATCTTTCTCACTTTCTACTGCTCACTGTGAATATAGCGTGAACAGTTTTTCTTTTCAGAGAAAAAACTGAGCAATAACAACAAGAACGTGAATCTTTAATGGGGCGTTCTGTTGCCCGGTGCCCCAACTTTGCTACTTGAGATATGAGGTTTCAATCTTGAATAGCGTATCGAGAGCCGAGATAAACTTAGCTTTTTCCCCTTAAGGTTTTTAGCACGATATGGGATAATAAGGGATAATTATTTTTCCGTGAGTGTGAACACAGCGTGAATCTATTTCAGAAACACCGTTTAAGATTCTATATCTCGTTCGTGATTCAGTTTAACTATTTTTTGGAGGCTAGATTCAACTCGATTTTTGATTCCTTGTACGTCTAAATTCTGGAATCCTAGACCCCAAATAGAGCTGTTTTTCGCGACCCTTCGGGTCGCGTTTAGTATACCGGGTTATTAACTAAAAGGTTAGGTACTTAAGTTCGTTAGCGATTGAGATTTGGTTTTTTAACGACCCCCCACCCCCCTAAATGAGAATAGGAGTCCCTATATAGAAGGGTTTAGTAGGAGTGTTAGACAGACATACCCCCCTAAATAAAAGTAGGGGAGGTAAGGTTAAAA
>WLWF01003602.1_pt1 | contig 9982 bp, 12 predicted proteins | sample 6718331 | NCBI WGS metagenome assembly WLWF01 (sample SAMN12718692, study PRJNA515312) | sponge metagenome | isolation source: marine sponge | host: Mycale hentscheli | place: New Zealand: South Island, Marlborough, Capsize Point | collected 2003-05-01
CTGATTGAAGGTGCAAAGCAAACATTTGGAAAACCCTGTTGATATGTGGGTAGTATATGCGAAGCTATATAGGGGCGAGGGGTGGCAGACTGAGCAGAGGGAGTTGCCATTGCCTGTGTCGGAGATAGAGCGATGGGCGAAGGGTCAGGGTGTTGTGCCTTGTATGGCTTACGATGAGCGCGAGGTATTGTGGATGGACGCGGACGAGGAGGAGGACACCGCGTTGGAGATAGCGAAAGACGTGGGCGTGGCTGAGGATTTGGTGTTGCTTTGGTTCGAGAGAAAGCAGTCGGAGTCGGAGTATGGTGATGATGACTACGACAGGCGCGATGATGGTGGATGGTTCTGAGTGCCCATTTGGGGCGAAAAATGCCCATTATGGGCAATCCGCCAAAATGGCGGAATTCTGCCCAAGATGAGAACGAGTTCCGATTATAGGAAGAAATCCGCGGTAATCGGAAAGTGTCGGAGTCGACACAAAAGAAAAGAGAGAAATCATTAGGAATTAAGGATATATTGAACTATATTTACATATAAATCGAAAGGGAATTAAATACAGCTTTTATGATGAAAAAAGGACAACTGATAATCGACTGGAAGGAGACACTTCCTTACGTAAGTATGAAGACAGCATACGATGCGGTATTGAGAGAGAACACCGACGTGGTGATGAGTGTACAAATAGGCATCGACCCTGACCACACGTATGGTGGTTGGTACGAGACGTATGACGAGGAGACGGGCGGAGGTGATTTCTACGCGGGCGGAGTGCTTGAGATAACGTGGGATGCGGAGACGGGTCAGCCTTGGCTGAACGGGTACGATGGGTGCTTTGAGTTACCCGACTACATCGTGGCTAAGTTGGTAGAGAATGGAGTGAAAGACAATCTGTAAATCAAATCAGTGTGGCTTCGGCACGTTACCGTACCCAAAAAGATACGTTACCGTACCCAAAAAGATACGGTATCGTGTCGGAGCCGACACAAAAATCAAATCATATGTTAGGATTAAAAATGACCCAAGCGATTGCCGTATTGGCACTCATCGCCATCAGCATCTACTGCTGTTCTTGTTCAACCCCTCACCACGCACAACGCTCGTACCCTACGTGCCCTGCGTATCAATAGACCACGACTATGAAGAACTACTTCGACAACATCAAGCGATACCGCGCGTTCAGCGTGAAGTATATGCCCGCGACGAACTTCAAGGGTTCGCGCATCCGAATCATCGACCTGAGATTCGAAGAGAAAGTGTACATCCCTTACGACCACGAGTACAACTCGCCTTGGGAGATAGCTGTGGCTCACCTGTTGAACCTACCTGAACCGATACAGATAGAGTCCCTTGGTATGGCGAACTCAGATGACCACGTACTACTGACCACTAACTTCAGTACGCGCATCAAGCAACAATAGAAGCAATGATACAATTGAAAATGAACGAACGAACCTTTACTGCCGTAGCTGATTGGGCAGAGCGCATCCAAATGATGACGCAAGAGAACAGCCTTATTAACGCTCAAGATATCGTACACGATGTGTTCGGTATGCTACGAGATGACGAACACTTTTTACCACGACTATGAAGAACATACGAAGACTACTAAAACACGCGGAAGAGGGTGAGTATTGGGGCGAACTAGGGGAAGACGCGTCTCGCGACCTTGAGCAAATGTTAGAACGAATGTATGCGCTAGAAAATATGTGCAACATCCTAAACAAGTGCGGATTTCAAATCGATGGTTCATCCCAAGATACTGAGTACGCATTATCGGCAGAGAAGTTTATCAATGAAGTAGTAGAACAATACCATACAAACAAATGATGAACAAATTATATCCATTCAATCAAGGAGACGAGTACTACTCTGTAAGGAGGCTCGATGACGGGCGCACCGAATTGGCGTGGTCTATATGGGATGACGTGAGCGAAGAGGAGCACGACAATAACCCCCGCTCTCTGTATTACAAACTAAATGGCGCACTTGAGATAGTACGCACGAGACCTTGTACGATAATTATAAACTCAGGATTGTTATGAATCAGAATAAACTAATAGCAGGGTTTATGGAGTTACGGGAGTGGCTTAACGAGAGCGAACTAAAGTACCACACCTCGTGGGATTGGCTGATGCCTGTGGTACAGAAGTGCTACGATTCAGGTGCGGAAGGTCAGTGTATTGGAGACATAACTATGCATCTAACCGAGGGCAATATCGAAGGTACATATAAGGCTGTCGTAGAGTACATCGAGGGCTTGAGCGTAAAGAGTGTCGAACCCGACACAAAAGCCACTGACGAGGCGTTCTTCGCGGGGTTCTGTCACGCGTTGGAGTATGTCAAGACAGAGATACAAAACGTGGATGATATCGAGCACGAGGTAGACGAGTCGGTCGGTAGCCTAAACTTGGGCGGTACGATTTATATCCAGCTCGACCAACACTTAGACGCAGATGGGTTGGTGGATGAGGTGATGCGTAAGTACGAGCGTGACACCACTAAAGACGGGAGCAATGTATGATGAAAGCATAATCAAGGATATGAACCTATCCGAGGCTCAGGTATGGGCGATAGTGAATGAGTGGTACACGCGCGGTATGTTCGCGCCCATACTTATGGACAGCGATGGATACGAAGTAGACGAGATGTATAGTGAGTGGCTTGATGGAGATACATCTCGATGGGATAGGTCTACAATCAAGACAGAACAGGATATGATAAAATTCTTAAACATAAAATGATGAAACCCGTAAACACGAAGAGTATGTTCGCTCTGCTCACCAAGACGATGGAGCAACTAGACAAAGATGAGATTGATGTATTCAAGGCTACGGCACAAGCCAAGCTTATTGATTCAGCAGGCAGGATGCTTAACTATGAACTCAGGCGAGCGGCTTGTATGATGAACAAGGACTTCCGTTTGGAGCACCGCAACCTAGAGGAGAAGAACTTCGATAGCCTCCCTGAGTGATGGATTGGATACCTACAACCCAAACACTGATAGATTCCAAGGATATAATTCTTGCATCTAACCTAGAGGGCAAGATGATATCAATGGGCGTGTCTCAGCAAGAGTTCGATGCATTGAAAAGAGAAGAACTGAGGGATAGCCTTGAGTCATTTATGATTGCCTCTAGCATCCCTAGTGAAGAGTATAAAAACGTATTGAACTTCTACCAAAAAACATACGCTCATATGAAGGACGAGCACCCTTCCACTAGAAATGATGCGCTATGGAATCACAGGCTTGAGTTCCTTGAGCGATGTAAAAAACAAGATATCCATTGGGCATTTGCTCTGCACAAAATGGGATACACTTTCCTCGACAACAACGTTGAGGTCATCAAGGATGTAGGTGCTATATGCCTTTTGGCAAGCAATACAGCCGTTTGGTTGTGGCATAGGTCAGCGCACGAAAAAGCACTTGAGATAATGAACTCTGATATGTACAATGTATACGCCCCTCAGTCTATGACTAGGAGATTAAATAAGAAAGCCAAAGAAATGCGTAAATCAAAAGAAGAAATCAATGTATAAGATACGATTCCATCTAGCCCCTGGGCAGAACTTTATGAAGTGGCAGGTCACTCAGGTGATGAGCACCCCCGCCTATGGTGCAGACAAAGTAAACAACATAGTGGACTATCTAGACCCTGACGAAGGGACGCTCGCTATGTTCGGCTGTAGGCTACGCAATCAAAAAGGCACAGCCACCAAGATAAACGGAGGCGCAAACAAAACGGTCTGCGCTTGGGTGGAGTGCGAGCGCTTGGAGTTCTCTCCCGACATAGTGCCTGTCACCTTTATGGATAGGAGCCTGCATTATAACCCAAGGGTAGAACCCCATTGGACAGACGAGAGCGGTAGTGATATGGACAACACTATGCACGACCTGCTCATCACTAACGGGCGTTCCGTCTACGCTATCGACGTAGACCCCATCGATTCAGTGTTTAATAAATAGTGTCGGACTCGACACATAAATCTAATCAAATGACTAGACAAGAACAGATAGAAAACCACTTCAAGGGTGGTGAGAAGACCAATAAGAACTTGGTCGGGCTTCAAACGTACGTGAAGAATTATATGGAGGATAAATTTCCTGCTCCATATAGCCAGTACGAGATTATGTCAGACAACGACGTTGACTCACGTGCTCGAAATTTTATTTATGACTTGCTTGACGAAAACCCTCCCTTCTTGATGAGGTTCAGCGAACAAGACAGGAAGGAGTTCAATTTTGACATAGAGTACAGGTACAGGGCGGATATACTTAACGCGTTCCGCAATGAGCTTTATCGTGTAGCAGATGCCATACGCAGGGAACGCAAAGGATTTAAGCGTAGCGACTACTTCAGTTATGACAAAGAGACTAAGCGATACGCCATAGCTGCTGGCTCACCTCTTTTGGCGAGTAAGTTTATTGAGGCAGACAGCTACCACCTAGAGAAGGATGAGTATGGTTCATACGATTTATTCCTTATGCGTGATGGCGTGCCTCACGTCGTATCTACCTTTTCTTCGCTGATAGAAGCCGCTCACGAGTTGCCTGCCGAACTAGATAAAGCCTACTCTAAACTAGAGAAGTTCCTTGAAACTGTTTGTCATCGAGGGTTCGACGACCTGTTGTTCCTTTGTCAAAAGGATTACCTGTTTAAGAGACTAAGCGACAAGGTGCTCGAGGAGTTTATTGATTCGTATGAACGCCCTGCCCCGCGCAAGTATGGGGTGTATCAATACAAGGGCGAGCGATACCGCAGGTTCTTTGTGGATATCAATGAGAAAGAGAGATTGAAGCTGTCTACCACCAGAGATGTTGCCGATGTAATTATGGACAACATTCCGTACAAGGAGGCTGAGGAGTTGTGTGATAAACTTGTAGTGTCTTCCAACTATTACAACGCTTCATTGTTGCTTAATGCATCTGTTGCTAAATTGGCTCTACGTTTAGAAGAAGAGCAGGAGAAATTAGAGAAGTCTAAAACAATACTTAAGAGGTATACTGATGCTAAGAATGCTTTAGAAGCTTTAGAGAAAAAGGGCATAACTGTTATGAGTACTGGCTTAGAGTTAGACAAGTTTAACGAAGCTAAAAAAGAGTTTGAGGAAGTAAAGAAAATATACGATGCGCTTACTAAGACTTTAAACACTACAGAGATAAAGCCTTTAGATATAGATATAAAGCTTTTAGAGTCGCAGACTATGGAAGGCTTAACAGCTACTACTAAAGCTAAGGCAGATAAAGTACTATTAGATACTGTTAAGGAAGTAGAAGCTAAGGAATATCCTTCTGTAAATATCTTAGGAAAATTATTTGAGTTTGAAGATGAAGGGGAGAAGCAAAAGTTTATAGAAGACTACAATGCAGCTGTAACTGGAGTCGTAGATATAGCTCAAATAGGAAGCGATGCTATATTCGATATAACATCTTCTCGCATTGATGCCTTAGAAGAAAAGCGTATGGCTAGTATAGATCGTATGTTTAATAGAGAAGTAGAGCAGGCAAGAGGTAACAGTGTTCTTATCGAGCAAGCAGAAGCTAAACGTATTAAAAGGCAGGAAGCACTAGAGAAGGAGTTAGGCAAGAAGCGTAAAATTCAAGCAATAGCTCAAGCTACTATCAATGGTGCGTTAGCAGTTACACAACAGTTGGCGACTATAAAAGTTGACCCGTTTGGTATCAACGATGCTATACAAATAGGTTTGATAGCTGCTTCTACTGCTGCACAAATAGCAACTATATCTAGCCAACAATTTGCCAAAGGTGGTGTAATCAATGGACCATCACATGCACAAGGAGGCGTACCAGTATACGGTGCAGGTGGGAAGTTTGCAGAAGTTGAAGGAGGGGAAGCCATTATAAACAAACGTAGTACGGCAATGTATAAACCTATCCTATCTGCAATTAATACAGCAGGTGGTGGTAAGAAGTTTGCTAGTGGTGGACTAATGCCAAGCATGGAGCGTATTGCAGAAAATGCAGGGTTCGATATTAACGCAGAAACTAATCTAGTTAGCCAAGCTATATCTAAGCTTACAGATAGGCAACCTGTTGTAGTGTTAGATACGTTTGCAGAAGAGCAGAATAAATTAGATAATTACAATAAAACAAAAGTACAATAATGGCATTTAACACACAACCTAGTAGCTTAACATCGCAGGCTTATCCTGTTCATAGTCCTATCTATTATCAGACTGCAATAACTAGAGCAAGCACAAGTACAAGTACTAATGTAACACAAGCTAGAGTAACCATTTCTTTTAATGGTTCTACTTTGGCTAATGCTGTTACTGGTCAAGATGTAGAATTAATATATACACCTACCACAGTACTTAGTAACATTAGTACTTTTAACATAGATATACATACAGTCCTAGCAGACTACATGGACAATACTAGAAGTTTACCTACAAGTTTCTTAAACAATACGGATATTGTAGAGGACTGCCCTAGTTTTTACGCTAACATAGCTATAACAGTTAAGTATTACTACATAGATAGTAGCACAGGTTACGATGTGTTAACGTACTACTCTAGCAACGATGATACAAGTAATACTATCTTTGTTGTAGATGCTATAGTGCAACCAGACGAGCAACCACAACTAGGCTTCATCTTTGGATCTAGCCAACCGAACTACGTTACAATGGGCGCTACTATGCCATTTCTAACTACTGCGCCAAATGGATTAGAAGTTAGACCAAACGATAGGGCATTCCTAAGCTTTATAAGCGATGAAACTGCAAGGAGTGCTACAGTCGTAGAAATAGTTTGGTTTAATAAGGATGGTAGCGCAGGTAGTGGTTTATATCCTAACATTACGGAAATGAATACTACTAGCAGGAAGGTTATAGCAATAGGTATAGGGCCAAAGCAAGTAGAAACATTTAGTACAGATATTGGTTTTAGTAGTGGGTTTAGCTTTGTAGCTGCTAATGTAGCTTACTATAATATTAGAATACTAGATACGACTGGTAGTAGTACGCCTGCTGGAGACTATCTAACAGAGACTAGGACTTATAACTTAACTACTAATAGTCTTCTGTGTGGTGGTACGGACGATGAAGCTACTGTACGTATGCACTTCTTAACAGAGTTAGGCGCTACGGATAGTATTACACTTGTAGGTAAATTGGAGCGTATACAGGAGGTTAAGAGTAAGACAGTACAAAGTGCTAGAAGTAGTGTGTTTAACTTTGAAGATGTTAGCAATAGAAAGTACGAACAGCGAGTTATAGAACGTTATAGCTTTAAAGGTGCTGAATACTTTAGTAATACAGAATTAGAATGGTTAAGGCAGTTGTTTGCTTCTGCTTTTGTTACGATAGATAAGAACGTAGATGGCATTATATATCACATACCTGTACTTCTTAAGGATAAGAAACAAATTGTTTTTGATACGGAGGAGGATAATAACTTAGCGTTCGAGTATACACTTAATTATAATTTACAAACAAGAAGATAATATGGATAATTTAAAACTAGAAATAGAGGGTTATACTATCGACTTGTTAAAGTTAGACGACTTAGCAAATGTATTAACGCTCGACTTCAAAACTGGATTAGGAGATGATAATACATTTAGGGGTAATACTGCTCGCGTCCCTTTATCTATTCCTGCTACAAAAAGGAATAAAGAAATTTTTGAGAACTTGGGGTTTCTTAACGCGTCAAGAAGTCAAAGCAAAAGTAGTAAGAGCTTTACTATTTTCGTTAATAATACTGTGTACAGAAGTGGCAAATGCAAGCTTATTAGAGTTGAGCTTTCTAGCGATCTATACGCTTTTTCTGGGAGTGTTTACAAGATAGGCCTGTACTTTGATACTATTAGTTTTTTTGAAGAACTCGCAAACATAAACCTAACTACAGTAGAAGGACTTCGATCTGTGCTAGGAGATGAGTATATCGAATGGGCTACAGATATAGAAGCAGTAGCAGAAAACGGAATAGCAGTTACGGATATTGCTTCTATAACTTATATACCTGTTAAGTATTCTGTGTTTTTAGGAGTAGATGCTAATGGTAGGTTTATAAGAAACGACGAGTTTACTCCAGCTATACAGTTAAAGACTTTGCTTACTAGGATAGTGGAGAATGTAGGAGGTACGTCTTACACGTTAAACAGTACGTTCTTAGATACTGCATACTTTAGAAGTCTTATAATGCCATTAACGGCTATGGAATATCCTACAGCAAACCATAGTAAGATAAGTGGCGTAGAGATAAATGTACAAAACCATACCGTAACGCTAGATAATATTAATTTAATAAATAGACTTACTTCGCCTTCATTCCCAATTACTGCACCTTACCTACCTGCCAACGGAGATAAAGACGCAATAAGGGGTATAGATGCTTCTTTGCAGAATTGGCAAGTAGGTACTACATCTATTAAGACAAGCTCTTTTGCTGATAATATATTTGTAGCAGAGATAGAGGGAAGTTATGAGATAACAGTTACACTTCAATTAGGAACTATAAATATAACTGGAGGTAGCTTTAACTCTGTGGGGCTTAATATACATGCACCATTTAATAGTGCTGCATCATTTGCTTATAGAGCAAACATTAAAGGTTTTAGCTCTACATTATCTACGCAAGAAGTAACAAGCACTATAACATTCTACGCGCTAGCTGGTCAAGAAGTTAGAGTAGGTTTAGCAGCAGTAAGGAATAACGCATTAGGGACATCAGACTATGTAGCAGGAACTATACGAGTACTAGGTGGAAAGATAAAGGTAAAGCCATTACAAATATATGCTAACCGTAATCAAAGCTTAGTCATTCCTCGTTATATGTTTGCAGCAGACTGGAAAGCGTTAGATGTAGTAAAAGGTATAACACATGCTTTTAACTTAGAGTGGTCTGTAAATGAAGCTACAAAAACTGTACATGTAGAACCTAAGTACCCACATACAATAGATGGCACTAGATACCAAGGTTTCTATAATGCTACTCCTACAGACTTAACAAGCAAAGTAGATCTAAGCAAGAAAGCAGAAATACTAGAAACTAAGAACAAAGAAAGGTATAAGCTATATGCTTACAAAGAAGATAGCGATGCAACTATAGAAGGTTTGGAAAACGGTGCAGTAGTCGGTGTTAACAAATGTAGATACGAGAACACTAACTATATAGAAGATGCAACAAAAGTACTAGAGAACCCGTACTTTAGGAATACGCTAATGTTTAAAGATAAGTTCTTAGAAGTAAAAACAGACGAACAAGAGTTAGCAGCTATGCCATTATTCTATCCAACAGATATAGTAGAAGGTGGAGATAACAACGAAACGACAAACGAAGGTAATGGTATTAGTACACCTTATCCTGTTATGTTGTTTTTTGAGCCTGCTACAAGCACAACAGCAGAGACTAGGATAAGATGCCAGTATATAAACGGTGGTTTGGCAGGTTACAATGAGGCTAGTAAAGGCTTTATCGTAGATTACGCAGAAGGTGGTTCTACGCGTTCTTTATCTTACTCTAACATAGAACGTCCAGACGGAACTGTAATACAAGGACTGTTTAATACTTTTCATGCTTATGATGCTGTTAGTCAAGATGCAGGCAACTTAGTTAGGTGTGAGATGACATTAAACGCGCTTGATCTAAACAACTGGTCTTTTCAGTATGCCAATTGTTTAATAAATAATTTACAGTTTAACGTGCAAAGTATCGAGAAATTTAGTATCTTAAATAACAAGACATGTAGAGTAGACTTATTAGAACATGTTACTCCTACAGCAGCAGACTATGACAAAGTAACACACACAGATATACAAGGTATTACTACAACTAATGTAGACGTACCTTAAAGAATTGGTTTCATCAGCTAGGAGTCGCTACCTTAGGCAACCAAAAAAGGGCAGAACTTAAAACGTTACTGCCCTATCTTTTTATACTGCTACATCTCCTTTTATGTGTGGGTGTGCTTCATAATTTACTATCTGTATATCGTGTGCCTTGAAGTCAAATATACAT
>WLWF01003603.1_pt1 | contig 9981 bp, 5 predicted proteins | sample 6718331 | NCBI WGS metagenome assembly WLWF01 (sample SAMN12718692, study PRJNA515312) | sponge metagenome | isolation source: marine sponge | host: Mycale hentscheli | place: New Zealand: South Island, Marlborough, Capsize Point | collected 2003-05-01
CTTCCAAAGACAAATTGAAGAAGCTATTAACACATTGGTAAATGAAAAGAACCAAGAAAACAATAAAGCATACGCTTGGTTTATAGGAGATTAAAGTGGCAGGAATAAAAGATTACTCAACAACACAGATAAATAATTCAGATTTAAATGGCATCTCAGTTGCAGAAGGGATGTTACCATCTAACCTAAACAATGCCATTAGAGCATTGATGAAAAATACTAGAGAATGGTTTAATGATTCTCAATGGGTAGAATATGGTGATGGTTCAGGTGCTTACACAGCTGCTTACGCATCAGCAACTTCTTTTACAATAGCTGGTGTAGATGTAAGTGCAATCTACCATGAAGGTAGAAGAATTAAATTAATTGCTGCAACTCCTGGTACAATTTTTGGAACAATTAGTTCATCATCTTTTTCAACAAATACTACAGTTAATGTAACTTGGGATAGTGGTTCATTATCTAATGAAGCTATTACAAATGTTTATATTGGTGCTTTATCAAAAACAAATAATTCTTTTCCAACTGGTGTAATTGCTACTGCAACTTTAGCAGATGGTTCAGTTACTACAATAAAAATTGCCGATAGTGCAGTTACGACTGCAAAGATTAATGATGCTGCTGTAACCAATGCTAAACTTGGTGCAGATTCTGTTAATGGTTCTAAAATTGCAGATAACAGTATTGATAGTGAACATTATGTTGATGGTTCAATAGATACAATTCATATTGCAGACGCACAAATCACAACTGATAAAATTACAGATTTTAATGTAACTACAGATAAGATTGCAAACAGTAATGTAACAAATGCAAAATTAGCTGACAATAGTGTAACTACAGCTAAAATTTCAAACTTAAATGTTACAACTGGAAAAATTGCAGCTGATGCAATTGATGGAACTAAGATTGCAGATGATAGTATAAATTCAGAACATTATGTAGATGGAAGTATTGATACAGCACATATTGCTGATTCTCAAATTACAACAGCTAAAGTAGCTGATGCAAATATTACTACTGCTAAAATTTTAGATGCTAATGTAACAACTGCAAAGATAGCAGATAGCAATATTACTACTGCTAAAATAGCAAATGATGCTGTTACATCAGATAAGATTGCTGATGCAGTTATTGTAACAAATTCTGAAGCATCAGGTTCAACACCAAATGATACAACATTTTTTACAACATCAGCTTCTGATGGAAGATACTTTAGACAAGATAGTTCTGAAACAATAGACTCAGGAGATACTTGGTCTGCATCAGATGATTTTATAGCAACTACTGCTGCTATTGATGCTAGAGTTATTGATCTAGTAGATGATGTTGGTGGTTTTTTTCCAATCGAAAATGAAACAAGTTTTCCAAATACAAATCCAGATGTAAATGATGGTGCAGGTACAATTGTATCTATAAAAGAAATTGCAACTACAAGAACTCCAAGTTCAGGAACTGTAACAATAGCTAGTGGAACTGTTGGTGGATCTACTGTAACAATTACAGGATGTGGTTCTACAGTTTTAACTTCTGGTTTTGGTGTATTAGTTGAAACAAGCACAACATTAAATACTTATACTTTTCATAGATTAGTTCCAAAAGCAACTGAGGTAACAACTGTTGCATCTATAAGTTCAGATATTACAACTGTTGCAAATGATGAAACTGATATTGGTGTTGTTTCTGGATTGTCTAGTGATATTCAAACTTTAGCAGATATTGAAGATGGTACAGTTGCAACTAATGCAATTTCAAATGTAGGAAATATAGCCTCAGATGTAACCGCTGTTGCAAATGATGCTACTGATATAGGAACTGTTGCTACAGATTTAACAGGTTCAGATAATATTGGTACTGTTGCAACAAATATTGCAAATGTAAATTTAACAGGTGGTTCAATAGCAAATGTAAATACAGTTGGCTCAAACATTGGAACTGTAAATGAATTTGGAGAAAGATATAGAGTTGAAGCATCAGCACCTACAACGTCATTAGATGTGGGTGATTTATATTTCGATACATCAACAAGTATTCTTAATGTCTATGGTTCATCTGGTTGGCAGAACGCAGGTTCATCAGTTAATGGAACTTCACAAAGATATAACTATACAGCAACATCTGGTCAAACAACTTTCACAGGTGCAGACAATGGTGGAAATACTTTAGCTTATGACGCAGGATTTATTGACGTATATCTTAATGGTGTAAAATTATTAAATGGAACAGACGTAACTGTAACAAGTGGTACATCAGTAGTATTAGCTAGTGGTGCAACTACAGGAGACGTAGTTGATATTGTTGCTTATGGAACTTTCTCTGTTGCAAGTCTAAACGCAGATAACCTAGATAGTGGTACAGTACCAGATGCTAGAATAAGTGCATCATCTGTAAATCAACATGTGGATTTATCAAATCTTAATGCAACTAATTTAACCTCTGGAACAGTACCAGATGCTAGAATTACTGGTGCTTATACAGGCATCACTAATCTTACAATGTCTGGAGATTTAACAGTTGATACAAGTACTTTATATGTTGATAGCACAAATAATAGAGTTGGTATTGGAAATTCATCTCCAACAGGTGCTTTAGATGTTAAATCTAGTACGCAACCACAATTAAAAGTAGCAACTGCTTCTGCTACAGCAGATAGAAATGCAGGTTTTTTAGTTACAGCAAGTAATAGTGCAACACCAGGTTCAAGAAGTGTTGTAGTTTCTCTTGATGCTGATGGTGGAGATGGTTCTGGTACTGACAACTTAACTATTACAAAAACTGGTGGTGATGGAGATGCAACTATAACAAATGAGAGCAATGCAAATATAGTTTTTGGAACTAATAATACAGAACGTATGCGTATCGACTCATCTGGAAATGTTATGTTCGGAAAAACAACACAAGGAGATGTAGGTGTTGTAGGTGCAGAAATTAGAAACAATGGTCTTGGTACTTTTACAAGAGATGGAGACACTACATTAATATTAAACAGAGAAACTTCTGATGGTAATATTTTACAACTTAGAAAAGATAACACAACGATTGGTAATATTGGTAGTAGAGAAGGAAGAATGTTCTTACACTCTCCTTCGCCAACAGGTTCAGGTATTAGAATGGGTGATGCTTTTGTTATGCCTTGTGATTCTGATGGTTCTAATAGTGATAATGATACTGCATTAGGTCAAGCAAACTCAAGATTTACGGACTTATATTTATCTGGTGGTGCTTATCTTGGTGGCACAGGCTCAGCAAACAAATTAGACGATTACGAACAAGGAACTTTTACACCAGTTCTTGAGTTTGGTAACGCAACTACGGGTATTACTTATAGTAATAGAGATGGTATGTATGTTAAAGTTGGAGAATTAGTAATGATGCAAATATTTATTGAACTTTCAAATAAAGGTTCAGCAAGTGGAGATGCAACTATATCTGGATTACCTTTTACAATGAGAACTTTATCAAATGGTTGGTCTGGTGTTGGTGCTGGTTCAATGACTTGGACAAATTTTGCATCAAGAATATATAGTATTTTAACTAATCCAAATAGAAATACACAAGAATTAGGAATATCAGGAGTAACAAATTCTTCAGGAGAATTTTCTGCTCAAGCATTAAACTCAGGAGATTTTAATAACAATACTTATTTTGGAATAACACTTTCATATAGAACAACTTAACAACACAGGAGACAACACATGGCACTAACTAAAGAGACACAGATTGGTAAAATCGAAGTGGTCGGAAAACACAAATTTGTTCAAGTAAGAACAGATACTGTAGTTATGGAAGACAATGAAGAATTATCAAGAAAGTATCATAGACATGCTTTAATGCCAGATGCAGATATTTCTGCTGAACACTCAGAGGTTCAAGCAGTATGTAACGCAGTCTGGACACAAGATGTTAAAGATGCTTATGCAACTTTTAAAGCTAGTCAAGAAGACAACATATAATAACAATATAAAAGGAAATAAATGTTTACATTAGACGACAAACAATACGATGAAAATAAATTAAATGATGAAGGTAAAGTAGCTTTACAAAATCTACAAATTATTAATCAAGACTCAACTCAATTAAAAGTTAAGTTAAATCATAATGAAGTTTTATTAAAGCACTACATTGATATTGTAAAAAATAATTTACCAGAAGAAGAAATAAAAAAAGATACTAAAGAAGAAGTTAAAGAAGCTAAAAAATAATTATAGGTATAAAATATGAGTGAAGTAAAAGTAAATAAAATAAGTCCAAGGTCAGGAACTACTGTTACACTAGGAGATAGTGGAGATACTTTTACTATACCTAGTGGAGTTACTTTTACAAATAGTGGCAGCACTATTACAGGTAATTTATCTGTAGATGGTGGCACAATCAAACTAGATGGTAATTATCCAACAGGAACAAGTAATGTTGCATTAGGAAATACTGCATTAGATGACGGTAGTTTAAGTGGTGGTTATAATACTGCTGTTGGTGATGGTTCTATGACATCTAACACTTCAGGTGCAACTAATACATCTGTTGGTTTTGAGTCTATGTGTGCAAATACAACAGGAGCAAATAATGTTTCTATGGGTGTTTATGCACTTAGAAAAAATATATCAGGTGGTTCTAACACTGCAATCGGTTGTGCATCACTTCAAGAAAATACAACAGCTAGTAATAACACAGCAGTAGGTTTTGAATCTTTAAGAGCTAATACGACAGGAACTTTTGCAACAGCAGTAGGTTTTTCAGCTTTAAAAAGTAACACTACAGCAACTAGCAATACAGCAATGGGTTATGAAGCATTATGTACTACTCAAACAGGTGCATCTAATGTAGCTTTTGGTAGAGCAGCATTAAAAAATAGCACAGGAAATAGTAATTCAGCACTTGGTCATTTAGCTTTATGCACCAATACATCAGGAGAATGTAATACTGCTGTAGGTAATAACTCAATGAGATGTAATACCACAGCATCAAACAATACCGCAGTAGGTTTCTGTTCTTTATATTCTAATACGACAGGAGCACAAAATACAGCAGTAGGTACTACTTCACTTTCTTCTAATACTACAGGTGCAGACAACACAGGAATTGGAAGAAATGCTCTACAGTCTAATTCTACAGGTTCTTGTAATACAGCAGTAGGTTTTTGTGCTTTAGTTCAAAACACAACAGCTTCTAATAACACTGCTGTTGGTGTAAGTGCTTTATTAACTAATACAACAGGAACTCCAAATGTGGCTGTAGGTTCAAATGCACTTTGTGCAAATACTACAGGTACAAATAATGTTGCTCTTGGTAGGTCTGCATTAAAAGTTAATACGACATCAAGTTCAAACACAGCAATAGGGAGTTTTTCTTTAGCTACTAATACAGGTTCTAGTAATACTGCTGTTGGTAGAGAAAGTTTATATTCTAACACTACAGCAAACAACAACACAGCAGTTGGATTATGTTCTTTATTTGCTAATACGACAGGTTCATCACTTACAGCGTTGGGTGCTTGTTCATTAGACAGCAACACTACAGGAAATGAAAACACAGGGTTAGGTTTTCGTTCTCTGTGTTCCAATACTACTGGTTTTCAAAATACAGCAGTAGGTTCTCCTGTAATGAGAGATAATACTACAGGTAATTGTAATGTTGCATTAGGATATAGAGCATTAGATAACAATACTACTGCATCTAATAATACTGCTATTGGAGTAGATTCTTTATTAGCTAATACGACAGGAACACAAAACGTAGCAGTAGGTTCTATTTCAGCAATTACTAATACAACAGGTTGCTACAACACAGCACTTGGTCATGCTTCATTATATAATAATTCAACAGGTTGTTATAATACTGCTTTAGGAAATTTTGCTGGTAATGATAATACCACAGCGAATAATAATACATCAGTAGGATATTTTGCTTTAAAAGCAAACACAACAGCTTCAAACAATACAGCAGTAGGTTTTTGTTCTTTAAGAAATAACACAACAGGTACATACAATACAGCAATGGGTGTAGAAGCTCTTGATGCAAATTCTACAGGGGAAAGAAACACAGGATTAGGTGCTGGAGCATTAACAGATAATACGACAGGTTGCTATAATGTTGCAGTTGGTTATGGAACTTTGGCAAATAATACAACAGCTAATAATAACACAGCAGTAGGTTATTTTTCACTTTATACTAATACGACAGGTGTACAAAACGTAGGAATAGGTAAAAGTGCTTTATGTTCTGTTACTACAGGAAATAATAATGTAGGTGTTGGAGAGGCTGCAGGTTCTAATGTAACAACAGGTTCTAATAATACTCTTTTAGGATATACTGCTGGAACTGACAGTGCTTTATCAAATGTTACAACTGCATCTAATATAATCGTATTAGGTAATAATAGCCATGTAGCAGCAGTAATTAAAATTGATTGGACAGTAACATCTGATTTAAGAGATAAAACAGAAATCGAAGATGTACCTCATGGACTAGATTTTGTTAATCAAATAACACCAATTAAATACAAATTTAAAACATCAAGAGAAAATGCAACACCTAGTGGTAAAGCAAGATATGGTTTCAAAGCACAAGAAATTTTAGCTTTAGAGGGAGATAATCCAGTTCTTGTTAATAATGATGATGAAGATAATTTAAAATTAACAGGTGCTTATTTAGTCCCAGTATTAGTCAATGCAATAAAAGAATTAAAAGCTAGAATAGAGGTATTAGAAAATGAGTAGTATTATTAAAGTAGACAACATTCAAGACCAAGCAGGTAATAACATCATCAATGAATCTGGTGGCACGATTACTATTGGGGTTGCAGGAAACACGGTTTCTTTTGCATCGAATGTAAGTTTCAGTTCTTTAACCATTGCAGGAAACCTGTCGGTTGATTCAGGTACAATCAAACTAGATGGTAATTATCCTACAGGAACAGATAACGTTGCTTTAGGAAATGCTGCATTAGATAGTGGTAGTTTAAGTGGTAATAATGCAACTGCTGTAGGTGCTAATGCTTTATCAGCTAATACAACAGGAACAAATATTACAGCTATAGGGTACAACTCTTTATGTTCTAATACGACAGCTTGTTTTAATACAGGAGTTGGTGCAAATACTTTAAGAACAAATACGACAGGTGCTAGTAACATAGCAGTAGGAGATTATGCTTTACTTTCAAACACAACAGCAAATCACAACACAGCAATAGGTGTTGAGGCATTAAATAAAAATACAACAGGTTGTTTTAACCAAGCTGTAGGTAGCTTTGCTTTAGGTTGCAATACAACAGGTTGTCAAAACGTTGCTATGGGTATGAGTGCATTAATTACTAATACCACAGGAGACAATAATGTTGCAATAGGAAGACAATCATTAGAGGCAAACACAACAGCTGATAATAATACTGCTGTAGGTTATCAATCTTTAAAAGCTAATACGACAGGAGAAAGAAACACTGGAATAGGTGTATGTGCTTTAAATGGAAGTACAACTTATGTAAATAATACAGCAGTTGGTTATCATGCTTTAAAAAGTAATAGTGCAAACGATAATACTGCAATCGGTTGTGGTACTATGCAATGTGCTACTACAGGAAATGTAAATGCAGCTGTTGGAAGTTTATCTCTTTGTGCAAACACTACAGGTGCATGTAACACTGCTATGGGTGTTCCAGCTTTACGTTCTAATACTACTGGTTCAGAAAATACTGCTCTGGGAAATAATGCTTTAAATTGCAATACTACTGGTTGTCAAAATACAGCAGTGGGAAGAACAACTTTATTTTATAATACAGTTGGTTGTCAAAACGTAGCTGTAGGAAGACAAGCATTATATAATAATACAGAGGCTGATTGTAATGTTTCTGTTGGTTACAATTCTATGTTTACTAATACAACAGGTGGTAATAATGTTGCAATTGGTACAAATACCCTATGTGCTAACACAACAGCTTCAATCAACGTAGCAGTTGGTCATGATTCTTTAAGACTTAACACAACAGGAACTCAAAACACTGGGATAGGATACAAAGCATCATGCAAAAATACGACAGCTAATTTTAACACAGCAGTTGGTTCTGCAGCATTAAGAGAAAATCAAACAGGTGGTTGTAATGTAGCTATGGGTCATGCAGCTTTAAGAGCTAATACAGCTTCTGATAACACATCAGTAGGTGCTTGTAGTTTATATGATAACACAACAGGAACAGGAAATACCTCTTTAGGTTTTTCTTCTTTAAAAGCTAACACCACAGCTTCAAACAATACAGCAATAGGTTATCATTCTTTATTATCTAATACGACAGGTTTTGATAATAGTGCTTTAGGTTGTGGCTCACTTTCCAATACAACAACAGGATTTAGAAATACATCAATAGGACAATCATCATTACAATCGAATACTACAGGTTGTTATAATACATCAATTGGTGCAAGAGCATTATGCCAAAACACTACAGCTTCAGAAAATACTGCTTTAGGTTATAGAGCTCTTAATGGTAATACTACAGGTGCATCTAATACAGCTGTAGGTTATACTGCTATGGATGATAATTCAACAGGTGCAAACAATACAGCAGTAGGTTATCAATCTTTATTATCTAATACGACAGGAACAGAAAACACAGCAGTTGGTAGAAATGCATTATTAAGCAATACTACAGGAAATAATAATACTGCTGTTGGCGACAGGTCAATGCAAACTAATACAACAGGTTTAAGAAATATTGCTATGGGTCGTCTTTCATTACAAGGTAATAATAGTGGTTGTTGCAATGTTGCGTTAGGTGGTGCATCACTTTATAGTAATTCAACAGGCTCTAATAATGTTTCTGTAGGTGTAAATAGTTTATATTCTAATACCACAGCATCTAACAACACCGCAGTAGGTCATGAATCTTTATTATCTAATACGACAGGAACTGAAAACGTAGCAGTAGGTACTAGAGCTTTAGATGCTAATACGACAGGTGGACAGACCACAGCAGTAGGTTATCAAGCTTTAACAGCTACTACTACAGGTACAGGAAATACAGCATTAGGTACAAATGCTTTTCAGGCTAACACAACAGGAAATTATGGTACAGCTACAGGTTATCTTGCACTTGCTTGTAATACAACAGGATGTTGTAATACAGCGTCAGGTCTTCAAGCATTTTTTAAAAACACAACAGCAAGACAAGGTACAGCTACAGGAAGTTTTGCACTTTGTGCTAATACGACAGGAAATGATAACAACGCTTTTGGACATACTGCTGGTTGTAATGTTACAACAGGAAATGGAAATGTTTTTGTAGGAAGTGGAACTAGAGCTTCTGGTGGAGGTGATAGTAATGCTATAGTAATAGGTGTTGGAACTTCTAAAGGAGGTCAAACTGGATTTATTAATCCAGATAATGGTGGAGTTTATCAAGGAAACAACTCATCATCTTGGTCAACAACATCTGATAGAAGAATTAAAAAGAATATTACAGATAATACAATTGGATTAGATAAAATAAATCAAATACAAGTTAAAAATTTTGAATATAGAACACCTGATGAAATTACAGAACTACCTAAACATTCTGCAATAGATAAACAAGGAGTTCAAGTAGGTGTGATTGCTCAAGAGATTGAACAAATTTTACCAGACGTTGTTAAAGAAGAATCTACAGGAGTTAAGAGAGTAGACCCTGACAACATCACTTGGTACTTAGTCAATGCAATAAAAGAGTTGAAAAAAGAAATAGACGAACTGAAAAACAAATAATGAATACATACATAGTAGAGGGTGGTGTTGGAAAATGCACAGCTTTTACCTCTTTAATCCCAAAGCTAAAAGAAAAATCCGAAGTTCAAATTTACACACCTTACATAGATTGCTTTGCAAGTAATCCAGATGTCAAATTAGTACTGGAGCAAACATTACCTTTGCAAGACCCTAGAATAATGGCATCAGATAATATTTATTATTGCGAACCATATAAATCTAATTTTCAATTTGGTAAGCAACACATCATAG